>Ga0256404_1004128_pt1 | contig 27891 bp, 25 predicted proteins | sample RumenRJG_01DNA_FD_185990 | JGI IMG/M metagenome (GOLD analysis project Ga0256404, IMG submission 185990) | Bovine rumen microbial communities from Lethbridge, Alberta, Canada - RJG_01 | ecosystem: Host-associated > Mammals > Digestive system > Stomach > Rumen | place: Canada: Alberta | collected...
GTACGTTACTCCGCATAGCGTGGGCAACCATGACTGGGCCACCTTCCAGGTTCCAGGCTTGGACGGAACCTTCTATGCAGACTGCTCGTTCGGAGGAGGGGCGTTGCGCAAAGGGAATCTTCTTGGTTCAGGCTTTTATTTCGGGAACCTGGACGTGATGCGGGTGCCATGCACCACCATGCTGGCTCCCGGCCCATCGCTGATTGCCGGTCCGTGGAGAAACGATCCGACCGACAACCAGAGCGGCGAGGCCTGGTACGGAAACCGCGCCCTTGCCCCGGATGAACTGGCCGACACCCGCCGGACCGTTTCCTTCAAACTTCTCTGACTTGTTTTCCGGTGCCCCTGCCTGGCGGCACCGATATGTTTACAAATGTATAGCATCTCTTTCCGATCTTTTGCCTGCACGCGCCGAACCATCGTGGGTGGTGGAGAAAAATGCTTACAGGATCATTAGATGTGGTTGACAAGGATGTCGCAAGCCTTCTAGAATCTCACATGGTTGAAGGATCGCTGAAAAGCGGATCCTTTTTTTATAGTGTATCGAAATTATGGAAAAGACGAATATCACTTCAAATCCGCTGTTTGTGCTGTATGAGCCGCTGGTGCGCGAGCTTGGTCTGGCGATTGTCGAGATCCGTCAGGCCGACCGTGGCAGGAATGTCGAGCTCGAAGTCGCAATCACCCGCATTGGCGGGGATGCGGCCAGCAAGGATTGCGATGCCGCATACCATGCGATCTATCCGGTCGCGATGGAGGAGGCTGGACCGCTCAGGGATGTTTTCCTGACCGTCGAGACCCCGGGTATGCTTCGGACCATCAAGGACGCGCATGAGTTCGAGCTGTTCACAGGGAGGTCCGTAAAGGTGTACGATACAGGTCGTGCCTCCTGGCTTACCGGCAAAATTGCCGGATTCGACGGCGAAAAGCTATCCCTCGACCAAGTCCGTGTCGGGGAGGGCAAGGAGACCTTGGAGCATCTTGAGCTCGGCATCGCGCAGATCCAGAAAGCGAAGCTGGAGTATCTCGAGGAGGATTGGAAAGATGGCAGGTAGAAAAAGCACCAAGACCGCACCGGTTGAGCCCATGGAAACGATGGGAAGCGCCATTAAGGCATTGATGGAAGAAAAAGGTATCTCTGAGGACCTGGTATTCAGTACCGTCGAGAGCATCATCAAGGACGCGTACAAGCAGCAGTACAAGCCTTACGAGAACTGTGTCGTCCGTTGGAATGACGCCCATGACAACATCGATGTCTTTGTCCAGAAGACCGTCGTCGACGGCGAGCAATACGGCGTGATCGATCCCATCGAGATTTCCCTTGAGGATGCCAGACGACTTGATCCGCAGTGCGACATCGGGGACGAGTTGCTGATTCCTTTCAACCCGAAGAATTTGAAGCGCCAGAGCATCCAGCAGGCCCGGACCGATGCCCGCAAGTCCTTCCGCAGCATCACCAATGACAAGCAGTACAACGAGTACAAGAATAAAGAGGGCCAGTTGATCAAGGGCTATTTCCTGCGTCAGATGCCCAACGGCGACATCTGGGTCAACATCGGCACGATTGAAGGACTGCTCCCCAACCGGAACCAGAGCCCGAGGGAGAACTACGATGGGTACGGCGTCAACGACTCGATCCTCTGCTATGTTGAGTCTGTCAAGGAAGACGACCACGGGGTACATGTCATCCTTTCCCGAACCCACTCCGAGCTTGTACGCAAGCTGTTCGAGCTGCAGATTCCTGAAATCCAGCAGCAACAGATCGACATCGTCAAGGTGGTCCGCATGGCCGGCATGAGGACCAAAGTCGCCGTTGTCAGCCGCAATGAGAATATCGACCCCATCGGCGCCTGCATCGGTCTGCAGGGGAACCGGATCAAGACCATCATGGACGAGATCGAGGGAGAACGCATCGACATCGTCCGTTACGACTCCAATCCGGTCAACTACATCCGCAACGCCTTGGCACCGGCCGAGGTGAAGGACATCGTCGTGATTGACAAGAACGTCTTCCAGGCGGTCGCCATCGTCGACAAGAGCCAGCAGGCCCTCGCCATCGGCAAGCAGGGTGTCAACGTCCGCCTTGCCAGCAAGCTGTGCGACTGGATGATCGAGGTCAAGACCCAGGAAGAGTTCGACGAGATGGATATCTCGCAGGCTGCCCGAGAGAAAGCCGAGAGCATCTTCGGGGGAGAGGAACAGGGCGAGACGGACGTCCAGCAGCCAGCCCAGACCGGTGCTGCCGGGATTTCCGCCGAGCCGGCTGCCGCAGACAACAGCGGTGTTCCCGAGGACGAGGTTCCTCTTGCGGATCTGCCGCTTGACGAGAAGCTGCTGAAGAAGTTGCAGTTCCATGATATCTACAGCGTCGAGGATTTCATCAGCCTGACGCCGGAAGACCAGGCTGCCATGACCGACCTGAGCGCCGAAGATATCGCCGAGATCAAGAAGGTGATCAGCGAGAACATCGATATCGTGGAAGATGAGAATGAAGAGACCGAGTACGTCTGTCCGAACTGCGGACAGCCCGTTACCCCGGACATGAAGGTATGCCCGCACTGCGGTACCGGTCTTTCTTTTGAGGAAGTTTGACGGAGAGAGTAGAGGAAAGAATGGAAGAGCACAAGACGGAAGAGAAACAAAGCCAGGTTATCTTGATCAAACATGTGGTCAAGACGGGCGCCCCACAGGTCGCCGCAGAACCCGAGGCCAAGCCGGAGGAAAAGACTCCGGTGGAAAAACGCAAGGTCGTCATCAAGAAGAAGAAGGTGGTCGTGGTACGCCAGCCGAATCCTGCTCCGCAGGAAAAGCAGGAAGTCCCTGTTGCGCCGGCAAAACCGGCGCCAGTGGCTTCCACCTCTGCTCCCGTTGTGACGAAACCGGCTCCTGCCGCCATGCCTGCACCGGCGAAGCCTGTCGTCAGGCAACCCCAGCAGGCTCCGACGCCCGTGGTCAAGACTCCCGTGGCGCAACCGACGATCATCAACCCGTTGCATACGGGTCCGACCATCATTCGTCCCACCAATCTTCCTCCGGTTCCCGGACAGGGCCAGTCCATCAAAGACCACAATGATTGGCAGAACCAGAACAATGGCTACAACCAGCAGGGTTCCACGGTTCCTTCCGTCGGACCGAGACAGGTGGGTATCGTCGGCGGCAGGCCGGCATATCGCCCTGGCCAGAACGGGAACGGCTACAACCGTTCCTTTGGAGCCGGCCGCAACCAGTATGGAAACAACTATGGCACCTACAACCGCGGCCAGGTGAGGCCTGGCTATGGCCAGCGCGCCGGACAGACGGGAGACCGTCAGGGCTATGGCAACCGCGCCCCATATGGGCAGAACGCCAATACCCGTTCCGGTTTTGGCAACCGGCCGGGAACAGGTAATCGTCCGTCATTCGGTCCCCGCCCCGGGTTTGGCAATCGCCCCGGTTTCGGCGGAAGACCCGGTGTTGGGGGACGTCCGATGGGTGGCGGGCAGGGAGCCGGCCGGCCGCAGGATGCCTTCGGTCAGAGGGATATCCGTAACGGCAAGGGTACCAACCGCCGCAAGAAGGGATTCGAGAAGCGTACAGAAGACGAGGAGATTGAATTCCAGCTTCAACGGAAGAAGGAGCAGGAAGCCGCCCGTCTTGCCGCTGTGCCCAAGAAAATCGATATCATGGACTCGATCAGCGTTGCCGATCTGGCCAAGAAGATGAACCTGAAGGCCAATGAGATCATCAGCAAGCTCTTCAAGATGGGCATGATGGTGACGATCAACCAGCAAATCGATTACGATACCGCTTCAATCATCGCAAATGAGTACGGCTGCGAGGTCCACAAGGTTTCGTTGTATGACGAGACGATCATCGAGAATGACGATGACAATCCCGAGGATATGGTTCCCCGCGCACCGATTGTCACCGTCATGGGCCATGTCGACCACGGCAAGACCAAACTGCTGGACGCCATTCGTTCCTCCCACGTTGCCGAGGGCGAGTATGGTGGCATCACCCAGCACATTGGTGCCTACAAGGTCAATATCCCCGACAAGGGCGATATCGTCTTCATCGATACTCCGGGACATGCCGCGTTCAGCATGATGCGTGCCCGGGGAGCCCAGGTGACCGACATCGTCGTCCTGGTTGTCGCCGCCGATGACGGGGTCATGCCGCAGACCCGCGAGGCCATTGACCACGCCAAAGCGGCAAATGTACCCATCATCGTCGCCATCAACAAGTGCGATCTCCCCGACGCCAAGCCGGAGAGGATCATGCAGCAGCTCTCCGATATCGGTTTGATGCCGGAAGAGTGGGGCGGCCAGACCCTCTATTGCAAGATTTCCGCACTGAAGAAGCTCGGTATCGACGATTTGCTTGACACCATCCTTCTGCAGGCGGAGATGATGGAGCTGAAGGCCAATCCGAACTGCCGCGCCGAGGGCAGGGTTCTCGAGGCCCGCATCGAGCAGGGCCGCGGTACCGTGGCGACCGTCCTGATCCAGAAAGGCACGCTCCACGTCGGAGACTATTACTGCGCCGGAATCTACGCAGGTCGCGCTCGTGCCATCTTCGATGACAAGGGACAGAAAATCCAGGAGGCTGGACCTTCTACCCCGATCGAGATCATCGGTCTTTCCTCCATTCCGAAGGCTGGCGATCCGTTCCAGGTCACCGAGGACGAGAAACAGGCCCGTATGGTCAGCGCCAAGCGCCAGGAACTGGAAAGACTGGGTGCCACCGAGAACACCAACAAGGTGACCCTCTCCAACCTGAGCGAGAAGATCAAGGAAGGGGATATCAAGACCCTCAACCTGGTCATCAAGGGAGACCTGCAGGGTTCCGTCGAGGCTCTCCAGCAGTCTTTGGAGAAACTCTCCACGCCGGAAATCCGGCTGGCGGTCATCCGTGCCGCGGCCGGCGCCATCATCGAGAGCGATGTGACGCTGGCGAGCGCGTCGAATGCCTTGATCATCGGCTTCAACGTCAGACCGACGCCCAGAGCGCTGGCACTGGCTGCCGAGGAGAAGGTCGAGATCCGCAAGTACAATATCATCTACGATGTGGTTGACGACGTGAAGGCGGCCATGGAGGGCATGCTCAGCCCGGTCACCAAGGAGATCGACCTTGGTACCGCCGAGGTGCGCAACATCTTCAGGGTGCCCAAGGTCGGTGTCATCGCCGGGTGTATGGTCACCAGCGGTAAGGTCACGAGGGACGCCATGGTACGCGTCATCCGCGACAACATCCAGATCAACAAGGAGAACATCAAGATCAGCAGCTTGAAGCGCTTCAAGGACGACGCCAAAGAAGTCGCCGAGGGGTTCGAGTGCGGTATCGGTCTGGAGAACTTCCAGGACCTCCAGGTCGGAGATGTGCTTGAAATCGTCGGCACCCAGGAGGTCGCCCGCAAGCTTGAGGACACGATGACTCCGCAGGCAGCCGAGGAAGCGAAGCAACTGGAGGCCAGACAGTGAGCCAGTACAGCCAGCAACGCCTTGAAGCGAAGATCAGCGAAGGCATCAGCATGATGATCGTCAACGGGGATATCAAACACCATGACCTCTCCTCGTTGACGAGTGTCACGCGTGTGGTCCTCTCGACCGACAACGCCTACGCCACCGTCTATGTTTCCGCGCCCTTTGACGAGGAGAAGGTGGAGAAATGTGTCCAAGCCCTTCAGAGTGCCCGTGGTTTCATCCAAAAGCGTCTGGGAGCCTTCATGCGGACAAAGAACACACCGGTGCTGACTTTCAAGCGCGATGTCGGGTTCCAGGAGGGGGAGAAAATGGATCGGCTCCTCGATTCGCTCTCCAAGCATGGGAACTAACGCATCGATTCTGTTGATCGACAAGAAACCGGGAATCACCAGTTTCGCCGCCCTGAGGGAGACGAAACGGTGCATCGATCCGAAAGCAGGCCATATCGGGACTCTCGACAAGTTCGCTTCTGGCCTGCTTGTCGTTTTGACAGGCAGCATGACCCATTTGAACCAAGTGTTCTCCGAACTGGACAAGAGCTATGAGGCCACCTTCCGTTTTGGCGTGGAGACCGACACCCTCGATCCGGATGGAACCATCGTCCAGAGGGGCGAGGGTATCGACCCGTCACGGCTGGAAGAGGTCATCAGGAGCCAGTTCCTCGGGGAAATCGACCAGACACCTCCGCTCTATTCGGCGGTACATGTCGGAGGGGAGCGGGCCAGCAAGCTGATGCGCCGGGGAAAGAGCGTGGAAATGCCTCACCGCACGGTGACCATCCACGACTTTCTGGTGACCGAGGCCGATGCCCACACCATGAAGGCACGCATCACCGTCAGCAAGGGCACCTACATCCGCTCGATAGCCAGGGACCTGGCTGGGGCGATGGGATCCTGCGGCATGGTCACCACGCTCCGTCGGATCAGCCTCGGACCGTATTCGGTAGACGAGGCGGTCGGTTGCGACGACAGGGAAGGCCTTTCCGCTGCTTTCAACCGCACCGGAGAGTACTTGCTTCGCCTGCCCCACGTGGGCAAAATGGAAGTCGCGTACGAGGACATACGGATGATGGAACACGGCAAGTGCAGCGACCGGCTGGTTCCCGTCGATGGAAAGCGATCCATCTCCTACGGTGCCGTCTACGCGGGTGGATATCTGCGCTGGGTAGTCGACCTTGCAAAACGGCGCATCATCTGCCACGTCCCGGAGGAACTACATGCAAACGGATGATTTCCAGCACCTGGTGGAAAGCGGCACCTTGAGCGCGGTACCCATGGTCTGCTCCATCGGCGTCTTCGATGGAGTGCACCGCGGACACCAGGAAATCATCACCACCTGCGTCACGTACGCCCACCGCAACGGATGGAAGAGCATGGTGGTCACCTTCAACCGGAATCCGAAGGTTCCGGCAGGGGAGAAAGCCCCCTTGCTGATGAGTCAGGTCCAGAAACGGCAATTTCTTGCTGAATTGGGGGTTGATTACCTGGTTGTCATTGACTTTTCTTCCGATTTCAGTAAACTCACTGGTGTTGAGTTCTTGAACCTCCTCGGTACGATTTGTACGGTGAAGGGGATAGTTGTCGGTGTCGATTTCCGCTGCGGTACTCCGGCTTCGTGTGCCGGTCCCGAACAGCTGCAGGAATACCTGAACCGACGCGGTCCCGGGAACAAGCTTCTGATTCCTCCCTACGTCCGGTTGGACAGTGGAGAACGGGTGAGCAGCTCCTTGGTCCGTAACACACTCAAAACGGGCGATCTTCCCCTGGTGGAGAAGATGCTCGGCAGGTACTACAGCCTGGACCTCAGGGGCGCTGCCCCCGAAAACCGGGATGGATGCCTGTGGTATCCTCTCGAGAAACTTGAACAGCTTCTGCCACCTTGTGGCACGTATGTTGCTCAGGCCCTGACTGCCGATGGAACGAGGATTCCTGTCGTGGCGCGGTTGACCACAACGGATATCGTCCTGCAAGCGGAACGGGTGGACGTTTTTCCCGTGGATATCGAACAACTCTATCTGATACAGAGGTATGGCACATGATTACGAAGGAACAGAAAGAAGAGATTATCGCCAAATTCGGCGGTAATGAGAAGAATACCGGTTCGACCGCCGTCCAGGTTGCGTTGCTGACTGCACGCATCAACGACCTTACCGAGCACTTCAAGAGAAACCCGAAGGATACCAACGGCAAGAGAGGCCTGCTCACTCTGGTCGGACAGAGAAAGAGACTGCTTGGCTACATGCAGAGGACCGATCTGGAAGGGTACCGCAAGCTCGTGCAGGATCTTGGCCTCCGCAAATAAGCTTTTGCGCCACAGATGGGAATAAGGCGGTCATACGAGAAGGCTCCGGCTATCACAACCAATAGCCAGGAGCTTTTTATATGACCGCCGGAAAAGAACAAAAAGAACGAAAGAACGAAATAGGAAACAGGAAAACAAAATGAGTGTACAGAAAGTATCAATGAAGATTGGCGGCAACGACCTCGTCCTAGAGACTGGCCGTATCGCCAAGCAAGCCAATGGAGCAGTGTTCGCCACGTATGCCGGTTGCGCCGTCATCGCGACCGTCTGCTGCGGTGCTGCACCGACCGAGCCGCTTGATTACGTTCCGCTTTCCGTGGAATACAACGAGCGCTATTACGCCGCCGGCAAGATTCCTGGCGGTTTCATGAAGAGGGAAGGCAAGCCCAAGGACAAGGAGATTCTCGTTTCCCGTCTGATCGACCGTCCTATGCGCCCGCTCTTCGACAAGGCCTTCGGCCGTGAGATCCAGGTTGTCCCGACCGTCGTCTCCGCCGACCAGAACAATACTCCGGACATCGTGGCCATCATCGCCGCCAGCGCCGCAGTGACCATCAGCGACATCCCCTTCAACGGGCCGATTGCCGCCGTGCGTGTCGCCCTGGTGGACGGCAAGTACGTGATCAACCCGACTTTCAGCCAGATTGACAACAGCAAGATGGACATCGTTGTCGCCGGAACCCATGACGGCATCACCATGGTCGAAGGTGGCGCCAAGCAGGTCAGCGAGCAGACCATGATCGACGCGATCAACGCCGCAGAGCCGGTCATCCGTGAGCTGTGCGAGCTGCAGACCAAGCTGCAGGAGCTTGCAGGAAAAGCCAAGTTGCCGGTTTTCGAGGATACTACCGACAACAGCTGGCTCGAGCCGATCAGGAACGAGGCCCGGCCGCTGATCAAGGAGGCGACCTACACCAAGGGCAAGCAGGCCCGCTTTGAGGCCATCGAGGCTGTCAAGGCCAAGATGAAGGAAACCTACGCAGAGCTGATCGGGGACGACCCGAAACGTCTGGAGGCTGTCGGACTGATGTGCGACGACCTGGAGAGGGACACGCTGCGCGATGGCATCCTGAACCGCGACATCCGCATCGACGGCAGAAAGCTCGATGAGATCCGCCCGATCACCTGCGAGGTCGGTGTGCTGCAGAGAGCCCATGGCTCGGCCCTGTTCACCAGAGGCGAGACCCAGAGCCTTGCCACCACCACGCTCGGCACCGCCAGCGACGAGCAGATGTTCGACGACATCGACGGAGAGAAGAGCTACAGCAACTTCATGCTGCACTACAACTTCCCGCCGTTCTGTGTCGGCGAGACCGGAAGACTTACCACCGGCCGCCGCGAAATCGGACATGGACACCTCGCCCAGCGCGCTCTTTTCGCAGTCATGCCGAGCAAGGAGAAGTTCCCGTACACCACGCGTGTCGTCAGCGACATCATGGAGAGCAACGGCTCCTCCTCCCAGGCTTCCATTTGTGGCGGCTGTCTGAGCTTGATGGACGCCGGCGTCCCCATCGAGGCCCCGGTTGCCGGCATCGCCATGGGCCTGATCACCGAGGGCGAGCACTATGAGCGCTACAAGATCCTCAGCGACATCTGCGGCGAGGAAGACCACATGGGAGACATGGACTTCAAGGTCGCAGGTACCGAGAAGGGCATCACCGCATTCCAGATGGATATCAAGATCGCAGGCGTCACTCCGGAACTGATGCATCAGGCGCTGGAACAGGCCCGTGTCGGCCGTCTCCACATCCTTGGCATCATGAAGCAGTGCCTGGCCGAGCCGAGGAAGGAAGTGAGCCCCTACGCTCCGAAGATCCTGACCATGAAGGTTGACGAGGAGAAGATCGGCGCCGTCATCGGTACCGGTGGAAAGACCATCAAGGCAATCGCCCAGCAGAGTGGAGCCGAGGTCAACATCGACGATGATGGAACCGTGACGATCTACGGACCCAACGGCGCTTCCGCCCAGAAGGCGAAGGAACTGGTCAACTCGATTGTCGAGGAACCCGAGGTCGGCAAGATCTATCAGGGTACGGTCAAGCGTATCATGGACTTCGGCGCCTTCATCGAAATCCTCCCTGGCAAGGAAGGACTCTGCCACATCTCCAAACTCTCCCACAAGAGAGTGGAGCACGTGGAGGATGTCCTGCATGTCGGCGACCAGATTCCCGTGAAGCTGATCGAGATCGACCGCCAGAACCGTCTGAACCTTTCCTACATCGACGCGCTCGATGCACAGAAGAACAAATGACGGTACGTTTCCAAGTCGTACGGCAGGGAGCGAAACTCCCTGTCTATGCGACAGTCGGCAGTGCAGGCTGTGACCTTACAGCCTGCACCGGCCACGACCTGGTCCTGAAGCCGATGCAGCGTGCTCTGGTTCCTACCGGTCTTGCCATGGCCCTTCCGCAGGGGGTCGAGGCGCAGGTCCGGCCTCGCAGCGGTCTTGCCATCAAGAAGGGCGTCACCGTCCTGAACGCTCCAGGAACCATTGACAGCGATTATCGCGGCGAGGTCCAGGTCATCCTGGTCAACCTCGGCAGCGAGGACTTCATCATCAAGCCTGGCGACCGGATCGCCCAGATGGTGTTTTGCCGGTACGAACAGCCCACCTTCCAGCTTTGTGAGAGTCTTGACGAGACCGAGCGTGGTGGGGGAGGATTCGGATCGACGGGGGTGTAGGCAGCCATGGCAAGAAGCCGCTACTCGTTGGTATCGTCCTATGTGGGACGCTCCTATCTGGCGAATCTTGCCGTCGCCTTCATCTTTTTTTTCTTCATTTTCTTCGTGAACCAGATCCTGCTGATCGCCCAGCGCATCCTGGTGAAGAACGTCTCGCTCCTGAGCGTCCTCAAGCTGGTCACCCTGGCGATCCCCCAGTTCCTGCTCTACACCTTTCCCTTCAGCAGCCTGACGGCAAGCGCCATGGTCATCGGGGATTTCTCCGCCAACAACGAAATCCTCGCGCTTCGCTCCAGCGGCATCAGCCTCCGGCACGTGTTCCGCCCGATTCTTGCCTGTTCCTTGGTGGTTTCCCTGATTACCTTCCTGACCGCAGATGTCGTCCTGCCCGAAAGCCATAACCGATACCGCCACCTCTACATGGAACTGATGCGGAAGCTACCGACGCTGGAAATCACCAGCTATGGCTCCAATTCAATCGGCAACCAGGTACTGGCGAACGGGCTCGCCAGCGGCAATTCGGTCGACGACCTGGTGCTCTTCGACTCGGCTGGACAAAAGCAGGTGGTCAGCGCCCCCAGCGCATCGGTTTCCATGGTCGATCCCCTGCGCTTCATCTATGCCCTCGATCTGGATGACGCCTCCTTGCTTGCCAGTACATCGGGCGACGATTCGCTGAACCTCGCAAAAGCCGACCGCGCCATTTTCTACCTGGATTTCTCGCAGCAGGTTCCTGAGGTCGCCACCACGACCCCGAGCCAGCTTCCAATCCACGAGTTGAACAATCGGATCAGCCAACGGAGAATCGCCCTCGAGCAGGATTGGGAGAAGAACGACCAGACGATGCGCAGGCTGTATGATACCGCCCGTCAGGCCGACAGTCCTTCCGCCTACAACCAGGCTCTCGACCAGATTGACGAACTCCGCTCCCATCCCCCGATTGTCTTCTACCTGCAGTACTACCGGGCAGAGAAACAGAAGAAGCTTGCCCTCAGCATGGCCTGTTTCCTTTTGGTCTTCCTGACATTTCCATTGGCATACCTGCATGTCAGGCACGGCCGTCTGATCGGCTTTGGAGTGGCAATGCTCAGCGCGGTAGCCTACTGGTACCTGCTCTTTTTCGCCCAGATCAACATCTACCGCACGCCGGTCAATCCGCTGTTCCTGATGTGGGTGCCCGACGTGGTCATGAGTCTTGCGGGACTGGTCGCCCTGTGGAGGATGCCGAAATGAGAAAAGTGGACCAGTACATCCTCGGCACTCTCGTGAAGACTGCGGCAGGCACTACGGCGCTGTGCACGTTGATGCTGGTGTCGGTACAGATGTTCCAGCACCTGGACGCCTTCCTGCGCAACCAGACGCCCCTGAAGGACCTGCTTCGGCTGGCGGTGCTCTACGTCCCTTCGTCGATAGTCCTTGTCTTCGCTCCCGCGCTGCTCTTCGCGGCAGCCTATACCTTCAGCCAGCTGTCGGCAAACAATGAGCTGATCTGCCTGTACAACGCCACCTACAGCCAGCGTCGGCTGGTCTTTCCTGTCCTGCTGGCCGGTATCCTTTGTTGTATCCTGCAGTTTGCCGTCCAGGAGTGGTGGGATATCCCGGCCCAGCATGTCCTCAGCCAGGTGCAGACGGAAATCATCGGGGTCAACAGTACCCGGGACAAAAAGGAAATCACGCTGGGCGATTGGGAGCAGGGCTATGTCTTCCATGCGGCCCGCTACACTGACGAACGCAGAAGGGCCGACCGGGTCGCCGTGGTGCTTTTGGATGCGCGTCACCAGCTGCAGGGAAGAGTGGATGCCCGTAGCGCCACGTATCAGGATGATGGAAGCTGGCTGCTTCGGGATGTCGATAGCATCCAGGTCGACATGGAAACCATGGCGGTGGAGCGCGAGCACCATGACACCTATACCATCGACCGGCTCACGTTGGAGCCACAGTTGCTCAAGGACAACAGTTCCGACATCAAGACCATGTCCATTCCGGTCGCCAGGAAGTTCCTTGCGCGCATGCAGAAACTCGACCACGCCCAATGGCAGAGCTATGCGGTGGATTTCAGCCAACGGATGTTGGGCTGCCTGGCTCCACTGGTCATGCTCTTCATCGCCTGCACGATGAACTACCGGTTCAAGAAGAACGTGCTGCTTTTCACCATCATCCTTTCCCTTTGTCTCGCGGTGGTCTACTATGTGGTGCAGATGATGTCGCTGATCCTCGCCAGGCAAGGGGTGGTGGGTCCCGTGGCGGGCATGCTGCTGCCGATGGCGATCACCCCGCTCTTCGTCTTGGCCTCCCAATCGTTGCTGCGGCGTTTCCTTTGAGGGAGAAGCTATTCGAACAGCCGGCTTTATGGTACTGTTGAATCCAGTCTTGGGGCCTTTAGCCCCGTAAGGAAAGCACATGCAAGGCATTTATTCGAAACTCCATCAGGACGGCTCGTGTGCCGCGCGCCTTGGCGTCCTGCATCTTCCCCATGGCGATGTGGAGACACCGGTCTTCATGCCGGTCGGCACCAACGGCACCGTCAAGGGAATCTATCACGACACCCTTCGCAAGATCGGCTTCAACCTGATTCTCGGCAACACCTATCACCTGTATCTGAGACCCGGGACCGAGATCCTGAAGAAGTACGGTGGGCTCCACACGTTCTGTGGCTGGGACCGCAACATCCTGACCGACTCAGGCGGATTCCAGGTGTTCTCCCTCAGCGGCCTGAGGAAGATCAGCGAGAACGGGGTCAGGTTCCAGAGCCATATCGACGGCTCATGGCATGAGTTCACCCCCGAGAAGGTGGTGGACATCCAGAGTGTCATCGGCAGCGATATCGCCATGTGCCTGGATATCTGCACCAAACCCGACATCCCCTACAAGGATGCGGTCCATGCGATGCGGGTGACCCACGCATGGGCTTCCCGTTGCCTGGCCAGGAAGGAACAGCTGGGCGGGCAGTTTCCCGGCAACCTCTTTGGCATCTGCCAGGGCAACTTCTACAAGGACCTGCGCAAGGAGAGCGCCGAGGTCATCAGCGGCATGGACTTTCCCGGCATCGCCATCGGCGGTCTTTCCGTCGGGGAGAGCCCGGAAACCTTCCGGGAGATGCTGGCCTATACCACCCAGTTCGTCACGGCGGACAAACCCAGGTACGTCATGGGAATCGGATCGCCGGATTTCATTCTCGACGCGGTAGAGAATGGCATCGACATGTTCGATTGCGTCCTGCAGACCCGTATGGCCCGCAATGGAGCGGTTTTCACCGATGACGGGGTAGTCACCCTGAAAAAGGCCAAGTGGGCCGATGTTCAGGAACCGATCGACCCCGAGTGTGACTGCACCTGCTGCAAGGAGTACACCCTCGGCTATATGCACCACCTGATCAAATGCAACGAGATGCTCGGCGGCATGCTCGCCACAGAGCACAACCTTGCCTACTTCAAGCGCTTGATGCGGCGGGTCCGGCAGGCAATCAGGGAAGACCGTTTCGCACAGTTCAAGAAGGACTATCTGGACCGCTTTTACGCGAACGGCGGGAAGCGCTGAGCAGGGACAAGATTCGCGATGGCGGCAAAAACGGAGAAACACAGCCTGGTGGTGATGCTCTGCACGATGGCGAGCAGGCTGCTGGGAATTGTCAAGGCACGGGTGATTGCGACGGCCTTTGGTTCCGGTGCGGTGGGTGATGTGGTCAACTTCACCTACAACATCCCCAACAACTTCCGAAAGCTCTTCGCCGAGGGGGCGATGAGCTCCTCCTTCATTCCCGAGTTCTCCAGGGAAATCGGGGAGGGCAGAAAGAATGACGCTTCCACGCTGATGGACTTGCTCTTCACCTGGCAATTGGTCCTGTTCCTGATTCTCGACCTGCTTTCCATCCGTTTTGGAGGCTCGCTCATCTGGTTCTTCTCCGATTTCTCCGTCGAGCAGGTGGCGCTTGGCGCGCGGTTGCTGCCGTTTTTCATGGTGTTCCTCACCGCCATCAGCCTCGGGACCATTTTCAGCGGGATGCTTCAGGTCCACGGACAGTTCTTCGCCTCGAGTTTCGCCCCTCTGGTCTTTTCCATCACCACGATTGTCGGCATTTCGGTATTTCACGAGAAGCTCGGCCCCATGAGCATGGCCTACAGCGTCACTTTGGGGGGAATCCTCCAACTGGGTTTCTGGTATGTCTGGCTGAGACGTCTCGGCTACCGGCTCCGGCTGAGGCTCAGGTTCCATGGTGATGCCTTTCCCACAGTGATCCGACACTGGCTTGCGGTGCTTTGCTCTTCGTTGCTGCAGGTAGCCGGGCAACAAGTCTCCTATTCCCTTGCCAGCCAGCTGGAACAGGGAAGCGTGACCGCATTCAGCAACGCCACCATTTTCTGGCAGACACCCTATGGGATTTTCTTCACCGCGATCAGCACGGTCTTTTTCCCGCTGATGAGCCAATCCTATGCCCGCCATGACCAGCAGCTTCTGGCCAAGCAGGTGGGAACAGGGCTGGAATACCTTGCCACGCTCCTCGTCCCTTCGACCATCCTGCTGTATTGTTTCAGCGACAGCGCGGTCAGTTCGGTGCTGCAGAGCGGCGCCTTCACCCTTCAGGCGTCGATGCAGACCGCCCTTGTCGTCAGGGTGTTTTCTCTGGGAATGGTGGCGGTCGCCTGGTATGGATTTCTCCAGCGCTTCTGCTATAGTGCCGGACGATACCGCGCAGCGCTGGCGCTTTCGGTGCTCCAGACGGCGCTGGATATCGCCATTTCGGTCTGTGGCATCCACTTCGGCCTCGGCATCCTGTCCCTGCCATTGGCAAACGGCCTTTCCTTCCTTTGCGCGCTGGCCGCCGTGCTTTGGGTGATGAGGGACATCTACCAGATCCATCATGACCTCCGGCTCTGGAAGGCATTGGCAAAGGTGGTCGCTGCCAATATTCCCGTATTGCTCTATTGTCTTTTCTTCTGGAACCTGCATCTGACCTACTGGCAGGAAGGCTCTTCCCTGAAGAGCTTCCTGGCCACCTGCCTGTACGGGCTGGTCGGCGTGGCGCTGGTGCTTGCCAGCTACATCCTCTTCAGGATTCCCTTCATGGCACGTTTCCGGAGCAAGCAATCTTGAGTATCATGGAGCCATATGAGCAAACCAACAGTCATCACCTGGTTGAACCAGCTGGTCAACGACGGGATACCCCAAGCGGTGAAGCTGCTTACCCTCCGGATTTCCCGGGAAGGGGAACGGTGGCTTGTCGAGGCGGACGGCTATACGCAAGTCACGAAGGACCAGAAGCAGGGAGAAGGAGAACCGATCCTGCTCAGCGGGGAGTATCCGCTTGGACTGGACGAGAGGAATACCGCGCAGATGGAGGCGGTCGCAATCGGGCGCAAGGTCGCCGAGTACCTGCAGGTGGGAGCCTGCAAGGACCGGCTGCTTGCCCTGGAATACGTCACCATCTTGGACGCGGATGGCAAGAACCACCTGCTCTACGAGAAGGAACATCACCAGATCCATAATCCCGCCTCCAGCGAACGACGCATGAACTTCCTGCTGATTCTCAGCTTTCTTGCCGTACTGCTGCCCAGTTTCGAGCCGACCATGGGGATTTTCGGCATGCTGATGGGGGCCTATGGCGTCTGGCTGACCCACGGCATCTACAAGAGACACCGCAAGGCGAGGACCGCCTTTGTCCTGGATATCCTTGGCGTGGTCATCGGACTCTGGACGACGGTGCTGATGTTGCTCGCGAGCAGGGGAGGTGCGGCATGAATACGGAGATGAAAGCGAAGCGCAACGGACGCCTCTCCCTCCTGATGGGTATCTTCAGCATCCTGATTCCCCATTTCTTCATGCCGGTTGTCAGCGGCATCCTGATTGGCTGCTACGGCCTGTTCCTTGCGGGGAAATACTGGAAGGTGGACGACAACGCGTATGCCGGCTTCATGACCAGCCTGCTCGGCCTTCTGGCCGACCTCTACCTGCTGGCTCTTTGGGCCACGGTGGCGCGAGGCTGACAGAAAAGGAGAGCCAGGTCCTTGCCCCGGCTCTCCCGTCGCTCGCAGACTGCAAGAAACCATCAGGCCTTGACGAGCCTGATGGCATCCATGCGGTAGGTGACCGTCTGGTCTCCCATCTGGAACTCGAAGGTGTCTCCGACGCTGTGGTTGCACAAGGCGCTGCCCAGTGGAGCAAGGATGTTGATCACATACTTTTCCGGGTCGCTTTCCCACGGTCCCATGATGGTGTAGGTGGCCTTTTCTCCACTTTTCAGGTTGGTCACGTCGACAACGGTGCCGAAGCCGCTCTTGGAGGGGTCGACCTTGGACATGTCGACGACAATCGCCTTGTCGATCTCGGCCTTCAGCTCGGCTTCCTTCTTCTGCAACAGGTGGCGCTTGTCCTTGCCGTACTGGTACTCGCTGTTCTCGCGCAAGTCGCCTTTGGCCCGGGCATCGCTGATTTCCTTTGCCACATCGGGAAGCTCGACATGCTGGATGTGGTCCAGCTCGGCTTTCTTCCGGGCAAGGGACTCGCTGGTGCAGAACCAGCCGGTCGGAACAAAGGACTCGCTCTTCAGGTCGGTCTTCCTGTTGTCCAGATCCAAGTCAGGGTACTGCGTCTGAATCTGGAACTTGACGTTGATCTTCTCACCCTCATCCAAGCCGGCGCAGCTCTGCACCAGGCTGTTGACGTTCCGGGCGATATTGGCGTCGCCAGCCTTGATCGCGGTGTAGACCTCACCCTCTGTGGCGTTCTTGCCTTTGGTTCCGAAGAGCATCTCGCATAGGATCTTCGCGTTGGCACCGGCTTCCTGTCCGTCTACTCTGGCCTCGACTTTCTGGTTGAGGAAAGAGAGAAGGGTCAGCTTGGTGTAGAGCAACTTCTCCATGGTGATGCCGGCTTTCGCCCAATCGGCAGGGGAGGACGCCTTGATCAGGTAGATCAGGGTGTTGGCATAGTCTCGGTAGTTGTCCACGGCCGTCTGGTAGACGGACATGAAGAGCTGCCCCTTCTTCTTGCGGGTGTAGATCGAGGGGATGTAGGTGTTCAGGTAGTAGGGGAAGAGCTTCAAAAGCAATTCGCTCCAGTCCTTGGGCTGGGTCTCCACGGTCCAGTCGATGAAGCATTTCTTCAGGTCCGCGTCCTCGATTTTGCCGAACAGGGCGGGAATCTTCTCCGGATTGGCGATTTTGCCGATCAGCTTCAGGAACGAGACCTCTGGTGGAATCTTGATGAAGGTCATCTTCCGATGGTTCAGAAGGTCGTCCAGAAGCAGGTAGGAGCCGAGCATCTCGTCATCCAGTTCCACCTCGTCCTTCCGGTTCTCAAGGATGTTGCCGAAGTACTTCACCATTTCATAGAAGAACTCGCTGTCGGTATTGCCCTTGTCGGCGATGAACTTCTTCAGGTCCTTGACCTTGTCGTAGAACTTGTCATGGGCGTTGAAGATCGAAAGCTGCTTTTCCTCGTAGCTGATCGGCGTCTCGCGGAGGATGAAGGAGTCGTCATCCGGAGAGACGCCGTAATGGACGTCGTTCATCAAGAGGTCCTTGGCCTGCTTGGACCATGCGGACCACTGGCTGTCGCTGAGCACTTCCGGGACCAGCTCCTTCTTCATCTGCTTCAAGGAGCACTTGCCATCAAAGCTGGACAGAAGGATGTCGAGCATCCACTGGGGTTGCTCCATGGTCTTCTGGGCCAGCTTTTCGTGGCTGACACAACCCTTCAGGACCAGGATGTGGCTCTTCCGCAAAGCCTTCAGGCTCTTGAACGCCATCGCGGGAGTCATCTTGGTGCCGCCGTCTTTCTGTCCAGGAAAATCGATGACGACCTCGTTCACGCTAATCGAGCGGATACGTCCGATGCGGTTGCGGGAACCTTGGTAGACGAAGGTTCCTTTGTCGAAGGAGATGTTCTTCTCAAAGTCCTCGATGGCATGGATGATGTCATGGTTGCCCGGCCTGGATAGGCCGCTTTCCTTCAGACACGTGTCCAAGCGGCTGTGTCCGGCATATTTCTTCTTGTAGCTGGCAACCAGATTGTTGCGGGCAAGCGCATCCTCATGGTCCAGGCCGAGGATCTTCTTCTCGCAGGTGATCCTGCGGTCGACGTCGCCCTTGCTGTTGCCCTCCATGTCCCTGAGCAGGGCGATGGCGGTGGCGGTGGAAAGCACGCCGACCTTGCCGGCGATGCTGAGAAAGTAGTCGAACTGCTCCGGACAGAGCTTGAACAGGTTGTCGAACAACGGCCTGATCAGGTTGACTTCCTGTCGGATCAGGATGCGGTCAAAAGCCACCTTGTAGTAGGTGATTGCCTTTTCCTTGTCTCCTGCCTCGTTGGCGCGGTCGGCAATCTCGCGGACGATACCCACCTCGTCATGGTCGGCGCGGACAAGCCGCTCATACAGCTTGAACTTCTCTTCCTCTTTGCCAAGGTTCTCGTAATCTTTGGCAAGGATGCGCAGGGCATGGCGGTTCTCGCTTACTGCGAGAATCTTGCCGCAAAGGAACTGCACCTCGTCGTGCTTGCCCAGGGCGAGGAACGTCTCGGCGAGGTTGAGGAGGTTCAGGTTGTCCTCCTGCCCATGGCGGACCAGCTGGATCGATCCGGCTGCGTACATGGCGACGATGCTTTTCGGATTCGACGCAAGGTAGGTGTCGCACTCCTGCAGGATTTCCGACTGTCCATCCTCATCCAGACCGGCCAACGCCTGATCCACCTCCTGGAACGAGGAAAGGGTGAACGCTTCGGCCTTCGTGCGGTCCCAACTGGAAGACAGGACGTCCCGGATTTGATTGAGTTTCATGTGAACCCTCCAAAAATGATATTCCTTACATGCATGTAAAATTAGGCGTATTCTGAGAGAATAAACAAACCGGGCAATCCTCTCCAGGATTGCTCGGAGCATGTTTCTTCTTTCGTTCATCCTCAGTATAACGCAACAAAAGGAAACAGGCAAGCAAGGAAAAATTCCATCTTTGGGAATTCTACTATACAAACAATAGCTGGTTTCAAAAGGATTCCGTTGCCAAACGGGTTCGTAGCTGGTATAACCTCAACTATGGAAGATACGCCACTCATTGTCTCACCCAGTATCCTCTCGGCAGACTTCGCCCATATCGCGGAAGAGGTCAGTTCGATTGGAACGACCGCGGCGAAATGGATCCATCTGGACGTCATGGACGGGAATTTCGTCCCGAACATCACCTTTGGATCCAAATTCATCAAGGACCTGCGTCCTTGCTCGCCCCTTGTGTTCGATACCCATTTGATGATCGACAGGCCGGAGCGCTACGTCGAGCAGTTCGCCCAGAGCGGTTGCGACATCATCACCATCCAGGCGGAGAGCACCATCCATGTGCACCGCACCTTGCAGATGATCCACAGCAACGGTTGCAAGGCGGGTGTCGCCATCGTACCCTCGACTCCGGTCTGCATGATCGAGCCGATTCTCGACATGGTCGACCTGGTGCTGGTCATGACGGTCAATCCTGGCTTCGGCGGCCAGAAGCTGATTCCCCATACATTGGAGAAGGTGAGCGAGCTTGCCCATATCCGGCAGGAGGAGGAATACGGCTATCTGATCAGTGTCGACGGAGGGGTGAACCTGAGCACTGTCGCGGATATCGCGGCGGCCGGCAGCGATGTCGCGGTCTGCGGCTCGGCTTTCTTCGGTGCCGACGACCGGCTGGCTTTTGTCGACAAAATGATCCGCCTGGCAGACGGGGCTTGCCGCTCATGAGGTGCGTCATGCAGGATGTCGCCGACGCCAAGGTGACAGTCGACGGTGCCGTTGTCGGCAGGATCGAGCGGGGCATGCTGGTCTATTTCGGAGTCCAGAAAGGGGATACCGAGCAGGAGCTTGTCTGGATTACCGACAAGATAGCGAAGGAACGGATCTTCCATGACGCCAACGGGAAGACCAACCTTTCCATCCTTGACGTCCACGGCGAGATTCTCCTGGTCAGCCAGTTCACCTTGTGCGCGGATTTGCGGAAGGGCAACCGTCCCAGCTATGACTACAGCGAGGAGCCAGGGAAGGCGGAATCGATGTACCGGAAGGCGATCGACCTGCTGAAGGCAAAGGGCATCCCTGTCCAGCATGGGTCCTTCGGGGCCCATATGCTGGTCAGCTACACCAATATCGGTCCACAGACCTTTGTGCTGGAAAAAACACCGGAGCGCACCGATTCCGCTCAAAGAACGGTAGTAGAGAAGTAGAGGAGTTCATATGGCAAAAAAAGCTGTACCAGTCGCCCCGAAAGGGACGGAAACCAACAACCAGGCCAAGCTGGACGCTCTGGAAGCGGCGCGTGCGCAGATCGACAAGCAATTCGGAAAGGGTTCGCTGATGCGTCTGGGGGACAACGAGCGCGTCCTGGACGTGGGATGCATCTCCTCCGGTTCCTTGATGCTGGATGAGGCGCTGGGTATCGGAGGCTATCCCCGTGGCCGCATCGTCGAAATCTACGGACCCGAATCCAGCGGCAAGACGACGCTTGCCCTGCAAGCTGTCGCCGAGGCGCAGAAGGCCGGCGGAATCGCCGCTTTCATCGATGCCGAGCATGCCTTGGATCCGACCTATGCCAAGAAGCTGGGCGTCAACATCGACCAGCTCTGGATCAGCCAGCCGGATAGCGGGGAGCAGGCGTTGGACATCGCCGAGACGCTGGTCCGTTCCGGCTCGATGGACATCATCGTCGTCGACTCGGTCGCCGCGCTGACCCCGCAGGCGGAAATCGATGGCGAGATGGGCGACAGCCACATGGGCCTGCAAGCCCGGTTGATGAGCCAGGCGCTCAGGAAGCTGACCGGTCTTTTGGCCAAGAGCAATACCCTGATCATCTTCATCAACCAGATCCGCATGAAGATCGGCGTCATGTTCGGCAACCCTGAGACCACCACCGGCGGGAACGCCCTGAAGTTCTACGCTTCGGTCCGCATGGACGTGCGCAAGATCGAGACAATCAGCAAGAGCGCGGACGAGGTGGTCGGAAACCGCATCCGCGTGAAAATCGTGAAAAACAAGGTGGCCCCGCCATTCAAGAAGGTCGAATTGGACCTGATGTTCAACGAAGGCATCAGCTACACGGCAAGCTTGCTTGACGCCGCCATGAAGTACGGTCTGATCGTCAAGAGCGGATCCTGGTTCAGCTTGGATGGCGAGAAGATCGGACAAGGCCGGGACAAGACGGTCGACTACCTGAAGGAACATACGGATGTCGCCGCGGCCTTGGACAAGCAGCTGCGCGAGAGGATGTTCAGTCCGGACAAGCAGGAGCCGCCGGCAGCCGGCGAAGCGAAGGGGAGTGTCACGGACGAACCGATCGAGGACGATCCGCTGGACTTGCCCTCGATGGATGATGAGACCTGAACGGCAAGCGCCCCGCCACTTTGACCAGTGACGGGGTTTCCTTTTATACTGTATCCCTATGGCCGAAACGGAAGTGCGATTCACTACCCAGGATGGGAAGACTTTTCAGGCTCCGACGATCAAGTTCGACGGACCGCTTGACCTGCTCCTGTACCTGATCCAGCAGTCGGAAGTGAATATCTACGACATTCCGATCGCCCAGATTACCGACCAGTTCCTTGCCTATCTTTCCGCCCACCAGGACATGGACCTCGGCGTGCTCTCCAGCTTCTACAAGATGGCCAGCCAACTCTTGGCCATCAAGAGCAGGATGCTCCTGCCTGAGGATGTGGAGTTCGACGAGGAGTACGAGGATCCACGCAAGGAGCTGGTCGACCAGTTGATCGAATACCAGAAGTTCAAGAAATACACCCAGTTGCTCTCCGGGGGCAACAACGGCGAGTTCGTCGTCATGCGCAAGGAGAACGACTTCTTCCTTCCGTTCAGCGACGAGGAGCTCTTCGACGGGGTTACCCCGCAGACGTTCCTCGAGACCTTCCGCAAGCTGATGAAGAACATCTCGGCGGACAAGCTCTTCAACGTCTATGAAAGCGTCTCCATCAGCGAGAAGATCGCCCTGATGGACGAGCTGCTTGAGACCCATGAGGAAATCACGCTGGAACAGGTCATCGTCCACCTGGACAGCAAGCTGGACATCATCTGCGCCTTCATGGCGATCCTGGAATGTTGCCGTTGGCACAAGATCACCATCCATCAGGACGAGCCCTATGGCACGATTACCATACGGGCCCTTGAGAAGACTCCGGAGATCGATGCGAAGATGGCTGACGCGATCGACGACCAGTACGACCAGATGGTGGAGAGCGGCATGACCCTCGAGGAACCTGAGGGAACCCAGATCGGGCCCGAGCACGCGGCGACCGAACAGGCCCACAGCCATGATGACGACCTGCCGGAGGATGAGGAAGAGCCAGGGATGCCGCAGCGGCAAGTACAGTATGATGAGGAAAGCGAGGATGAGATGATCGACCTCGATGGCGAGGAGGATGACGATGACGAAGACGAAGACCAGTAAGGTGAGCGGGCCGATCCTCAGCCAGGACGCGCGCATGGTCGAGGTGATCCTTTTCCTGGAGAATGAGCCTGTCGACCGTGAGAAGCTGGAACGGATGACCGGATTGGGCGGCAAGGAACTGGACGCCGCAGTCAGCGAGCTGGGAGAGCACTACAACCTCTACATGCATGGCCTTACGGTCAACGAGAACCCGGGGGGCTTCCTGCTGACCCCCTCCAGCGACCTGTACGACAAGCTCCGCACCTGCTACGGCAAGAAAGTGGAGCGGCGTCTGAGCAAGGCGGCCCTGGAAACGTTGTCCATCGTCGCATACAGCCAGCCAATCACCCGCAGGGAAATCGACAATATCCGTGGAGTGTCCAGCGACACGATTGTCAAACTCCTGCGGGAGAGAGAATATATCAAGGTAGTCGGACGCAAGGATGTCATCGGACACCCCTGCCTGTACGGCACCACCCGCAAGTTCCTGTACGAGTTCCATCTTTCTTCCATCAGCGAGCTTCCTCGCTTGAGCGAGATCGACGAGGAACGCTTCGAGACGGTACCCGACACGAAGGAAGAGGAAGAGACGGACACGGAATCCGACAACGAGGAGAAGAACGATGAAACTTGAATACCCGATGCGCCTGCAGGCGTACCTTGCCAAAAGCGGTTGCGGCTCTCGTCGCAGTTGCGAGACCCTGATCACCAGTGGAAGAGTGAAGGTGAACACCCGTGTGGTGACCGAGCTCGGGACCAAGGTGGACAAGGATGATGCCGTCATGCTGGACGACCAGCCTGTCGAGCCGAGCGAGCAGTCGTATTATTTTGCGCTGAACAAGCCAAAAGGGTATGTCTGCGCGAATTACGACCCGTTCAACAAATTGTACGCCAGAGACCTGATCGACATTCCTGACCGGAGCCTGCTGTTCCATGTGGGCCGTCTGGACAAAGACTCGATCGGCCTGATCCTGTTCACCAACGACGGACAGCTGGCCAACGCGGTCATGCACCCGTCGCACGAGATCGAGAAGGAATATATCGTCCAGACCGACAGGCCGGTGGACAAGCGTGACCTTGCGGAGATGCACAGAGGCATCTATCTTGAGGATTCCCGGTCCCCTTACAAGATCAAGAGCTATTCGCAGGTCTTCAACCGGGTCATCCGTGTCGTCCTCACCGAGGGCAAGAACCGAGAGATCCGCAAGCTGTTCGATTACTTCGGCTACGAAGTGAAACAGTTGCAGCGTATACGCATCGGCCAGATCGAGCTGGGAGAGTTGAAACTCGGCCAGTACCGTCGCCTAGAACAGTGGGAAGTCCAAAGCCTGTACAAGGAGGTCAGTGATGAGAGTCGCGATTGATGGTCCCGCCGGAGTGGGAAAGAGCACCATCGCAAGGATGATTGCGCAGAAATGTGGTTTTTATTACCTGAACAGCGGTTCCTTCTACCGGGCATATACCTACAACCAGCAGGTGAGGGGACGCAGCACCGATGATCTGGAGGATGTGCTCGAGAACGCGAAGAAAATCAAGCTTTCCATCAAGGATGGCGCCATCGCCATCGACGGGCAGGATGTCGAGGACAAACTCCATACCCCCGAGGTGGACAGGGCGGTCGCGAAGGTGAGCACCTATCCGCCTTTGAGAGCCTATGTCAACGAGCAACTCCGAAAGGTCAGCGAGGGGATGGATGTGATTGCCGAAGGACGCGACATCACGACGGTGGTTTTCCCGGACGCGGAGGTGAAATGCTACTTCGACGCCACGCCGGAGGTACGGGCGAGAAGGCGCCTGGAACAACACCCTGAAAACGGCAGTTTCGCGTCGGTCCTGCAGGCAATCAAGGAGAGAGACGAGATCGACAGGAACAAGAAAGTAGGCGCTTTGAAGCAGGCTGCGGACGCCCTCTATATCGATACATCGTACTTGACTATAGAACAGGTTTGTGAGAGAGTGTTATCTGCTATTTTTGCGTGTAAAAACGATAGGAAATAGAATTTAAGGATCAGGAGAAATCAAGTGGCTGAAGAAGAAAAGATGGATGAAGAGAAAACCAAAATCCAGCGGATGTTGGACGAGAATCTCAAATCTCTTGATGAAATCGAAGACGGTCAGCTCGTGACCGGTACTGTTGTCCAGGTAAACAACGAGACGGTATTTTTGGACGTTGGCTACAAATCCGAAGGAAGAATTTCCACTTCGGAGTTCACGGATATCCCCCAGGTGGGAGAGAAGGTCGAGGTCGTCGTCATCAACAAGGAAGGAAAGGGCGGGTCTATCGTCGTTTCCAAGAAAAGGGCCGACTTCAAGAAGCGTACGGACGAATTGAAGGCCGCAGCCGATAACCATACCCCGGTCATGGGCAAGTTCGACAAGGTCATCAAGGGTGGCTACGAGGTGGATCTCGGTGGCGATTACCGTGGGTTCTGCCCGCTTTCCAAGGCTGATGTCCAGCATGTCGAGAACCCGGAGTCTTTGCTCGGCGTTTCCGACTACTTCATGATTGACAAGTTCCACAGCGGCACCAAGCTCAAGAGCGTGGTGAACCGCCGCGAGTATCTTGACCAGAAAATCAAGGAAAATAAGGAAAAGTTCTTCGCGAACGTGAAGATTGGTGACGTAGTCCAGGGTGTCGTGAAGTCGTTCACCAGCTTTGGAGCATTCATCGATCTGGGTGGTTTTGACGGTCTGCTCCATATCAACGATATGAGTTGGGGCCACGTCACCCGTCCAAAAGATTTCGTGAAGAAGGGCCAGGTTGTCCAGCTCAGACTGATCAACATCGACCCGGAGACCCAGAAGATCAACCTCTCCCTGAAGCATATGAGCGAGGATCCTTGGACGACCTTCGAGGCCAGATATCACGTCGGTGATGTCATCAAGCAGAAAGTCACCAAGATCACCAACTTCGGCGCCTTCATCGAGCTGGAGCCGGGCATCGAAGGTCTTGCCCACATTTCCGAGATGTCTTGGACGAAGCACATCAACAACCCGAAAGAGGTCCTGAACGTCGGTGATGTCGTCGAGGCCAAGATCCTTGGCTACGACCTGGACAAGAAGAGGGTATCCCTCGGCTTGAAACAGTTGCAGGAGAATCCTTGGGACACCATCGGCGAGCGCTATCCTGTCGGAACCACGCTCTCCCGCCCGGTCGTGAAGGTCACCAACAGTGGCGCCTTCATCAATCTGGAAGAGGGTATCGACGGATTCCTCCATATCGACGACATCTCTTGGACCAAGAAGGTCAAGAACATGGCTTCCTTCTGCAAGGAAGGCGATATTCTGGACGTCGTGGTCACCAAGGTCGAGCCCGAGAACAGAAGAATCAGACTGAGTGTCAAGCAGCTTGAGGGCAACCCGTGGCTGCAGCTCCGTCATGACTTCCCGAAGGGCAGCAACATCACTGGTACCATCAGCAACGTCACCGACTTTGGTGTGTTTGTCAAGGTGCCTGGCGATATTGAGGGTCTGATCAGCAAGTTCAATCTGGTTGGTCCGGATGAAGAGTACACCGACGAGGTTCTGAAGAAGTTCAAGGTTGGCGACACGGTCACCGCTGCCGTCCTGGAGTGCAATCCGACGACCCAGAAGCTCTCCCTCTCCATCAAGGAAATGATCAGAAAGAACGAGCAGAGCGAAATCGCCAAGTACATCTCTGAAGACAAAGATGACTCGGAGAGTTTCACTCTCGCCGATCTGATGAAGACCAAGGAAGACAAATAACGTTTCTTCGAGGACACAGGCGGCAAGAAACGGCCGCCTGTGTTGTCTTTGAAGGACGTTCGGAGTTTGAGACATGAAACGCAATACGAATGAGACAGAACTGCGGGGAGTGACCGCGACCGAGCAAGTTGAGTTCAAGGTGACGAGGTTTCTTGGTAGAAACAAGGTTGCCTTGATGGTCATCGGCCTTGCGATTGTGCTGGTTCTGGTAGTCATGTTGATCTTCAACGCCGTCTATTCGAAGAACCTGGAAAAGGCATTCGACAAGATCGACCAAGCGACCACCCGTTACAGCGAACTGGTCGCCATGGATCCGCAAAGCGACGACTACAAGAACGGCATGCAGGAGCTCAAGGATACGCTTGGCAGCCTTGCCAAAGGCAAGAGCTATCCTTCGTTGAAGGCTCAGTATATGCTTGCGACGATTGCCTTTGAGGAGAAGGACTATCAAAGCGCTGAAGCTGGCTATATGGCTATCTACAACGCCAAGAAAGACACCTACCTCGGACCGTTGTCACTGTTCAACGCCGCAGTGGTAGCCGAGGACAGTGGTAACGAGGACCAGGCACTGGAGTACTATACCCGTGTGTGGGACGAGTTCGGCACTGACGCTCCTGAGGCGCCGAAAGCCTTGTTCAACCAGGCAAGGTTGCAGGGAAAACAGGGCCAGAACGAGCTGGCAAAGGCGACGTACCAGCAGCTGATCGACCAGTTCCCGTCGAGCGAATATGCGAGGCTTGCCCAGACTGCGATTCTTGCATATTGACGAAGGTTTTCTCAAAACCAGAGGAGGGCGGATAATGAGGAAAGCGACACTGGCGCTGGTTCTTCTATCCGCCTTTTTCGTATCCAGCTGTGGCATGCCCCAGTACATCCTGTGTCCGGAATACTCGTTCGAGCGTAGCGGTGACATCACTATTGGCACTCTGAAACTGATTGAGGATGAGGATGACACGTCGCTGGGCGGTTTGCTGGAGAACTGTGACGGGCCTTCCATCGCTTTTTTCTATGTGATTTCCAATAGCTCTTCCAAATACGCAGTCGACGACGCCGCGAAATCGCGGTTTACGGGCATCTACCGGATCAATGGATACCAGGGAATCGCGCTCTCGACCGACAACAATACGGTATTTTCCTTTTCGGACAATTCGGAAACCCAATATCTCTATCTGTTAAGCGTAAAAGGAGAATCCAAACAGTCGTCGTTTTCCGCGCCGTACTACATGATTCGATTGAAAGATGGCAAGAACGCGCTGAATGCCAATATCACCCATATCGCATTGGAAACGACAGCCGTTACGGACAGCAACGAGGCTGCCAACAAA
>Ga0256404_1004129_pt1 | contig 27889 bp, 18 predicted proteins | sample RumenRJG_01DNA_FD_185990 | JGI IMG/M metagenome (GOLD analysis project Ga0256404, IMG submission 185990) | Bovine rumen microbial communities from Lethbridge, Alberta, Canada - RJG_01 | ecosystem: Host-associated > Mammals > Digestive system > Stomach > Rumen | place: Canada: Alberta | collected...
TTCGGTAGCTTGACATCGGTCTGGGCATACAGGTTACGCACGGTGATGACGTCATCCAGTTCCAAGTCGGCAAAACCGACTTGCACAGTCTTTGCGGTATCAGTGGGGTTATAGAGCGCCACGATGCGAGTGAGTCCCTGCCGTTGCTGCAGGTCCTTCACCAGCACATACGTACCCTGCCTCACATCGTGTTTCACCACGTAGGCTTGCAAGCCGAGCGGGTCTTGATTGATGGCGATGAGCTGACTGTCGGTCAGCAGGTTCCAGGTTTCAGGTTTTATCTTCGTCAAGTCGCAGCCAATCAGTAGCGGACTCGACATCATGCACCAAACGGCAAAATGGGTATGGTCTTCCTCCTGGGTCATGCCACGCCCTACCTCGAGCATGTCCATGTCGTTATAATGACCACCACCGGCGTATGCCGAGAGGTAGAGGTTCTGACGGATGATGTCCTTTACCGAAGCCCATTTGGGGCGGATGTCCTGAGACATGCGCCATGAGCCAGCCACATTGCAGACCCACGTACCAGGGAAGTCCCAACGACACGCGTTCATCCGTACGTCCTTTCGTCCTGTCTTCCGGATGGCCTCGGCAATCTCGGTGTAGCGTGTCTGCTCATCCAACTGTAGCGTGTCGCCCTTGGGATGCGGCTTGCCGCCGCAGTAGTCCACCTTGATGAAATCGAAGCCCAACTCACGGAAGAACATGTCGCAGTCCTGTTGATCGTATGCGTAAAGGCCCACGCCAATGCCTATCGTATCAGCATCGTAGATACTGCCACAGGTATTACGTCCTGCATCGCTATAGATGCCAGCCTTCAGTCCCAACCGATGTATATGTTCCACCACAGGCTTCAACCCTTGGGGGAAGCGTTCCGGATGGACGAGCAGTCGTCCTGTCTGCTGATCACGCCCGCCAAAATAGCCATCGTCAATGTTCACATAGTTGTAGCCAACCTTCTTCAGGCCATTCGCCACCATGGCATCGGCCTGCCGCATGATGAGCGAGTCAGAGATATTCACCCGATAGGTGTTCCACGAACTCCAGCCCATCATGGGTGGCTGATGTCCGTAGGCACCTAAAGACAACAGACACGTCAGGAATAACAGGATTCTTTTCATTTTACATATTCGTTTTATTGCGACAAAAGTACGACAAATAGAGGAAACAAAAACATAACAATTGTTCAAAAACCAGTAATTTTAGTTTCTCAAGTTCTTGGACGAGCCAAGCGGCAGAGCCGAGCGCTTTTCGACCACATATTGCACAGATTCTCCTTGACTCCCTGACTCCTTAGAGTTTTTTATTCTGTCTAAGGAGTATAGGAGGAAAGGAGTTTTTTGTTCCTTAGTGCCGGCCACTCCTTGACTCCCTGACTCCTTAGAATTTATTCGTTCTAATCAGCACTTTGCCACCGTTAGGGTTCACGTTGACGTAGGCGATTCCGTTTTCCCTCGTGACTTCCAGCAGCACACCGTCCTGTTCCGCATTTGCCACATTTGTTTTCACAGCAAGTGTTAGCGGATGGCTGAACAACTGCTTGTCTAAACCTGTATGAATAGTGACGCACAGTCCCTGAGCAACGGTATCTACAGACAATTTTGATGCCTCGCGCTCTTTCACATAGGCAGTCACATCGCGTAGGGGTGCTATCCAGAGCTGATCTTGCCTTGCGCAGATATCATCGAGGAAAGTCCAAAGCACCTGTGGGTCTTGGAAATGATCATAGCCCTGAGCGATGCCGTGAGTCATCGTCACGCCCCATTCGCCTTTGCGAATCAAGTCGTTGACATATTTCCAGAGGAACGTCGTCGTTCGTTTCGAGCCGAGCGACAGTTGGTAGGTGCGACTCCCCACTCTCCCCTGCTCACAGAAAGCGACTGTCTCCTCACTCTTACTGTTGCCAGGATAGAAATATGTCACAGGCCGCACGCCGATATTCTTTTCAATGGCAGAGTCGTTGGCCGAAACCTCATGACGCAGCAACTCTCCGTCTAACCGCGTCACGGCGCGGTGTTCCCACCCGTGATTCGTAATCTCCTGCCCGTCGGCAGCCATTTCGCGAAGCATGTCCCATGTCATGCAGGGTGTGCCGTCTGTCCCGTCTAAGCGGTCTTGCTTCGAGCGCATCACGACCCCCACCTTCGAGCCAATGATGCCGAAGGAGGCCTTCAGTCCCCGTGCCTTCAACTGAGGATATGCCAAAGTGTATTGGTCGAGCAGTCCGTCGTCGAAGGTAAGGCTCAACGCGGCCTGCCGCCCGCCGTAATAAGGCGCGACGGTGACCTGCTGAGCCAGTGTACTAAGGGCAATTGCCAACAGTGCTGTTACCAAGAAAAACTTCTTTCTTCTCATCTACTACATTATCAAGCATTTACTAAAACTAATTGAGTCCACTTTAAAAAGTCAGGACATGTCGCGCACGAAGGCGCAGCCACTCCCCTCCCATCAAGGGGAGGGGCAGGGGTGGGGGCTGTAATATCCTGTCTATGAGAAAGATACTGACCCCACCCCAACCCCTCCCCTACAAGGGAGGGGAGTGGCTGCGCATTGATTATTCCCCCTTTTTTTCTCATGTCCTGACTTTTTAAAGTGGACTCAGTTATTAATTCTGATGCAAATTTAGTCCGCTACAGCAAAAAACTCCTACGACAATTGTACGATTATTGTGAAAAACGTACAAAAAAGACAACTCCACATCAACATAATACAAGCCAAACGTATTGAATCTATCAGTAGTTAGTTTTAACTTCAACACCAATGGAGCCTGCTTCATAATACAAACTCGTCGACTTTGTTAAACAAACTCGTCGACTTTGTTAGACAAACTCGTCGACTTTGTATTGCAATCGAGCGTTGATTGATTTCCGAACCACGTCAGATTGATATCCAAACCACGTCAGATTGGTATCCGAATCGGACGGCCTATTTCAGAAAGACACAACAAAAAAGACCAGCACTCGGAAGGGAGGCTGGTCTTTGGGGTAGATGACTGTTGTGCTTTACTTGTGCTTCTTGTAATACTCGAGGCCGAGACGGATGTTTTCCTTCACGGCATCGGACGACATCGTAGCACCCGTGACGCCGTCGACGTTGGCCTTCAGGGCATCGTTGACCTTCATGCCGTTCCACTTGTCGAGCATTTGCTTCTTCACACGCAGGAAATACTTCGGTGTCTCCTGATTCTTGAGTGCTTCGACCTTTTCGATCTTGTCCTTCTTAATGTAGATCTTCAGCGGGGTAGCGTCCATGTAACCGATGACGTCCTTGCTGAGGGTCGTGGTGTTGACGACGGTCATACCGTCTTCCTTGGTAATCACCTCGTCGGGCTTAGCACTCTGCAGCATGACGGCACCAAGGAGCAGCACGCCCATGCCTGTAAGTCTGAATAGTTTTTTCTTCATTTTATTCTTTGATTTCACTCTGACAGAGCCTGCATAATCTTTTCTTCCAGTTCCTCGCACAACTCGGGATTGTCTGTGAGCAACTGCTTCACGGCATCGCGACCCTGACCCAGCTTCGAGTCGCCATAGCTGAACCATGATCCACTCTTCTTGATGAGGCCGTACTCCACGCCGAGGTCTACAATCTCGCCAATCTTCGAGATGCCTTCACCGAAGGTAATCTCGAACTCAGCCTTGCGGAAAGGAGGAGCCACCTTGTTCTTCACCACTTTTACACGTACCTGGTTGCCGACGACCTGGTCGCCATCCTTGATGCTTGTCACCTTGCGTATGTCGAGGCGCACCGAGGCATAGAACTTCAGGGCGTTACCGCCAGTGGTAGTCTCGGGATTGCCGAACATCACACCGATCTTCTCGCGCAACTGGTTGATGAAGATACAGGTGGTGTTGGTCTTCGAGATGGTAGACGTCACCTTGCGCAGGGCCTGACTCATCAGTCGGGCATGCAGGCCTACGGCCGAGTCGCCCATGTCGCCCTCAATCTCCTTCTTTGGCGTGAGCGCGGCTACGGAGTCAATGACGATGATGTCGATGGCTGAGGAGCGGATGAGTTGGTCGGCAATCTCGAGTGCCTGCTCACCATTGTCGGGCTGGGAGATGAGGAGGTTGTCTATATCGACACCAAGCTTTGCGGCATAGAAGCGGTCGAAGGCATGTTCGGCATCGATAAAGGCAGCAACGCCACCGCTTTTCTGACATTCGGCAATGGCATGGATGGCCAACGTAGTCTTACCACTCGACTCCGGACCATAAATCTCGATAATGCGTCCACGAGGATAACCGCCCACACCGAGAGCGGCGTTAAGGCCTATCGAGCCAGTGGGAATCACGTCGACATGCTCTATTTGCTCGTCGCCCATACGCATGATGCTGCCCTTGCCGAAGTCTTTCTCAATCTTCGCCATAGCAGCCTGCAGGGCCTTCATTTTCTCCTGTTGCGAGGTGAGGGCTTCGCCCTCGGTTTCTTTCTTTGCCATAAGGTATTTGATAAATTGTAAATTAAATTGTCAAATTGTAAAATAAATTGTAAATTGTAAATTGTCAAATTGTAAATTAACTTGGGCAAAGGTACAATAATTCCCTGTGACTGACAAAGAAAAAAACGGAAAACTATGTTATTTCACATCTTTTTAGTGTCTTGCCCATTGCCCATCTTGATTTCGGAGCAATCAAAAGAAGCTGGCTATCCGTTCTTCTCGGTCATGTATTTCCAGTAGCGGCGGGGCATGTCGCTGAGTTGCTTCTTGGGGTTCATGCGTTCCTTGATGCAGATGGCCTTGAAGTAGGTGCGCCATAGATCCTGGAAGAGCTTGTCGTTCTCGCTGAGGATGTCGGCATCCATCTTACCGCTGGATAAATCGAACGGCACGGTGGCCTCATCTTCGAAGGTGACGCGGATGACGGTTTTCCCGATTCCCGAGCCACGCTCGCCTACCCGTGGCCTTTCATAATAGTAGCCGTAGTGCCGACGGGCATCGTAGATGAGCCAAGGCTGGTCGTTGAAGCGGTCCTGAAAGTGGTCGATAATTAGCGGCAGCACGTTGTGGTCGGGCGAAACAACGGCGAGATAGGTGCCGTCCTTCGCCTTCTGAAAGCGAATGAACTGCTTCATGCGCAGCTGCTCGTGGAGCACGCGGCGACAACTGTTGCACACGGCCAGCACGTCGGGATCGCTGGCGTTTCTTTCGAGATCTTTCACTTTCAAACGGAAAACCTTGCAGATGAAGTTAAACAGCGGCTGGTTGAGGGTAGGCTCCTCAGAGAGCCAACTGAGGGTAATCATCCGCAGGCCATCCTTGGAGAGCTGCTTTTCGAGGCCTTTCCATACGCGCCCGGCCTTCTCGCTGTCGGTCACTACTATGTGGGGGGCATCGGCAAACAGCGGAAGCTGCATTCCCGAACATCGTTCGCCCGCTCGTAGCCCTTCACCCTTAGCCAACAGAAGGTCAGGCTGTTGATGAAGGAAGAAACTGTCGAACACTGCGGTCAACAGTCCGTCAAGCGTATTATCGAACACGTAGACTTGCATGTATATCAACTACGAATTATGCGAATTAAACGAATTTGTCTTTACGACAACGAACAGAACGGATTTCAGGGATTGCCGCCTTCTTGGAAGTCAAGCATCAATTGTTGTTCCTCGGCGGCACGCTTCTGCTGGGCTTTGGAGAGCAGCAGAGGGCGCAGGCGTTCAGGGCGTAGTTCGTTGATGCCGATGATGGGCTGGGAGAAGGAAGAGGTGAGCTCTCCACAGGTGATGAAATACTTGGCTTTCTTCATCACCACACCCATTTTTTTTAGATGGTAGGAGGTTATGCGGTTAAAACGGCGCGAGTTGACGATGAGTACGGCCGACTTCACACCGATACCAGGTACGCGCAGGATGTCCTCGTAAGACGCGCTGTTGATATCCACAGGGAAGAACTCAGGATGCCGCAAGGCCCAGCCGAGTTTGGGATCAACATCGAGGTCGAGGTGCGTGTGCTTGTCATCTACTATCTCATCAACCTTAAAATGATAGAAGCGCATGAGCCAGTCGGCCTGATACAGACGGTTCTCGCGTACCAAGGGCGGCTGTTTCAAGACAGGCAGACGAGGATCGTAGGTGTTCACGCTGACATAGCCCGAGTAATACACACGCCGCATGGTGGGTTGCTGGTACATGGTGTTCGACATCTTCAGGATATCAAGGTCGCTCTCGTTCGTAGCCCCCACAATCATCTGCGTGGATTGTCCTGCAGGCACAAAGCGGGGCGCATGATGGAACTTCTTGCGGTCTTCCTTGTTCTCAAGTACGCCCTGCTGAATCTGCTTCATCGGTAGGAAGATGCTCTTATGATCCTTTTCGGGTGCCAGTGCCTTCAACGACTCCTCCTTGGGAATCTCGATGTTCACGCTCATGCGGTCGGCATAGCGGCCGGCTTCTGCGAGCAGCTCCTGCGAGGCACCGGGGATGGTCTTCAGATGGATGTACCCATTGAAGCGGTGGACAGTACGTAGGTCACGCACGATGGCTGTCAGACGCTCCATCGTATAGTCGGGGTTGCGCACTACCCCACTCGACAGAAACAGTCCTTCGATATAGTTGCGACGATAGAACTCCATCGTAATCTCCTCGAGTTCGGAGACAGAGAGCGTGGCCCGCTGGATGTCGTTGGTACGACGGTTGATGCAGTAGGCGCAGTCGTACATGCAGTAGTTGGTCAGCATGACCTTCAGCAGCGAGATGCAACGCCCATCGTCGGCAAACGAATGGCAGATGCCCACGCCACCGACCGTTGAGCCCACCATGCCCTGCTTGCCCTTACGCACAGTACCACTCGACGAGCACGACACATCGTACTTCGCCGACTCTGCGAGTATACGCAGTTTCTCCATCGTCTTTTCTGTCAGCATAGGAGCATTCCGAAAGATTATACTGTGATTTCAGCCGAGCCATAGCAGCGGTGGTGCTCGGCATCGTAGACCACGCAGAACTGGCCAGGGGCAACACCGTGGATAGGTGCTTCGGAAACGACCTCGAAGCGTCCGTCGGACAGGGGCAGAAAGCGGGCACGATGATACTCAGGGGTGTGGCGTATCTTGAAGGTGATGTCCTCGTTAGGCATCTGTCCGTTGATGCTGTGGAAATCGTGGACGACGAACTGCTGGCGATAGACGGTCTCGGGGTCGTAGCCATGAGCAACGTAGAGGATGTTCTGCCCAACATCCTTCTTCACAATAAACCACGGACCACCACCGAAGCCTAGGCCCTTGCGCTGTCCGATGGTGTAGAACCAGTGACCGCGATGCTGGCCTATCTTGCGTCCCGTCTCTATCTCGACGACGTCGCCAGGCAGATCGCCAAGGTAGCGGCGCACGTACTCGGTATAGTTAATCTTACCTAAGAAGCAGATGCCCTGCGAGTCCTTACGGCGGGCACTGACCAGATGCTCGCGTTCGGCTATCTGGCGCACCTCGTCCTTCATGTAATGGCCTATGGGGAAGAGTGCCTTCTGCAACTGCCAGTCGTAGATCTGGGCAAGGAAGTCTGTCTGGTCCTTCACGGGGTCAGGACTGGTAGTGAGCCATTTTAATTTACAATTTGACAATTTACAATTTGACAATTTACCATCAGACAATTTACAATTTGACAATTTACAATTTACAATTTCAGTCTGGGCATAGTGGCCTGTGGCAATGAAGTCGTACTCGTGGCCTCGCTTCTCGTGGAAGGCACCGAACTTGATGAGACGGTTGCACATCACGTCGGGGTTGGGCGTGAGTCCCTGTCGTACCTTGTCCATCGTGTAGCGCGTCACCTGGTCCCAGTACTCACGGTGGCAGTCGACGACCTCCAGCTTGCAGCCATACTTGCAGGCTACGGCGGTAGCCATCTCCATGTCCTCCTCGGAAGAGCAGTCCCACTCCTCCTCTTCCTCGGGTCCGATCTTGATGTAGAAACAGTCGGGATGCAGTCCCTGGCGTACCAGTTCGTAGACCACCACGGAGCTGTCGACACCGCCGGAGAGCAGCACCGCAATGCGTTTATCTTGTAGGTTTTCCTGTATCATGTAATGAGTTTTTTTACCGTTTTACCTTTCTAAAGTAATGGTGAGAAGAGACGGGCCAGGCCTTCGAGCAGACGAATGCGGAACGTAGGCTGCATTCGGTTGGAGAGCTTGCTGAGTGCTACGGAGTGACGCTCGTCGTCGAGGAAGATGTCGCGCATGCGCAGGGCCACCTGCTCATCGTAGAAGAACGTGTTTGCCTCGAAATTGTTCTCGAACGAGCGGAAATCGACGTTCGTAGAGCCGCAAGTGCATACCTTGTCGTCGCAGACCATCAGCTTAGAGTGGAGGAAGCCTGCCTCATAGAGCGACACCTGTATGCCTGCCTCCTGTACCTCGCGGAGGTAGGAGCGACAGGCCCACTCGGTGATGCGGGCGTCGCCCTTGCGAGGTGCGAGCAGTCGCACGTCGACACCTGTCTGCGCAGCCGTCTTCAGGGCAAAGAGCACCGGTTCGGTGGGTAGGAAATAGGGGGTCTCAATATAGATGTAGCGCCGTGCCGACATGATGAGACGCACGTAGCCCTGCATGATTTCCGGATAGGGAGAGATGGGACTGGAGGTGACAGTCTGTAGTAATGCACCGCTCGCGAGCGCTGTATTGCTCGGATAGTATTTCCGGTCGCTGAGCAGGGTGCGGTCGACGAAATACCAGTCGATGAGGAAGGCACGCTGGAGGGAGTAGACTCCCCTACCCTCTATGCGGATCATCGTGTCGCGCCAAGGCGTGCTACCCGTACCCTCGTTCTTTATGCCCTTCACATAGCGAAGGGCGATGTTCATACCACCGACATAGCCCACGATACCGTCGATGACCACAATCTTTCGGTGATTGCGATAGTTGGCCTTGCTCGTGAACGACGGGAACCGCACAGGCAGGAAGGCCTCGACCTCGATGCCTGCCTCGCGCATCTGTTCGAAGAACCAGTTGCTCACGCTCCAACAGCCCACATCGTCGTAGATGACACGTACCTCGACACCCTCGCGTGCCTTCGCCATCAGCGCATCGGCAATGAACCGACCCAAGGCGTCGTCCTCGAAGATGTACATGTCGACATGGATGTGGTTGCGGGCATGGGCAATATCACGCAGCAGCGAAGGGAAGAACTCATAGCCGCTGGTCAGCAGTTCCACCTTATTATTATTGAAGGGCAGCGAGAAGCCCTGGTTGATGAAGAGGTCGATGATGGGCTTATATTCCCTGGGCAACTGCAAGTCCTGCTGTTCAACGAATCCGAGCATGGAGCGCTTGGTCAGCTGGTCGAGCGAGCGACGCCCCACCATGCGTTCACGTCTTGTGTTCACGCCGAAGAACAGATAGGCAATCATGCCAATGACGGGAACAAAAAGGATGACCAGTCCCCATGCCATCGTCTTTACGGGCTGGCGGTTGTCCATGATAACGTGGATGACCACCCCGATGGCAATCAGCTGATAGAGAACAAAGATCAGATTGAGCCAGGACATGGGGATTGTGAACTATAAATTATGAACTATCAATTATCGTATTCCTACTAACTTATGGGTTTGCAGGGAGAGGCGCCACTGGGGGTGCTGCTTGATATACTCAATGCAAAGATGCAGGATGCGGACATTGCGCTCGGCATCGCCTGTGTCGCAGGGTTGGAGGTAGAGGTGGAGGGTGGAGGGTGAATGGTGGAGGGTGGATAGTGGAGGATGGAGGGTGGATAGGTTTTCTGGTGTATCCTCGTCGAAGACGATCTTCAATTCATTGATATGTGAACTATGCTCCATCCACCATCCTCCAGATGCTTTCCACCAATCTTTCGGCGACACCGTCAGCCAGTCGAGATTACGGGGTGCAGGACGCGTACCGTTACTCTCCATAGCCACCTCATAGCCGTGCTGGTGGAGCAGCTCGACGAAGGCGTCATCGACTTGCAGCGTTGGCTCGCCACCTGTGAGCACCACGAAGCGGGAGGGCCAGACGCTGATGGCATCGACGATCTCGTCGGCACTCATCTCGCGGTAGCTGTCGAACTCAGTATCGCAGAACGAACAGCGCAGGTTACAACCCGCAAAACGGATGAACACCGCCGCACGTCCTGTGTTGCGTCCCTCGCCCTGCAGCGAGTAGAAAATCTCATTAACTTTGAACATTGAGTTATTGAGTTATTAAGTTATTGAGCTTTTGAGTTTTGTGAGGATTGAAGATTGAAAATTAAGGTTTATCATCATCGACAACGTAGGCAGCAATGTTCCCCTCGCTTTCCTGCACAGTGGCCTTGTAGCACTGGGGTATCTGCTCCACACACCAGCGGGCGATGTTCTCTGCCGTGGGGTTGAAGGGCAGCACGTCGTTCAGGTTCTGGTGGTCCAGACGGTTCTTGATGCGTCGTTTAATCTCCGTGAAGTCCACGACCATACCGTTCTGGTTCAGTTCGCGGGCTTTGCAATAGATGGTTACGACCCAATTGTGGCCGTGTAACTGTGAGCACTTGCTCTCGTAGTCAAGCACCAGCCGATGGCTGGCCGAGATCTCGATTCTCTTCTGAATGTAGTACATAGTTCCGTTTTAAACAATGAGATCGCTGCCTAAGCGCTTGGCCAGGGCGTCACGAAGCTCTTTGGTTTCCTTATGTTCTTGTAATAATTGCATGGCTTGTTCACTGCTGATGCCGGGCTGCCGCATCTGCTGCAGGATCTGCTTCAGTTTTGCCTCCACAATGTCAAGCCGAAAGTCCATGACAAGATGGAGCACCCGCTGGCGTAACGAACCCTCACGGGGCTGCACGACAAAGCGTCCTGCTAACTGATGACGATCAAGTGCAAACTGTGTAGCCAGTTGGCTCACCTCTATGTCAGGATGACTACAGAAATAATCCAAGGCCTTAAAACCCGGATCGCTCTGATGTGCTACTGCCTCTGCCAGCATCTGGTTATAAATGGGCTGCGAAAACTGCAGGCCATCTTGCGACAGGTCGTATTCAATGTATTGTGCCACCGAAAGCGAGATGTTTTCGCCGTCATCGGTTTCAATATTGTCGAAAATAATCTCCTCACCATGGCGTACAAGCTCACGGATTAACAGTTTCTCCACTTCACTGGCCTGCTCCTGCTTCGTGTGCAGTCCGATGGGCATAATCAAACTGTCATCTTTCTTAGTTTCAGACGTTTGGTCTTCTATGGTCTGTGACTCTGCATTCCTACTTGCAACTCGGTCGCGCTCTTTCTGTTTCTCTTCCCTGTCACGTCTGATGTATTGATTGATAGTGTTGATTAATACCGATTCATCGATGCCGATTCTGTGAGCACAGTCGGTGACATAGGCATTGCGTACCACCTGCTCAGGTATCACTGAGATACTTCGTGAAATGTTACTGATGGCCTCGCTCCGTTTAATGGGGTCGGTTTCCTTGTCAAGTAGTTGCCTGGTCTTGAAGGTGATGAAGTCCGTTTGGTTCTTCTCGATATAGTCCTTCAGCTCCTGCGACGAGTGCTTACGGGCAAAGGAGTCAGGGTCGTCACCGTCGGGCAACAGCAGCACCTTGATGTTCATACCCTCGGCAAGCAGCATGTCGGTGCCGCGCATGGCAGCGTGGATGCCCGCCTCGTCGCCGTCGTAGAGCAGGGTGATATTGCTGGTAAAGCGGTGCAGCATGTGTATCTGGTGTACCGAAAGCGCCGTACCACTGTTGGCCACTACGTTCTCGATGCCCGCCTGGTGCATAGCGATAACGTCGGTATAGCCCTCGACCATGAACACGCGGTCTTCCTTCACGATGGCTTTCTTGGCCTGAAACAGTCCGTAGAGTTCGCGCTCCTTGTGATAGATGTCGGAATCGGGCGAGTTGACATATTTCTGCTGCACGCCCTTTGTACGTGAGTCCAACAGGCGTCCACCAAAGGCCACCACCTTGCCGCTGATGTTAAACCATGGGAAGATGACACGGCCACGGTAGCGGTCTATGAGGGTGGAGGGAGAAATGTCTGCAGTCGGAGTATTCTCCTTTAACCCGTCACCCTCCTCCTGCCTCTTCTCAAAGCATAGTCCTGTCTTTACCAAGAACTCGGCCTGATAGCCGGCCTTCAGGGCCTCACTGGCCATCGCATCGCGACGGTTCGGGGCATAACCCAACTGGAACTTCTCGATGATGTCATCACGGATGCCACGACTGCGGAAGTACTGCTTGCCGATGGCGATGCCGTCACGGTCATTAAGCAGCGTGCGGTGGAAATAGTCTTTCGCCCACTCGTTCACGATGAACATCGATTCACGGTCATTCTGTTCCTGACGCTCCTCGTCGGTCAGTTCCTTTTCGACGATCTCGATGTTGTACTTCTTTGCCAACCAGCGCAGGGCATCAGGATAGGTCATCTGTTCGTGTTCCATGAGGAAGCCGGCAGGCGTACCGCCCTTGCCACAGACAAAGCAGTGACAGATATTCTTCGCAGGACTAACCATGAACGACGGGTTCTTGTCGTCGTGGAAAGGGCACAATCCCTTATAGTTCACGCCGCTCTTGCGCAGCGTGACGAACTCCCCCACGACGTCAACAATACGTGCCGCGTCGATGATTTTATCAACAGTCGCCCTATCTATCATAGCTATAATCGGCTGCAAAGGTACGAAAATTTCTGTCACCATCCAAGTTTTTTTACCTACCAGAATGAAAAACCAAAGGAAAAAATGTGTTGAATGGCTTTTTTTTCGTACTTTTGCAACGCAAAAAACAACTACATCCATGAACAGACTACTGACAACACTCACAGCCGTCCTCCTTGCACTGGCGGCTTCTGCACAGGTTTTTGACAACCTACCCGACCCCATTGAGGACGTGAACAAGGTGGTAGACAACACCCCCGACAGTATTGCCAAGGCGCTGATGTCGCGCCCCAAGCCCGGCACAAGCCGCAAGGGTACGAATCCCGTACTTTTTCTTATCGGCAACTCGACGATGCGCAACGGCACGCGCGGCGACGGTTCCAACGGACAGTGGGGCTGGGGTTACTATGCCAACAAGTACTTCGACGCAGAGAAGATCACCGTGGAGAACCAGGCGTTGGGCGGCATGTCGACCCGCACGTTCTATACCGACCTGTGGCCTGCCGTGCGCGAGGCACTGAAGGCGGGCGACTGGGTCATCGTCTCTATCGGTCATAACGATAACGGCGATTTCTTCGACCAGAAGCGTGCCCGTGCCGTGATTCCCGGCGTTGATCCTGACACCTGCTATGTGGGCTTCAACCAGCGCACACAACGGCAGGACACCGTCTACAGCTATGGTACGTACCTGCGCAAGTATATCTGTGAGATTCGCCAGCGTGGTGCCAACCCCATCCTGATGTCGCTGACGCCCCGTGATGCCATTGACGAGAAGACGGGCAAGATTGTGCGTAAGCCACAGACGCAGTGGGCAGCCTATATTGCTGCCGTAGAGGGAGTGCCCTTCGTCGACCTGAACGAGATCAGCGGGGCAAAGCTCGACAGCTACAGCCGCTGGAAACAGCAGTACCACTTCCTTGGCGACAAGATACACACCTCGAAGTTCGGTGCCGAGATGAACGCCCGCAGTGCAGCCGAAGGCATCTTCTATAGCCAGAACCCTCAACTGCAGCCCCTGCAGGCCATGATGCAAAACGTGGAGCCGCAAGTCTATTCACTCCCCTCTCCCGTCGGAGAGGGGGCGGGGGTGAGGCCCAAACCTACGGTCTTCTTCACTGGCGACAGCACCGTGAAGAATGCCGACAAGGACGATGACGGCATGTGGGGCTGGGCCTCGCAGGCGTCTACCGTGTTCGACGAGTCGAAAATCACGCTCGTCAATGCTGCCCGTGCTGGTCGGTCTACGCGCACCTTTATCAAGGAAGGGCTGTGGGAGAAAGTCTATAACTCGTTGCAGCCCGGCGACTTCGTCACCATCCAGTTCGGGCACAACGACATCTGTCCCATCACCGACGCAAAGGCCCGTGGCGTCATCCCAGGCACACAGGACACGCTGCATGTGTATAAATTAGACAACGGCACCTACGAGGTGGTCTACAGCTTCGGATGGTACCTGAAGAAGATGATCGACGACACCCGCGAAAAGGGCGCTACCCCCATCCTTGTGTCGCTGACGCCGCGCAACGAGTGGCCCGGTGGTAAGGTGGAACGTCGTGACGGCAGCTATGGCAAGTGGTATCGCGAGGTGGTTGAAGCGACTGGCGTGGAATTCGTCGACCTGCACAACATCAGTGCCGACTTCCTCGACAAGAAGTTCGCTGTCAAAGCCCTGCCTGCCGACAAGGAGAAAGCCAAGGCGAAGATAGCCGAGCAGAAGGAGAAAGCCGGTGCCAAGTATTTCAAGAAAGACCACACCCACACCTCGAAGCTCGGAGCCCAGATGAACGCACAGTCGTTTGCCAAGGGACTGCGAGAAAACAAATCGCCACTGGCCAAGTACCTGAAGCAACAGAAGTAGCCGTAGAAAAAATACTGGTTCTTTTCTTGCGTAATTCATGGATAATTCGTATTTTTGCGGCTGATTATCGATAACCATTACTGAATGAAAGAACCAAAGAGTGCCAATCCCAAGGAGGGAGGACAATTTGTCATCTCCGAAGCGAAGACGGAGACGGCTGTACTTGTAGGCCTAATTACGAAGGATCAGGACGAGGCCAGAACCAAAGAATACTTAGACGAGCTGGAGTTCCTGGCAACGACTGCCGGGGCACGCACCGTGAAGCGCTTCACCCAGCGGGTGGGCGGTCCCAGTGCCGTGACCTACGTGGGCAGCGGCAAGCTGCAGGAAATCGGAGCATATATTCGTCAACAGCAGGAGCTGTATGATGAGTGGTTGAAGGGTGAAAGGTTAAAGGCGGAGGGTGGAAGGAGAAATCCTGAAGGACAGGAACACATTTCCTTTAACCCTCCACCATCCACCATCAACCCTCAACCCTCAACCCTCAACCAAGCCCCTTCTCCCGTCGGCATGGTCATCTTCGATGACGAGTTGACGGCCAAGCAGATGCGTAATATAGAGAAGGAGTTGCAGGTAAAAATCCTCGACCGCACCTCGCTCATCCTTGACATCTTCGCGATGCGAGCCCAGACTGCCGAAGCCAAGGCACAGGTGGAACTGGCGCAGCATCGCTACATGCTGCCGCGCCTGCAGCGCCTGTGGACCCACCTGGAACGTCAGGGCGGTGGCTCTGGCGGTGGCGGCGGCAAGGGTACCGTAGGTCTGCGTGGTCCCGGTGAGACACAGTTGGAGATGGACCGCCGTATCATCCTGCATCGTATCACCCTGCTGAAACAGCGGTTGGCTGAGATAGACCAGCAGAAGACGACCCAGCGCAAGAACCGCGGACGTCTGATCCGCGTGGCCTTGGTGGGCTATACGAACGTGGGCAAGTCGACGCTGATGAACCTTCTGTCGAAGAGCGACGTGTTTGCCGAGAACAAGCTCTTTGCCACGCTCGACACGACGGTGCGCAAGGTGACGATAGAGAACCTGCCATTCCTGTTGGCCGACACCGTGGGCTTCATCCGCAAGCTGCCCTCGGACCTCGTAGAGTCGTTCAAGTCGACGCTCGACGAGGTGCGTGAAGCCGACCTGCTGGTGCATGTCGTAGACATCTCGCACCCCGATTTTGAAGAGCAGATCCATGTGGTGGAGCAGACGCTTGCCGAGTTAGGCTGTGCCGAGACGCCCTCGCTCATCGTGTTCAATAAGATCGATGCCTACCGCTGGACGCCGCAGGACGAGGACGACCTGACGGAGCCTACGAAGGAGAATATCTCGCTCGAGGAACTGAAGCGCACATGGATGGCGAAGATGAGTGAAAAGGGGAAAGTGAACGGTGGAGAGTTTGTCCCCGCCCCCATCTTCATTTCTGCCCGTCATCGAGACAATATTGACGCCCTTCGTACGTTATTATATAATAAGGTACGAGAGCTGCATGTGCAGAAGTATCCGTATAATGACTTTTTGTATCCCTGTGATTAGGGGGAGTCTCCCCTTCGCTCGACCATTGGTCGCTTGCAAGGCAAGAACTCCCCTAAAACAAACAAACACAACACATCTATGAATTACTACAGAAAACTGACAGAACAAGAAATCCAGGTGCTCGAGCAGAACGGTTGCTGGGCCGAGGACTGGAACCGAGTAGAGGTGGCCGAGAACTTCCGGCCTTATAACTTCCATCGTATCGTGCTCTATGGAGATATACGCCTTGGCTCCTTCGAGAAGAACGTCGAGGTGAGCAAGGGCTTCGTGAAGCACTCCGGTATCAACGATGCCACACTGCGCAACGTCTCGGTGGGCAACGACTGTCTCATCGAGAAGATTGGCAACTTCATCAACAACTACACCATCGGCGACAACTGCTATATCTCGAACATCTCGACCATCGAGACGACCGAGGGTGCTACCTACGGCGCAGGCTCGACCATCTCCGTGCTCAACGAGATGGGCGACGGCAACATCACGCTGTTCCGTGAGTTGAACTCGCAGCTCGCTGCCTTCATGGTGAAGCATAACCGTGACAAGGAGCTGACGCGTCGACTGCACCAGCTCATCGACGACGAGGTGCGCGTGAGCACTCCTGAGCGCGGCATCATCGGCAACAACGTGAAGATCATCAACACGAAGGAGATCACGAACACTGTAATCAAGGGCGACTGCGAGATCAATGGTGCCGCCCGTCTGTCGGAGTGTACCATCCTGAGCAACGAGGACGCCAGTGTCTACATCGGCACGGGTGTCATCTGCGAGAACTCTATCATCTGCGACGGTTGCTCGATTAATAACAGCGTGAAGATGCAGGACTGCTTCGTGGGCGAGGCTTGTCAGATTACCAACGGCTTCACGGCTGAGGCCAGTCTGTTCTTTGCCAACTCGTTCATGGCCAACGGTGAGGCCTGCGCCGCCTTCTGCGGACCGTTCTGTGCCTCGCACCATAAGTCGAGTCTGCTCATCGGCGGACAGTTCTCGTTCTATAACGCCGGTTCGAACACCAACTTCTCGAACCACGCCTATAAGATGGGACCGCTTCACTATGGTACCTTGGAGCGTGGCACGAAGACGGCCAGCGGATCGTATATCCTCATGCCGGCTACCATCGGCGCGTTCAGCGTCTGTTTCGGTAAGCTGATGCACCACCCCGACACGCGCTGCCTGCCCTTCTCCTATCTCATCGCTTACGGTGAGACGATGTACCTGTCACCCGGTCGTAACATCACCACCGTGGGTCTCTACCGTGACATTAAGAAGTGGCCGAAGCGCGACAAGCGCTCGAAGCAGTCGCGTAAGTCAATCATTAACTTCGATTGGCTATCGCCCTTCACCGTTGGCGAGATTCTCGAAGGCATCAAGATCCTGGAAGCTTTGCGTTCGGCATCGGGCGACAATGTCACGACCTATAACTTCCATGAGTATGTCATCAACGCATCGAGCCTACGCAAGGGTCTGAAGTACTACGACATCGCCCTGCGCATCTATATGGGTGCCGTGCTGAAACGTGCCACCAAGGAAGGGTTCTTCGGTATGCCTAAGTCGGAAGTGGGCAAGGGCCAGTGGTCCGACCTCAGTGGCCTGCTGTTGCCAGAGACCGAGGAACAGCAACTCATCACCGACATCAAGGACGGCAGCATCGAGAACATCACGCAGGTGCTCGACCGCTTCCAGTATATCCACGACCATTACAGCGACTACCGCTGGGCATGGAGCTACCAGCTACTGCTCGACTACTACCACCTGACCGAGCTTGACGAGCAGGCCTGTGAGCGCATCCGCGAAGACTATGTGCGAGCCCGTCGTGCCTGGATTGCCGAGATCCGTAAGGATGCCGAAAAGGAGTTTGCCATGGGCGACGTGGAGCAGGATGTCTACGAAGACTTCCTCTCGAAGCTCGACCACGAGATTGATTACGAGAATTGAGTGATGACAAAAAAATAACTTGGTACAAATAATTATATGGAACACGAAGATACGAAGATACGAAGTTTTTCGTTCTCGTGAAATAATCTTCCTTTCTTCGTTTCTTCGTGTTTAGTAAATTTATACGATTACTAAGAGTTAAGAATTAAGAGTTGTCGGCTTTGCCGATGATGAGTTAACAATTAAGAATTAAAAACGTGATATGAAGAAGTATTGTGCTTTCCGTTTTTTACCTTTTTACCTTTTTACCATTTTACTTTTATCTGCCTGTAGCGGCAAGTACAAGTATGAGGAGGTGAAGGGTGACCTGTCGAAGACCCGCATCTATACACTGGACAATGGACTGAAGGTCTATTTGAGCGTGAACAAGGAGGAGCCGCGCATACAGACGTTCATCGCTGTGCGCACCGGTTCGAAGAACGACCCGGCAGAGACCACGGGCCTGGCCCACTACCTGGAGCATCTGATGTTCAAGGGTACAGGCAAGTTTGGTGTCACCGACTCGGTGAAGGAAGCTCCACTGTTGGCTGACATTGAGCAGCGCTACGAGCAGTACCGCAAGCTCACCGACCCCGAGGAGCGCCGCGCCGCCTATCGTGGCATCGACTCCGTAAGTCAGGTGGCTGCACAGTACTTCATTCCCAACGAGTACGACAAGCTCATGGCTGCCATCGGTGCCGAGGGAACGAACGCCTATACCAGTGAGGACGTGACCTGCTATACCGAGGACATTCCCTCGAACGAGGTGGAGAACTGGGCGAAGATCCAGAGCGACCGCTTCATGAACATGGTGATTCGTGGTTTCCACACCGAATTAGAGGCTGTCTACGAAGAGTATAACATCCACCTGACCGACGACACCGACAAGATGTTCGTTGCCCTGATGGCCAAGCTGTTCCCCAACCATCCCTACGGCACACAGACCACCATCGGCACGCAGGATCATTTGAAGAACCCGTCGATCACGAACATCAAGGAGTACTTCAGCCACTGGTATGTACCCAACAACGTGGCTATCTGCATGGCAGGCGACTTCGATCCCGATGAGGTCATCGCCACCATCGACAAGTACTTCGGTCAATGGCAGCCTGCCGCTGTGCCCAATGGATCTCCATCAGGTCTTGTCCCCCAGCCTGAGTTCCCAGCATTGGCTCCCATCACCGAGCCGCAGGACACCAGCGTCATCGGATTGGAGGCCGAGACGGTGTGGTTCGGCTACCGCTTCGACCGCGCCTCCTCGCTGCAGGCCGACACGCTTCAGGTCGTCGGACAGATGCTGAACAACGGCACCGCAGGACTCATCGACCTCGACATCAACCAGCAGATGAAGGCTGCCGAGGCCTGGGGCGGTGTGATGACGATGATGGACTACTCGATGTTTATCCTCGGTGGTACGCCTCGCGACGGCCAGACACTCGACGAGGTGCGTGCCCTGCTGTTGGAAGAGATCGACAAACTGAAGGCAGGACAGTTCAGCGATGACCTGCTGCCCTCGGTCGTCAACAACCTGAAGCTGCAGTACTACAACTCGTTGGAGAGCAACCGTGCCCGTGCCAACATGTTCGTGCAGGCCTTCATCAACGGCACGCCGTGGGAGCAGGAGGTGCAGTCGCTTGAGCGTGTAGAGGGCATCACAAAGGAGCAGATCGTCGACTTCGCCCAGCGCCACTTCGCCAACAACTACGTCACCGTCTACAAGCGTCAGGGCGTAGACACTACACAAAAGAAGATTGACAAGCCCCAGATCACACCCATCCCCTCGAACCGCGACCTCGTCTCCGACTTTGTCAAGGAGATCCAGAACTCGGAGGTGAAGCCCATCGAGCCCCGCTTCGTCGACTTCAAGAACGACCTGGTGTTTGGAAAAATTGCGGCCGATGAGGCCAATGGGGCCACGATGCCCTATATCTATGTAAAGAACACCGAGAACGGTCGCTTCCAGCTGGCCTTCCGCTACGACTTTGGTGAGGAATCGGAGCTGAAGTACAACTACGCTGCCGACTACCTGGACTACCTCGGCACCGATTCGCTCACTGCCGAACAGCTCAAGCAGCAGTTCTATAAGCTGGCCTGCAACTATCACATCAACGTGGGTGCCCGTAACATCACCGTCAGCCTGAACGGACTCAGCGAGAACATGCCCGAGGCCCTGCACCTGTTGGAGCACCTGATGCAGCATGCCAAGGCTGACCCCGATGCCTACCAACAGTATGTAGCCATCCGAGAGAAGAACCGCATGGATGCCAAGCTCGACCAGCAGACCAACTTCCAGTACCTCGTGCAGTATGGTATCTACGGTGCCTACAATCCCTATCGCAACGCCATGACTGCCCAGCAGCTCATGGATACCAATCCTCAGGAGCTGCTCGACCTGCTGAAGGACCTCTCACAGTACGAGCACACCGTATTATATTATGGTCCGATGAGCGAAAAGGAACTGGCGGAAGCCCTCAAAACTCATAACTCAAAACTCAAAACTCATAACTCACCCCTCCCCCCTCCAACCCACTACGCCCAGCAGCCTACTCCCCAGAACGAGATCCTCATCGCGCCCTACGATGCCAAGAACATCTACATGCGCATGTACCACAACGAGCAGCGTGAGTGGAAGGCCGACGAGGCAGCCGTCACAGCTCTGTTCAACGAGTACTATGGCGGTGGCATGAACACCGTGGTGTTCCAGGAGCTGCGCGAGACGCGCGGTCTGGCCTACAACGCCTTCGCTATGTACGTAGAGCCGCAGTATCAGGACCAGAAGGAGTACTTCTTCACTCATATCATCACGCAGAACGACAAGATGATGGACTGCGTGCGCCAGTTCCATGCCATCCTCGACACCATCCCCGAGAGCGAGTCGTCGTTCCAGATAGCCAAGGATGCGCTGACCAAGCGGCTTGCCAGCATGCGCACCACGAAGTTCGGGCTCATCAACGCCTGGCTCTGGGCACGCGACCGAGGTATCGACTACGACCTGAACAAGCGCATCTACGAGACCCTGCCCACACTCACGCTGAAGGACATCGTGCGTTTCGAACAGGAGCAGATAGCCCGTAAGCCCTACCGCTACATCATCCTGGGTGACGAGAAGGAACTCGACATGGCTGCCCTGCAGCAGTTAGGGCCCATCCGTCGCGTCTCCACCACAGAGATCTTCGGCTATTAGCGATAGAGAACTTCATTTTAGTGATGACAAAAAAATAACTTGGTACAAATAATTATATGGAACACGAAGATACGAAGATACGAAGTTATTCGTTCTCGTGAAATCATCTTCCTTTCTTCGTTTCTTCGTGTTTAGTTAAAATCATACCCACTTATTTTTACGATTACTTTTTTTCGATTAGGGGTATTTGATTTTGCCTCTGCGTGGTCTTATAGATGTATGGAAACAAAAACAGACATGTATGGACTACAGTAAACAAGCGTTTGAACACCTGTTCAAGGACAACTATCCGCAGATGTACCGCATGGCATTCTCGATGGTAGAGAATGCCGACGATGCGAAGGATGCCGTGAATCAGGTGTTCACCCAGATGTGGCGAAACAAGCCCAAAGTGAGCGACGACAGCATCAGAGGCTATCTCTTGGCTGCCACACGTAACCAGTGCCTGCACATCCTGCGGCAGCGACAACTCCAGCAACAGATGGAGGAGGCGCTGCAACGAGAGACAGAGGAAAGTCGCAACGAGGAGCGCGAAGAGCTGCTCCAAGCACTCCGTCAGGTCATCGACAACCATCTGACAGAGCAGGACCGACGCGTGTTGCAACTGCACTACGACGAGGAGATGACCTACGCAGAGACGGCTGCGGTGCTCGGCATCAGCACGGCGGCAGTCAACAAGCACATCACGCGCTCACTGGCAAAAATCAGATCAACCCTTAAAATCGCAAAGTAAAATGAAGACCGAAGATATTGACAAGAGAATAGGTATGCCCGACGTGGATGCGGAGTGGGCAAAGTTCGAACGCGAAGTCATCAATAATGATAGTGCCTCGCTCAAGCGGGTGATGCTTTGGGGCCTTCCCATCGCCGCGTCCATCGCGTTGGTAGCAGGCATCTTCCTCTTTAGCCATGACTCCAATGAGCCTGGAGAGCTTCTGGCAAAACAGACAACGGAACAGCCGACATTGACACAACAGACCGACGAACCCGTATCACAAGAAGTGGTAGCCGAAGAAGAGGTGACGACTGAAGTCAAGACTCATCCTCAGCCATCGGGAGATCTGCGTGCCGAGGCTACAACTCCTGTAAAGTCGCAGGCGAAGGAAAACGCTACTCCTACGGGAGAGTCGGAGTCGACGGTCTACACTTGTGAAGAAGAGGAGCCTCAATTCCCTGGAGGCCAGAAAGCCCTGGCGAAGGTTATCAAAGAGAATCTAAGATACCCGGAACTGGCTCAGGAATATGGCGTTGGAGGCAGAATACTCATAACGTTCGTTGTTGACACTTTAGGACAGATGAACGACATTCACGTCGCTAAGAGCCTCGTCAAGTTCAACTCAGTGCAGTTCACCCAGGAGCCAGTCGACAAACAGGCACAGTTGAAGGAGCAAATCACCAAGCAAATGAACCAGGAGGCCCTACGCATTCTCGGCATAGTCAGCGAGATGCCAAGGTGGACACCTGGCAAACAGTCTGGCAAACCAGTACGCATGAGATACACAGTGCCTATCATCTTCCGTCCATCGGAAACAAGCTAACAAGCCAAATAATCTAAAAAACCAATGCAAGAAATCTATGAACAATACCTGAGCCTCACGGCAGGGCAACGCAAGTTGCTCTGCTTCTTGGCTTATTTAGGTCATGAGGGCGATATAAGTTCCATGTCACTCTACCGTAAAGTGGAAGGTCTGAATTCCAATCAGATAGAAAAAGTGCTGAAAAGTCTTGGCTCCTATCTGCGACTTATTCATTACTATACGCAGGAATATGAACTCGAGGCCGTTCACATAGCACCGCTGATGGTCTACATGCTCAAGGAAATGCCCCAGTGGTTGGAAAGCTTTGACAAGTTCTACAAAAGCAAACAACTTCCAGCAGCCCACAAGCTCTTGGATATGCTGAGACGCATAGTCAAGGGTGATACAGCTTCGTTCGGCACAAATAGCTACAACACCCAGTTCTCTTCGGACATGCTTGTACCGTTAGCAAGCTATCCTGAGTTCATGCCGCTCCTGCTCGAAGTACCCGACTACAGAATAACCGACTTTATTATACAGTTGGCCATCTATCAAATAAAGAATGACATTCCTGATCCGAAGAATGTCTTAGGCAAGATACTGGAACTCCGTGACCCGGTGATGACTATTTCCCAAAGGTCAATCTTGCATTCCATCATAGCACTCTACGATTTCTTCAAGCAGGGACGCTACGACAAGCATGTGGAAGGCTACAACAACCTGTATAGCAAGATTCTGGTGGGTGTCCGTGCACTCTATGCGGGCGACTACAATCTGGCATTCAATTCCTTTGGGACAGCCATTCGCGAACGTAACAAGGACATTCTGCCTGCATTAAGAGGCTTCTTCAACAACGATGTCAACAACTATGCGATGGTCATGGCCTACCATTTCAAGGAATCGGACAATCAAAAGAAGCTGACATCATTGCTTAACAAAGACGGATTCAAAAACCATCATCCAGTCTACTGGATGGCCCGATATTTGAAGGAAGGCACTCTCCCCACGAAAATAAACCTGACAACAGAACTAAAACCACCGACTTCTCGGCTGAACCAATATCTTACACTGCTGCTGGCACGTTTCTTGCAGATCGATGTCGAATTACCTAAGCATTTCTCCCCCATGCCACGCATGCGTTTTCTGCGTCATGAGCTGTCGCCGTGGCTTAATCTCAGTCAGGAAGAGAAGCAAGAATTGGCTAAAGATTTCGGCGGACAGCCCCTGTTAAGCCGACTCAAGTATAAACAGCCGTGGGAACTACTGCTCGAGGAACTGACACCGAAGAAAGAACAGTTGCAAGAAGAGGTGAAGAATACACGCGTGAGCTATATCATTCATTATGAACGTGTCGAGGTACGCGAACAGACACGCTTGAAGTCTGGTGCATGGGGAGCAGGCAAACGTATGTCAGTCGACACGTTCCGGCGTGGCACCGATTTCATGGACGACACCGACCGACGTATTGCCCAGACCATTTCCGGTTATTACTCATACGACATCGATATCAAGAAAGCCCTTCCACACCTCATTGGCTCCGACCGCGTCTACACTGGAAACTTTGCGCCCTTTATACCTGTCACCATTGACGAGGAGAAGCCTTATCTGATGATTGAACGAACAAACAAGGCATTCACGGTGAAGTCGAACGTCGACAAGACCATGTTAGACAGCATGGTGGTCTACAAAAAAGACAGTGAAAGCCACTACACCGTCATTACCATGACCGACCGCCAGCGACTGTATTATCGCAAACTGCTCACTATGGGATCCTTTCCATTGGAAGCCGAGCAGCAACTGCGCGAGTTCCTGCCCAAAGTGAGCGACGTGGTCGAGGTACACAGCGACCTTGTGGAGGGCGGCACGACACTGCAACAACGCGACGGCACATCACAGCTTTGCCTGCAGGCCATGCCTAACGGATTCGACAAAACCCTGTTCAACGTTTATTGCTATGCCCGTCCCCTGGCAGATGGCACCGCCCTTCTTGAGCCGGGAAAAGGACTGAACCCCTGCGTGATCGAAGAGGACGGCGTGCGTTATCAGGTGAAGCGCGACGTGAAGGGCGAACGTACCAACTACCAGCAACTCACCACCTTTATTGCCGACAACGACTTGCAGCACGAAGCAGACGACGAACCGTTTGCCAACCACACGCCCATTGTGTTGCTACCCGAGCAACTGCTACAGCTCATGGAGTTCATCGGCGAAAACTCAGATCATTTTTATCTGATGTGGCCCGAAGGCGGCCAGATACAGTTGAAGACATCGAACCCCGCAGCGTGGAACATATCGCTCCGTTCCAATAGTGGCTGGTTTGAAGTAGAGGGCGAGATACCCATCGACGACGATACCGTGCTCACCACCGCCCAACTGTTACAGCTTGTGGCCGAATCGCCTGCGAGTCATTTCATCCGCTTGGGCGAGAGCGACTTCCTGCGCATCAGCGATCGTCTGCGCAAGCAATTGCAACGCCTTGAGAGTCTCACTGTGAACGACCACGGTCACCTGCACATCAGCGAACTACATGCCTCGCTCTTAGGCAGCGCCCTAAACGGCGAAATCGAAGTGAAGCACGACAAGAAGATCGAGCAGTTACAGAAGAAGATCAAGAAAAGCATGGCCCAGCAGCCAGCCCTTCCCAAGCATCTGAAAGCCGACTTGCGCGATTACCAGACCGACGGTTTCCAATGGATGACACGCATGACGAGCTGGGGAGCCGGCGTTTGTCTGGCCGACGACATGGGTCTGGGCAAGACCGTACAGACAATTGCCTTCATGCTCCACACCGCTGCCGACGGTCCGGCACTCGTAGCCGCACCAGCCTCAGTAGTGCTCAACTGGCGACGCGAGTTAGAGCGATTCGCCCCTACGCTCAACGTTGTGGTGCTTAACTCGTCACCCGACCGACATGCTGCCATCAGCACAGCCACCTGCGGCGATGTCGTGCTGACCACCTATGGACTCTTCGTCACCGAATCAAGTGACTTGCTTGCCAAGAAATGGAATACCGTCTGCCTTGACGAGGCCCATGTCATCAAGAACCGAGAGACCAAGACCTCTGGCTCGGTGATGAAACTGCAGGCCAAGAATCGCATCATCCTTACCGGCACGCCCGTACAGAACCATCTGGGCGAACTGTGGAACCTCTACCAGTTTATCAACCCCGGACTCTTGGGCAGCTACGACCAATTCCAGAAGAAATACATCTACCCCATCGAACTGCAACAGGACAAGGAGCGGTCGAAACAACTGAAACGCATCGTACAACCCTTTATCCTGCGCAGAACCAAGCAGGAGGTCATCGAAGAACTACCCGACAAAACCGAAATCAACATGCCTGTAGAACTAAGCGACGACGAGCTGGCCGTCTACGAAGTCATCCGTCGGCGAGCCAAGAAGCTGTTAGACGACGAGCAGGGCAACTCAGTCAGCGTGAACACACTGGCAGAGATTACCCGTCTGCGTCAAGCAGCCTGTTCTGCACAACTGACCGAGAAGGGATGGACGGGAGAATGTTCGAAAATCAACACCCTCATGACTCTTTTAGAGGAAATCGTAGGAGGAGGCAACTCGGTGCTGGTATTCAGCCAGTTCACATCGTTCCTCACCCTTGTCCGCGAAACCCTCGACAAGGCCAAGGCCGATTACATCTATCTCGACGGCTCCGTGCCCATGAAGCAACGCGAAAAGGCCGTGCAGTCGTTTCAGCGGGGAGAGCATCCCGTGTTTCTTATCTCGCTGAAGGCGGGCGGTTTAGGGCTGAACCTCACAGGAGCCAACTACGTCATCCATCTGGATCCATGGTGGAACCCAGCCGTCGAGCAGCAGGCCACCGACCGCGCCTACCGCATTGGGCAACAACAGAACGTCACCGTCTACCACCTCATCTCGCAGCACACCATTGAAGAGAAAATCCTGCGGCTGCATGATACCAAGCGCAATTTGGCCGATGCCTTGCTTGAGGGTACAAGCGAGAGCCATAAGCTCACTGCCAACGACCTCCTGAAGCTACTTACCTGACACATCTCGCTTGACAGGCTGACGGGAATTGATGATTCTTCCTTTAGCGGGCATCACTACGGGTAAGGGTAGAAAAAGCAGAAAAAAGGAGGGTGTGTCATTTTGAACACACCCTCCCTTGCTGTTCAAACAGCCCCTCTCAGCTCCTCAAACAGCCCCTCTCAGCTCCTCAAACAGCCCCTCTCAGCTCCTCAAACAGCCCCTCTCAGCCATCCAAACAGCCCCTCTCAGCCCCTCAAACAGCCCCTCTCAGCCATCCAAACAGCCCCTCTCAGCTCCTCAAACAGCCCCTCATTGAATAGCGAAGAGCCCCTGATTGCGTGAGTAAAAAAAAGTTTAGTTTTTACCTACACTACCTACACTCTTACGTAACACACTAAATATCAATGCTTTTGAAGGTGTATGTAGCGGTGCATATAGTGTAGGTAGAATTTTTAAGTACACCTATCAACAGGTACAGCAAATTGAACAGCCTATGTAAGAATAGCGAAACGATAGCGAACGGAGCACGCAATGTATCCCAACGGGTGGGACAAAGCTTCCCAATGGGTGGGACAGTTTGTCCCAATGGGTGGGACGCCTTGCAAGTCGGTTTCTTTCTCGTTCGTTTGCGCCATTCTTACCGCTCAATCGCTATTCCTGCCAATCAATCTCAATTCTTGCCGATTGTTGTACTTGGAATTCTACCTACACTACATACACCACTACCTACACCGTCTAAATAACTTATTCACAACAAGTTGCATGACAGTGTAAGTAGTGTAGGTAAAAATCAAAAAAAATATTCACGAAAAGACAGAAGATACTGCAAGGGCCGAAAATTTTTGCAGAACAACAAAACTTCGACGCTTTTTTCCACATTATATATTATTGGCCGTCCGTCGTAGTGGCCTTTTATAGAAGCCGGAAGGGCTGAAAAGATTTCTTATCCAGTTCCGTAAGCGTCTCCGTTTTTCCGTATTGTAGCATTGCTCGAAAGTTGCTACCTTTGCACCCATGTATCAAAAAGTGTACAATTATGGATGCAAAGAAAGATTATAGTCATGTGATCAGCGGCTACAGGAATGAGCTGCGATTAAACGGCAAGGCTACTCTGTCGGCCTATTGTCGCAGTGTCGGTGTAAGTATCAGTGCCGTCCACCACTGGATGGAGAATTATGGCATCCTAAATTCCGCAGCACTTTAGTTTAACTTCCTTTTTAAGTTCCTGGGTAACAAAATATTGCTCAGGATTTTGCCATGTCAGATTTTTCACTTACCTTAGTGCTGCAAATCAAGACAAGCAAAAT
>Ga0256404_1004131_pt1 | contig 27883 bp, 23 predicted proteins | sample RumenRJG_01DNA_FD_185990 | JGI IMG/M metagenome (GOLD analysis project Ga0256404, IMG submission 185990) | Bovine rumen microbial communities from Lethbridge, Alberta, Canada - RJG_01 | ecosystem: Host-associated > Mammals > Digestive system > Stomach > Rumen | place: Canada: Alberta | collected...
CAAAGGACTTGATGTTGTTATCCGTAACCTCAATACTCGAAGCTCCCATACCCTGACCTACCAGCTTTTTCACTGACATTTTTCCATGCGTTGCCTGTTTCCCGGCTTTCCGGTGTTCCAGATACATCTTCATGGCTTTTTTCAATACATCGGCGGTCAGCCTTGAGGACTTGAAAACAAGGGCAATCGTTTTCTGTGTAACTTCCTCCTGCATGGTTTTCCTCCTTGATTTTTTGTAGCTGTAATTCCGCTATGGTGGAACATACAGCCTGTGCAGTAAATACTTCATAAGCTCTCCTTTCCACTTCTGGACATTTTGTCCAAAAGTTCTGTAAACGCAAAAAGGGCAGCTACAAACCTTTACGGTCTATAACTGCCCTTGCGCTGTTATATACTAATATTAAAATTCATAATTAATATGTGTAATATCGTCCTTTTGAAAAGAAACCATCAACTTGAATGCATAGCTTTCCTTACAGAATAATTTTTGTACGCTCAATATTGCTTTTTCTTTTGGCATCAAGACTCCATCGATATTATAAAAACCGTTATAACATTTAGAACCCTCGATGTACTCTGCACATTCATCCAATGTTAAATTCTCGAACTCAATCTTAGATATTTTAATATTGAATTTAAAATGTTCTTTATTAAAATACATATTTGGGGAAATTTTAGGGGTAGAAATAACTTCTATACCCTGTTGCATATCTACCAAAGCCTTAAAGCTTTGCTCCTTCCTATATTGAGCTAACGCCCAGTCATCTGTATAAGAAAAGTTTCTTGCATCAAAGTTGTTTTCACAAATAAACTCTAATAACCGTTCAATTCCTTCCATATCAAACGTTAATTCTAATTCATTTGTATTTCTTTGAATGTATCTTTCAACTGCTTCAATGATTGCTAATTCCAATGTTCTAGCTGTATTTATTGTTGTCCTGTATTCTTTTCTACCTATACAAACTGGTGTGGTGTATTTTATATAGCTCTCTGAAACAAATTCAGGTGCCCACCCAAATATCTGATCCTTCTCCATTAAATCGGATATACTTTGATAAATTTCCTTACTGTCTACTTCTATCTCTCCAGAATCTTCAATGGTGCTAAGCATTAATTTTTCCTGTTCTTCTCTTAAGTGTTCGAAAAGATTTGCTTGTTCTTCATCATTGATTTTATATGTATGCTCTAATACAACACTAAACTGCAAACATTCTTCCTGAAATTCATTTTTTAAAGTTCTGCTGTTATAATCAAATTCATGTGTAATGTGATTTAAGATTTCCAACTTTGATTTACCATCCAAATTATCCCAGTCCATAAATCTTCCATACAAAGAATAAAAACCTATTTCGCTATGATATATAATATAAAGCATGAACATAAATTTAATATTAAACTCTTGTGTCCAAACAACTGTTTTCACCATCATAAACGGTGGATAATATTCAAATCTTCGTTCAAAATTACTTTTTTTACTGATTCGATTACCAACAGATACTAAAATTTCTTCAATATTTACCTTTATAAGAGTAGAAATTTTAAAATTCTTTAACGTAGCGTTTGTAATTGGTTGCATAAATGTTTTTTGTAATTCCTCTCTATATTCTGCAGTTAATGTTTCACCTTCATAAAACGCATATGCATAAAATGATTGCAGCATTAAAGATAACACATCAAAGAATTTTCTTTCTCGTGAAAAACGATTATTATAAAGTAATTCTTTAATAAGTACGTTAAATATGTAATTTCTTTCTTTCACATTCTCATTTTTTAGCACAAAATAGTGCCATATATTTATTGCACCTATGCAGTCTATTGGCAAAACAAGATCATTCCTATCCTTCCAATAAAACTTTGTTAAACTCCACAAGTAATTTTCAATAATTGTTTCTTTAACTATTTTTGTACATACCTGATTTTTAATAATATTTTCAAAAAAGCAATAGAATATTCTTTCAATTTCGGAATCTTCTACTAATCCTTCCTCATACTCTTCCAAAAAATCAATTTCTTTTATTTGATCAAAATAATTATTCTTTACTAACATTTGATCATCCCAAAACCTCATATTTTGAAGCGGAATTACATATAAGTCAATCCTTTCGTATCGTGACTCTGGCAAATTACTATAGATTTTTATAACGTCCCTAATCATTTCATTATAACCAAAATTATTGGATATATCATACACACACTCCTTCATTTGACTATAAAAATATTGATATATCTCATTGGAATCTCCTAATACTACTACCATTTTTTCATCAAGCTCTGACAATAGCTCTATAATATTATTCTTCCCCTCACTATCATTTGCTTTTATGTACTGTTTTAATGCAAAAAATAATCGTTCGATTTCCTTTTTATATAAATTATAATCTTCACCATTTTGAGAAAAAGTTTTATAGTGTGAAATTACCAATTTATAACACACTGACTCATCAACCATTATTTTATAAATATTATATGCCATTTTCCCTTCTAAAAAAATCACAGCAAACAACAACATCGTCAGGGTATTTACACAACACAAATTAAATTCAGCAAATAGTAGTATTGTTGCAAAAGCAATCGACGCAAACGACCAAAAAATATATTTTTTGAAATTAACTGGTGATTCTTTAAATTGAATAATTTCTCCTAATTTATATCCATAATAAGTATTACTAAACATTCCTGCAATCAAAGCAATTATTGAAAAGCTTAAAATTGCTATTGTAATTATTGCACTATATATATAATCCATATAAGATTCTGTCACTGTAACTAATGAAAATTTTGTGATATTTACACCTATATCCATTACAATTCCGCATATTACTATTACTCCAGCAACATAACCACTATTCATAAAAAAATTTCTTAATCTTGACTTCATTTTTTGCACCACCAACTATTTTTATAGAAGATATATTACACAAAACTCCGCATACATCTTTCCATCTTCAAATTTAACATCATCAAGTAATAATGCCTGGAATAACACTTCCCGGACTCTCTCCAATTTTACCATAGAAAGCTCCATTTCCGAAAGTCCCTCCAGCTCTATATTTTCCAAAGCCACCGCTTTTCTTGCGGACAGGCAGTATGTATATAAAGCCAAGATATATCTGTCAGACATCACAAAGGCATAGGTATCTTTGCCTTTATAATTGTATCGGCACTTTTCCAATTCTTCCTCAGATATGGTAAAGAAACATCTGACCGTTTCCAGATACACCTTCCCCTCATAGTCCGGCTTATACTTCTTTGCCAGCCGCTTAATTGATGCAAAAATATTATTTCTCTCATAGGTCAGTCTTGTTCTCTTAAAAACAGCTTTTTTCCCCCGCATATCCATATAAACATTGTTCCCTATGGTTTTTCCGGCGAATGGCTCATACTCACCAATCCGCAACAGATAGGAAAGCACCTGCAACAGCTTTTCCTTTGAAGTAATTTCATTGTAGCTGTAATCGCCAAAACCTAACTGTTCAAACTGTAAGGGCGTGCTTCCTTTTTTAATCTCCCGTTCCATTACCCTGTCCACATCTCTCATTGACTCCATATATCTTTTTGTTCCTTCCTTTCTGACACTAAAAGAGTAGCCATGTTCTGACTGCCCCACCTTTGGACAAAATGTCCAGAAGTTCTATATTTCCACTTTTGGACTTTTCGTCCAGAAGTGTCCTGTTACAATACTGATAAGCTCTCCTGCAATGCCGATTATCTTGAAAATCAGCACTACACCGCCAATTAGACCGCCTATGATACAATTCAGTGCAAGAACACCAATACTGCCGCTGATGCCGAAATTCTTCGGTATCAGCCACAGGCACATCCGGCGGATACCAAACGGGCACCCTGCAATAATCCAATATAAAAACCAGTCAAAGCCTTCTTCTTTATTGCATACCGGATAACAGGTCAGCATCCATACCGCAATGATCACTGCCGGAACAATGACCTTAAACAATACCCTTTTCATGCCATCCACCTCCATACATATCGTGCTGTACCTCTTGTTGGTAATAATGATTGATTGTGCTTGGTGCATTATAGAGCGTTGTCACCATATACGCCTTGATGTTTGTAATCTTGGTTGTGGTATTCTTCATGCAGCCAATGACATAATTCAAGTGTGAACTGTTCAGTTTCAGGAACTTTGACTTTACCAGCTCATAAGGGTAATCATCCCCGCCTATCCTTACCGTCTTGTGCTTTACACAGACCACTTCACAGATAATCTCAAAAAGCTCATCATAAAGCTCCCTGTCCTGCCAATCACCATATTTCATGTAGTGATCGTATTCAATGTTCTCCTTGATGATTTCAATGTATGCGTTGACATCCTCCATCGCATCAATCGTTTTTTCTGTTTCACTGTCAGCTTGATTGATATGATAGGATTCTCTGTCAGTAATATTTGCAGTAGTATATGAATCTGTCTCTCCGTTTTGGGATAGACCTGTATCCGATTCCGAAGAGAGGGTGTTATCCGTTTCGTCATGACCTGTATCCCATTTTGTAGATGCCTGTATCCCGTTTGGGATACCCCTCCCTCCCGAAATTTCCATAGGGGTATCCGATTTTGTAGGGAGTCTCCCTCCCATTTTGACATCGGATACATCTGCGTATGAATTGTTCTCCCCATTCATAGCAGGAATTTCCTCTGGAAATGTCAGTCGGTAAAGCATATCCGGCTTTAGTTCCACATACATCACATTATTGCATACAAGTCCGTCTCCGTAACTGACTGTCCGGAACTCTCTCCTGATTACCTGCAACTGCTCCAATTTATCCATTGCGGTTTTTACTGTTTTCTTAGATTCTCCAAACAAATCCGCATAATACTGATAGCTCTGTCTTAAAATATCCTCTGAAAATTTCTTTTTCCATCCAAGAATATGCCCGGTTCCCTGATCACGTACCTCAGAAGGACGATACCAGTAAACAATATCCGCCAGAATAACAATCGCAAGGAGATATGGTTTCCCATTCTCCTTTGTGATTGTTTTATACCAGATAGCCGGGATAATGTTTCCGGAGATATTTATAGAACCCATTGCGTCAACAATCTCGTTTCCGCTTGTCAAATATCCCATGTTCAAACAGCCCCTTCCTCTCTCCATTTATCAAGAAGTGAAATGATGATATTTTCAATCTCCTCATTGGAATAGCTGTCTGAAAAATATTTGCTTATCTTGTCCGCTTTCAGTGTAACCTTGCGTTCCTTTGGCTTTTCTTCTGTCAGGATCAGCCGCACCATTGCAAACGTAAGCTCTCCGCTTTTGCCATATTCCTTTAGTTTCCCAGATTGTACGATACTGACATTACAGCCCTGTTCCTCTATAATGACCTCTACCCACTGCTGTGCTTCCTCTGGCAGAAAGGATATGTCCACGCCCTGTGAAAAACCCAATTTCCTACTGTCCACCATTTCAAGAAGCTCATCGGACAGCCTTGAAAGCCAGATATAACGCTGTACCTTTTTCGCATTCTCCCCGGCAGCTTCCCCCACTTCGTCGAGGGTATTCTTGCCCGATTTCTTTCCCTGATGCTTCATGGCTTCATACTTCATCTTATAGGCTTTTGCCTTTTCACTCGGTAAAATATCCTCTCTCTGGATATTAGAATCCACCATGATAATGGTTGCTTCATCATCGGAATAATTGCGGACAATAATCGGCATTTCCGTTTTCCCGGCTCTTTCTGAGCCATGCTTCCTACGGTGCCCGGCGATCAGCTCATAGCCGCCGCCAGCTCTCGGTCTTGCAATTCCCGGAACAAGTACCCCGTAAAGTCTGATACTCTCCGTTGTTTCCTCCATCTTTTCATCGTCCAATACCTTAAATGGGTGGTCTTTGAACTCATGAAGGTCTGCTAACGGAGCATTGATAATCTGCTCTGCCCCTATTTCCTGTGCACTGCTTCCACCGAATAAATCATCAAAACTCTCCATTTTGATTTTAGATGCGCTTCCTGTCTTTGTATTACTGCTCATTTGCAAGCACCTCCTCTGTCAAAGAATTGTAGGCAGATGCCACCTTTCCCTTTGGATCATGCTTATAAATGCTAACACCTTCCGCAGAAATCTCCGCCGCCCTTACCGAAATCGGGATAATGTTGGTAAATATCTTTACCCTGCTTCCATAGGCTTCCTTCAGCATGGAACTGATGTCCCTTGCATAATTCGTCCTACTGTCAACCATCGTCAATAAAATGCCCTCTATCTCCAGTTTCGGGTTAATCTGACGCTTTACCTTGCCAATGGTCTTGATAAGCTGCTGTAAACCTTTAACAGGCAGATATGCTGCCTGCACAGGTATCAAAATACTATCGGCACAGGCAAAGGCATTTATGGTGATCATGCCAAGTGAAGGCATACAGTCGATTAAGATGTAATCGTAATAATCCCGCACCATGCTTATGTACTCCTGCATGATACGCTCCCGACTCATGACATTCACAAGGGAAACCTCCAGACCGGAAAGCTCAATGTTTCCCGGCATAAGGTCTATTCCTTCCTCATGGTGTAAAATACCATCCATAGGCTCAACTTCCTCGTCCTTAATCAGACTGCCCATGACCGATGCCAATGTGATCTCGATTGCGTCCGGCTCTGCATACCCCAAACTTGCAGTAAGACTGCCCTGTGCATCGGCATCAATCAAAAGTACCTTTTTCCCCTGTTTTGCCAGTCCTATTCCTAAATTACTTGTTGTGGTGGTCTTTCCGACTCCACCTTTCTGATTTGCGATTGCTATAACTCTACACATGATAAATTCTCCTTTGCTTTCTACTGATTTTCTTTTACGTTGCTTTTTCTGACTTCCACATATGCTCTGTGGTATTTCTTTGTCCCTTTATTCGGGTATAAATCTGAAAACTCTGTTACTTCAATCTTGGAATTTCTCTGCAAAATCTTCCCAAACCATTTAATATCATTCTTTGTTCCCATCAATCGAACTTTTAACATCAATCTGCTCCTCCAAACAGGGCATACAGTTTCCGGTTATAGGTTGCATACTCCGGATACCGGATTTGTATCGCCTGCCAAAAATATGGTGCATAGGCACAGCAGAATAATTCCTCCACTGTGTACTGCCTGCACTCGTTAATCCGCTCCTCTTCGTCCGTGTAATCATCCACGCTTGGTGTGGCATTGCAATATAGATTAAATGCCATTCTGACTACTTTCACGCTTCCGCTGGTCTGCCAGCCTTCATGCAAACATTCTGTTTTTACACAGCCTGTCTTAAAATCATAAATGCGATTCGCATTCCTTCTGGTATCATCGTTAATGCCGAGGCAATAGCAAAGTGCCTTGTGGTACACATCCTGATACCTTACTTCTTCTAATTTCTCGTAGTAGAATTTCTCATGTGCTTCACTGATAAAAATAATGCTCTCTTTCTTTGTGTTTTCTGCTCCTAACGCTGTACTATTCATGCTTTATTCCTCCAATTCTTTATTTTTGACCATAACCACACTCGCAGCATAGCTGCTCGTTGTCGCGGCATTCGCCAAATGCTCATGCAAGCATGGCACTTGGCTCATTGCAACACGCAAAAAGGACACTCCCAAATTCTCACTTGGAAAGTGTCCTTGAAGTACAAAATATAAAATTGAATGTCGCACAAAACGTATTATTAAGTATTATTCCGTATTATGCGTAGCAAATTTGTAGTAAATTTGTAGTAAATCACAACTTGTAATCGCTGAAACTCTTGATTTTACTGGTCTTTTTTATCCAATGATTTCATCGTCGGGAACAACAACACATCCCGAATCGCAGGTGAATTTGTCAACAACATTACCAAACGGTCAATTCCGTATCCAATACCACCTGTTGGAGGCATACCAATGCTCAATGCATTTAAGAAGTCTTCATCTGTATGGTTTGCTTCTTCATCTCCTGCTGCAAAGGCTTCTTCCTGTGCGGCAAAGCGTTCACGCTGGTCGATTGGGTCATTTAATTCAGAGTAGGCATTTGCCATTTCGCGTCCATAGATAAACAATTCGAAACGTTCTACATAATCTGGATTCTCTGGTTTTCTCTTAGTAAGTGGAGAAATTTCAACCGGATGGTCCATAACAAATGTAGGCTGAATTAATTTTTCCTCTACAAATTCCTCGAAGAATAAATTAAGGATATCACCCTTTTCGTGTCTATCTTCGTATTCGATATGATGCTCGTCTGCAAGTTTCTTTGCTGCTGCCATATCTGCAACTTCATTGAAATCTACACCTGCATACTTCTTTACTGCGTCAACCATAGTAATACGCTCAAATGGCTTACCAAGGTCAATCATTTCTTCTGCATAAGGAATGTTAGTAGTACCACATACTTCCTGTGCAACTGTACGGAACATATTCTCTGTCAAATCCATCATGCCATAATAATCGGTATATGCCTGATATAACTCCATCAAAGTAAATTCAGGATTGTGTCTTGCATCAGTACCCTCATTACGGAATACACGTCCGATTTCATATACACGCTCCAAGCCACCAACGATCAATCTCTTTAAGTATAATTCCAAAGAGATACGAAGCTTTACATCCTCAGAAAGTGCATTGTAATGGGTCTCAAATGGTCTTGCTGCTGCTCCACCTGCATTAGATACCAACATAGGTGTCTCTACTTCCATAAATCCCTGTCCATCTAAGAAACGACGAATACTACTTAAAATCTGAGAACGCTTGATAAAGGTTTCCTTTGATTCCTTGTTCATGATCAAATCTACATATCTCTGACGATATCTGGTATCTGTATCCGTAAGTCCATGGAACTTTTCTGGTAAAATCTGCAAACTTTTGCTAAGCATAGTCATTTCTTCTGCATGAATAGAAATCTCACCAGTCTTTGTGCGGAACAAATATCCTTTCACACCAAAAATATCACCAATATCTGATTTCTTGAAGTCAGCATAAGAATCCTGACCAATCGAATCTCTTGCAACGTAAATCTGCATATTTCCCTTCAAGTCCTGAATATTACAGAAAGATGCCTTACCCATAACACGCTTAAACATCATACGTCCTGCAATAGATACATGGATTGGACTAGCATCCATAATTTCTCTTCTCTCGTTATAATCTGCGTTAATTGCATCTTTTTTCTGCTGTTCGTCCAAACCTTCTACATTTACCTCTGGTCTACCTGCAAGCAACTTTGCCTCATGTTCTTCATAAATGGCCTTTGCTTCCGTTGTATGATGGGTCTGATCGTATTTTGTAATTTTAAATGGGTCCTTGTCGTTTGCCTGCAAATCTGCAAGTTTTTCACGTCTTACCTTAATTAACTGATTTACATCCTGCTGTGGCTTCTGCTGCTTCTGATTCTGTTCTGCCAAAATAGTTCATCCTTTCTTCTATACGTTAAAACAAAACGTGTATCTTTCTTTAAATTAGTTTGATCTTTCAATCTCAAGAATTTTGTATTTCAAAATACCTACTTGTGTCTCAACTTCAACAACATCACCCTTCTTTGCTCCAATCAAAGCTTTTCCTACTGGTGACTCATTTGAAATCTTTCCTTTTAAGCTGTTTGCCTCTGTAGAACCAACCATCTTGTATTCGAGTTCCTCATTTTCTTCCACATCTAAAATACGAACTTTACAACCGATATTGATTTTATCCAAATCAACTTCTTCCTCTACGAAGACTTCCGCATTTTTCAAAATCTTTTCGATTTCTTCAATTCTTGCCTCAATATCACGCTGCTCATCTTTCGCTGCATCATACTCAGCATTTTCTGATAAATCGCCCTGCTCTCTGGCTTCCTTAATTTTCTGAGATACTTCTTTACGACGAACAACCTTCAAATCCTGCAATTCATCTTCCAGTGCTTTTAAACCTTCATAAGTTAAAATATTTTTCTTTGCTTCCATAACACTATATCCTCCATATCAAAATTTCTTTCCTGTAGTTATCTAAAAATATGCGTAACTGTTCAAAGGGTGCAATTTGTATATACATAGACAAAGCCAATAACGGTGTCATAAGAGAACTCATTGAACACTTGACAAAGTATTTATATCTTAGCGTATAAGCACACAACGTGAAAATGTCCAGCCCTTTACTAAAACTTTTACCCTTTTTGTATATCTGACATTTAACGAATGGTACCCTCAAAACAGTTACATATTTTTTACTTCTTCTTTTAGTCAAGCGGATATTCGCAATCCGCTCTGCTACTTGCTCATAACACGATTAGCTGCTATCGCAGCATATCAAAAAGGGCTTGCCCCCCCTGATAAAAGAAAGTCCCCACCCACCACTTATTGCTCTATGCACTAGAAGTGGGGGACTTTTTTGATCGTGTTAAAATGCAAAATTACATCATTGTATTATAGCCTATCCCAGCCCTAATGTCAATGAAATTCCCCCGTTTATCTTATCTCCAATTGCTCCACTTTCCATTGATAACGTTCCCTTATTTCTTTCATTTCCTCCCATCCAAAATCCCCACATTCTTCTTCCCATGCAATGGAATCATTTGCCAATTGTCGCAATTTCCAATTTCGACTTTGCATAAAAATAGATGCGAAACGGTTCTCAGCTTTTTCTCCATAAATACTCTGTACAAATCCACACACCACTTTTTTGTTTTTCACTCTATTTTGCATGTATTCCTTTTGCCTATCCGTCATCGCTACAGCAAATATGTAATTTTTTTCTACCAAATGTGCATACTGTCTCAACTGGGTACCAAGCACATCCACTATAACCTTTCCTTCTATATCATCGGGAATCTTTTCCTTTATTTCAAGCACCAGTCCATATGCATCCTCTACTTCATCATACAATTTTCTCCATGCTTTTTTGCGTTTTGTTACAATCTCTATGTGTCTGACTTTCTTTGCCAATACTCTACAAATGGAAAAATCTAACTTACCCTCCATATCCACAAACAATACATCCAGATTTTGCTCTTCTATTTGATAATTCACTACCATCTTTTCCCATAATTCCGGAAATAAACTATACCAGCAAATCCATTTCTTTTGATACTCTGGCATGGCATATTTTCTACAAATATCTTCGGAAAAATAAATAAGTTGTTTGGGATATTGCATACGGATTTTTTGCAAACACTTTTCAAACCACGCTGTACCTAGTTTTCCTCCCTGCTCATAGGTACATGCCAACTCCATTACCGCCACTTCTCCATCCGGATACTCTCTCTCATATTCTCTACACACCCCCCGTTTTTGATTGATCCATTGCAAAATACGTTCTCTTACACATTGTTGCTCTTTTGTATCTGCAAAACATACCTCAATCATAAAACTACTCCAACCTTTTTGTTACTATATATACACTTTGCTCCACTTCTATGACAAGAACAAAATAGATATGTCCATGTCAACTCGCTAAATCCTCCACTCCTGGGAGGATTTGTTCAACAGAACACATTTTTCTATAGAACAAAAAAAGATGCTGCAAGTAAACTATTTTTACCTACAACATCTTTTGTATTACGACACCATTATCGAACGGTGAACTTATTGACTGCTTTTCCCAGTTCTTCTGCAGAAGTAGATAATTGTTCTGAATTTTCTCCTAATTCCTCTACTCCCTGTAACTGTTTTTCAATCATACTGTTTACATTAGTTACAGATGCCGCTGTTTGCTCCGATACTGCTGATATTTCCTCAATGGCGGCTAAGGTAGCTGCTCTGGTCTTTTCCATCTCCTGTACACCAGATAAAATACTATCCAGCTCTTTCATCAGCACACTAACCTGACTTTCCATCGAACGAAATGCATCTGTAGTAGTATCTACCGCTTCCTGCTGCTCGTGTACAATATCATCTGCCTGTTTGGCAATGTCTACTGCATTCTTCGTTGTTTTAATGATTTCTTCAATAATCTTTTGAATTTCATCAGCAGATTCCATCGACTGGTCTGCTAACTTGCGAATTTCAGTCGCAACAACCGCAAATCCTCTTCCAGCCTCTCCTGCTCTAGCTGCTTCGATAGATGCATTCAAGGATAACAGATTTGTTTCGGAGGCAATCTCATTAATGGCATTAACAATTTTTCCAATGGATTTTGACTGTTTTTCCAGTCCTTCTATGCTTTCAATTACCACATTTGTAATTTCGGCAGTAGAATGACTCTTTTCGTTTAATACAGTCATAGAGGACATACCATTTCGAATCGATACCTCTGTATCACCGGCTATTTCACTAATCTTGTTTGTATTTGCATTTACCACTTGGATTCGCTTAGACAACTTGTCCATTTCTGTCAAACAACCAACTGAATTTTCTGCCTGACTGCTAGTTCCTACTTCAATTTCCTTAACGGATTGTTCGATACACTGGGTAGAAGTCAAAAACTCTTGTGAGCTTTGAATGACTTCTTCGGAAATTCCAGTCAATTCAGAAGTTACACCTTCTACTTGTTGTATCAAATGTTTTGTATGTGCAATCATATCACTAATTCCAGTTGCCAAAACCGCAAACTCATCTTTTCGCCTTGTGCATATTTTAACAGTCAGATCACCATTTGAAACACGTTTGATCTGTTTCATAATGCCAGAAATGGTATGCGACATTCCCTGTGCAATCACCAATCCAAGTACAGCTGAAATAATAATAGACACAATCAATAACACTACTGTTACATTCTTAATACCTGATGCCTGTTGGTTTACTGTCGCTGTTGGAATCAAACAGCATACTGCAGCTCCTGTATCTCCAACTTTAGACATTAAAAACAAATAGCTCTTTCCATTATAGCGTACTTCCTTTTGAAAATTTGTCTTTTCACTTTTCATGGCATTTTTAAAATACTTCTGACCTGCAAAGTAAGTTGTTCCCTTTTTCACCGTAATATCTTCGCCATATACTTCTCCACCATCTCTGGTTACAAAAGCTGGAATACAGCCATCCCCAACTTCCAATTGTCCAAGAATTTCCTGTATCTTTGAACGGCTTAAATCCAATACTAGGCATCCCTCTGCCTTTGGAATTCGACGAATGATTCGAATTGCATAATCCTCCTGATTTGCTTGCAATGCATCATCTAATTCAGGAATTGTTCCAAAATAATAATATTTTGTTTCATCTTTTGAAGCAAGTTTTCCCTGTTCTGTTTTCAATACAGCAGAATATAAATTCTTTTCATTTGAATTTGTTGTCGTAACAGAAGATGCCTTATCTGTCAATAAATAAACATTCTCCAAAAACGGATTATCTGTTACATCATAATTAAATTCTTTATATTTTTCGTTATAGTAATTCATTCCCTCTATCGTACTAAATTGAGAGAAACCTCCATTTACATAACTTTGAAGCTTACTATCTACAAAAAGCGAATTATAATCTGTCTTAATGGTACTAAAAACAAAATCATAATAAGAAGTCGTCAACTGGATAGAACCAGAAATCGATTCTACATATGTATTTTTTATACCAGAAGATGCCTTCGAATAAGAAACCATACCTAAAATAACCAGAAATAGAATTGGAATAACAATCAAACTATATAATTTTAACTGAATTCCCTGAAACCATTTTACCTTTTCGACACGTTTGAATTCTGTTTCTCTTTCATTTTCTGCCATGCGGATTTTTATCCATTTAATCAAATCTTTTGGCTTACGAATTGATACTTTCTCCCTTGCAATCCTATTTTGTTTCTGATTTTTCTTTCCAAAATTAAAAATTTTTTTATTTTTCTTTTCAACAGCTTTTCCTTCTCTTTTTTTAACTGCTGTTTTTCTATTTTTTAGAAACTTTGCAGAGGATTTCTTTTTTTGCGACTTTTCAATAAAATCTACTGTTTCCTGTTCTTTTTCCAATCCCATCTGCAATTCTTTTTCTTTGTTCGTCCTACCTACCCTTTTGTTTCGTACTTTTTTCGATTTACTTTTTTCCTTTTTCTTTATCTCACTTTCCCTTAGACCTTTCTTTCCTAAAATCATCACAAACCCCCCTTTTTGTGAAATTTTTAATCTGTCCAACTTATCTATTTCGTTACTCTCATACTATCATCTTTTTTCATTTTTTTCAATATTTTTGTCAATTTTTCACATTTATTTTTACATATACAATTTATTTTGTGCATTTTGTCGATTTATTAACCTTTTTCCCTTGTATTCGGTCAAATTAATGCATTTCCTTCTTCATAGCTATATACTCCTCTTTTGAGATATCTGTCTTGCCATATCGGGCCTTTTGATAAATAGCAAGGAGTTTATTTCTATTTTCCGCCTCCATACACTGACTTAATTCTTCTGCTGTTTTCAACTCTTTGTCCCCATCCGAAGACTTCCAACTCTTCTCTACCTTTCTTTGAAATAATACTCTGATTCGTCCACGATAGCTTCTATCAAAAAAATTCCATTTTCTTTTTCTCTTTTGAACAAAAACACTTTTTTCCCTTTTTTCTGGAAAAATGCGTTCCTTTTCCTCTACCATTTCCTCTTTCTTTTCATAAAAATGTTTCCATAAAGTATAGAAGAATAACACAATCACAACAAGTACAAATAAAACAGCTAAAACTTTCAAAAAGTTCCAGACTACTATACCTATAACATGTCCGATTTTTTCTAACCAGGAAGGTCCTATATTTTTTATTTCATCCGTTGGTTGCACTGTTGCCTTGGGTATCGGTGTAGTATATAGCGCATTTTCTTCGTACTCCTCTTTTTCTCCATGGATAAAATGGAACAACCATCTTAAAAAGGAACGCAATGCACATAATACAGAATTTTCTGCTCCATAAGTAGAAAAGGTAGTTGCTAGATATACGACTCCTACACTAAAAACAGAAAAGAATCCCAGAACAACTCCACCTTCTAAATAAAAACTTCTTCTGTTGATGCTGTCTGTTGTTAAAGCATTGCTTTTTAAATACTTTTCTTGTTTTACCAAATAAAAATTTATAAAATGCAACCATAAAAAAAACATACCAATACACATAAAAAAATTGCTGATATACATTCTATTTCCATTACCTGCATACAGCAAGCAAGGTATTGCCAAAAAAAGAATTGCACTACTATAATTTTCGGGCCATATTTCCACTTGATTCTTTCTACGTATCATCCAAGAAACCAATACATCCAATATTCCATAGACCACATATATTACTTTTTCTTCTTTATTTCTTCCTATGCAAAAACAATAAAGTAATAGCACACCATGTCCACACAAAAATATCCAAACCCTGTTTCCGATCTTTCGGAGCAAAAAACCGCCAATCGCTACAACCAGTAATAATAATGCATGAAAAATCGACCCTGGTTTAGGGTTCCTGCAATAAGAAATTGTGGCTACCCAAAAAAAGAAAAGAAGAAATACTTTTAAGGAATTTATAAGATGTATACATTCTATAATAGAAAAAGAACATTTTTTCCCATTCATTTTCTTCACCCCAATTCTTCATCCGCAATGATTTCTATAACCTTATCTTGTAACTCTGATGCTATTTGAAGCTGATCCATCGCATAATGTGGTACCATCCATACCAAATCACTGCCTTTTGCAGCCTCCTCTATAAGACTTTTTTGCACACCTACAGTCCGACTAGTTGTTATCACTACATACATTTTGTCACCCTTTAACTCTCTCTGGAAAAAGGATTTTTCCGACTCAAATGGCAAATTTTTATGTAAATCAATCCTTGCCAGACCCTCATCTATTTGTCGCATATGCTGACTGCCTGCCCCTGCTCCAACACAAATTGAACCATCATTTGCTATATCCAAACCATTTGTCACCATAGCGACTACAATATGTCTTTCCAAAAAGCATTCTGCTAATGTAGCTACAAGTGATATTGCATATTCCTCCATTGTACGATCTATCTCTGCATTTATCTTGTCAAAATAGAGCAGCAATTTTACTTCCTGTTCTGCTGTATGTGCATAACAATTTACTTTTAATTCTCCTGTCTTGGCTGAGGATTTCCAGTTGATTTTCCCCATACTATCGTAATTCTGATAATCCCGGATGCCTTGAAACATAAATGGATCCTCGTACAATTTTCTTTTTGCAAGGGTTTGTCCAAGCATTTGTTTCACACACATAGAAATAACTGGTGCCTGCACTCTTTTTGGAAATACATATATGCTTTGTTGCTGTTTTTTACGCATTACATACTCTCTGGAATAAAAATAACTACTTACAAAAACATCCACATCCCCCAAAGCATAATATCCTCTTTTATTGCATGTAAAAGAAAAAGATCGTTTTATTCTTTCGTACATTCCAATCGAAAAAAGGTCATTTCTATAATATTGGTCACTTGTAATTCCTGAAGATTCTTCCTTAAATTTCCATTCCTTTGAAGTTGCAAATTTTACCTTTACTGCAGGTAGTAACATTGCCTTTTGATTAGCCACCTCTTCCACAAGAATAAGCGTATCCCCTTCGTATGCACAGTCACGTTCACAATATACTCTTACATCTAGTCCTTTATCCCATTTTTTCCCAAATACCCACTGAATCAGTAAATAAAAAACAGCAAACAACAAATACGCTACAATTACCTGTTGCATAAGCATCCCTCCTTTTTTACTTTACAGATTCATTTCATACTTGATACTTTTCTGTAGGTACTGGAGTGGAAGCTAAAATAGACTGTATGATTGCCTTTTGCTCCGCTTCTTTTAAATATCCGCCCGCCAACACAAGTCGGTGTTCCATTACATAAGGTGCCAGATACTTTACATCTTCTGGTATAACATAATTTCTTCCACGAATAGCAGCAAATGCCTGACACGCCTTCATAAACACAAGTGTTCCTCTCGTACTGACACCCATTTTTATCTTTGTGCTATTTCTGGTGGACTCCACAATATGTAGCAAATATTCTTTTACATCTTGTTCTATATGGACATGTTTCACCCACTTTTGCATCTCTACTAATTCCTGTATCGTCACAACATCCACAAGAGTCGTATACGGATTTCCTTCTATATATCGATTCATAATCTCAAGTTCCTGTGCAAAACCAGGAAGCCCCATACTTATTTTCATCATAAAACGATCTAATTGTGCCTCTGGCAATGGAAAGGTTCCCGCTGTCTCTATAGGATTTTCTGTTGCTATAACAAAAAATGGCATATCCAAATCTAGAGTTTCCCCATCTAAAGTTACCTGCTGCTCCTCCATACACTCCAATAAACTGGACTGTGTTCTAGGTGTCGCTCTATTGATTTCATCCGCCAGCAATATATTTGTAAAAACTGGCCCCTTCTGCAATACAAATTCCCCTTTTTTCTGATTATAGAAATGCAGGCCTGTCACATCAGATGGTAACAGATCTGCCGTAAATTGTATCCTGGAAAATTTTCCCTTTATCGATTTTGCCAGGGACTTTGCCAGCATAGTCTTTCCTGTGCCTGGTACATCCTCTAATAACACATTTCCACCTGCCAACAAAACCGTAAGAATCAATTCTATTACAGAATCCTTCCCTACTATAACCTTTCCTATATTTTCCCTAACTATTTGCATCTTCTCTTTTACAAACTGTTCGTCCATAAAACCCCTCCTATCTTTTATATGAAAATTATACATTCATAAAGTGCCAGAATATAAAAATCAATTTTAACAAACACTTTGGCTGGACACTCTCACTCTGTGCGCTTTCACACTAGGCTCAATAAAACTTCACCAAGTGTTCAATGCGTATTCATATTTGGCGTCCGCCAAATAGAAATGATTGTTCATACTTCACTTAGCCTGCAAGCAGTCACGTGCAGTATGAACAATCATTTCTGCTCGGCTGAACTGTTACTCAAAGTATGCATCCAGTCCATCTGCGATTCCCTTAACCATTTTTGTTTGATAGTCTGTTTCAGAGAGTTTTTTATCTTCCTCTACATTACTCATAAATCCCATTTCTAAAATAGTAACGGGTATAGATGACCAGTTAATTCCAGCCATTAAATCAGTCTCCCAAATCCCCTTATCTGCTGCATTTGTTTCTTCCACAAAATGTGTAAGTATATCTTTCGCCAATCGATAACTATTATCGTATAATTTTGCAACATATGGGCTATTTTTTGTTCCACAAATAGCCATTGCTCCATTGGTTTCTTTCACTTTAGATCCATTTGCATGTAAACGCACCAATACTTCTGCTCCAGCCTCTTTTGCCATGTCTGCACGCTCATGAGGACTTAAATTAACATCATTGGATTCACGGACCATAAATACGGAGTATCCACGCTTAGACAATTCTTCCTGCAATTTTTTTGCCACTTCAAGTGTCAATTCATACTCTTTTTTTCCTGTATAAACTCCACTAGTACCAACAGTAGCTTTTGCCTTTTTTTTGCTGGCCCCTGGTCCAATTGGTTCTTTTTCTAAATCTTCCTTTTCTTGATGGCCTGCATCAATAGCAATCAAATGTCCTTTCACTTCTGGCTCAGCTGCTGTCAAATATTCTGTAGCAACATAAAATTCTCCCTCTTTTAGGCTAATTTTGCTCCATTTTTCCCCTACACCTACACGAAGAATTTTTGCCCTCTCTGGTAACATTTTTACAATTGTTGAATCCATAGAACACTCCTTTCGAACATTTAATTTTGTTGTCGTATAAACATATTCTTTTACCTTTTCAAAGGATTGTCCATCTTCTTTAAAATAAACCGGTTGTGCTCTCTGCTCTACTTTCTCCGTAGGTTTCGTCGTTGCAACCTCCGTCTTTTTTTCTTTTCCTTTTCCACAGGCAATTAATAAAAGGCATCCTGTAAATAGACACCCTACCATTATTCTTCTTTTTAATCCAGCCACTCTATTCTGCCTTTTTCTATTTTTATTAAACATAAATATTATAAATCCTTTCAAAACCAATGCACTCAATTATTTAAGTATTCGTTTCTTACAATCCATAAGGCACCTTTCGACCTCAACATCATTATATCATAAAACAACATTTCCGCAAGTTCACTTCTGTCCAAGCATATGCTTCTCTGCCCTTATATTTTAGAAAAGTACACCATTTGTAGTCCACTAGTAAAACAAAAAGGCTACTACACTGAGGTGACTCCTCAAAGTTAGACATAAAAATACCGACCTCCAATCGTTAGATTTTTAGTTCTAACTTTTTGGGGTCGATACACACAATATTCCGTATAATAGCTTTTTGCTCTCTTATAAAAACATATATTTTCTTATGCACATTCATTTACCTAACTTGCAAACACCATACCATTCTCTTTCATTCCAAGGCAAAAATATATCCATAAAATAAAAAAAAGCCCAAAGCCTTATAAAAAGCCTTGAAGCCATACCAGTGCGGATGAAGGGACTTGAACCCCCACGGTCTCCCACTAGATCCTAAGTCTAGCGCGTCTGCCAATTCCGCCACATCCGCTTATAACCAAATATTTAATTGGTTTAAATGAGACATCGGGGATTCGAACCCCGGACAACTTGATTAAAAGTCAAGTGCTCTACCAACTGAGCTAATATCCCATAAACAGGACTAGCTGGATTCGAACCAGCGAATGCAGGGATCAAAACCCTGTGCCTTACCGCTTGGCGATAGTCCTAAATCGTATATACTAGGGTGGATAATGGGATTCGAACCCATGGCCTCCAGAGCCACAATCTGGCGCGCTAACCAACTGCGCTATACCCACCATAAATCCACCGAAGCTTTCGATGAAATGTGCCAGAAGGGATTCGAACCCCCGACAACCGGCTTAGAAGGCCGGTGCTCTATCCAACTGAGCTACTGACACGCACCAATCAATCTCTTGATATGCCACATCAATCGACATAGCTAAAGCGGGTGATGGGAATCGAACCCACGTATCTAGCTTGGAAGGCTAGTGTTCTACCATTGAACTACACCCGCATGAGTGTTTAAGTCGGGGTGACAGGATTCGAACCTGCGACCTCTTGATCCCAAATCAAGCGCTCTAGCCAAGCTGAGCCACACCCCGATTTGTTTTTCCGATTTCTCGGTAACGCCTCAACGCAAGAATGATTATATCCCATATATCACATAAAGTCAACACTTTTTTTCATTTTTTTTTATTTTTTTTACTTTTTTCTGAAACCCTTGATTTTACTGGGTTTCAGAGTATCACTTTTTTTTGAAAATTTTACTTTTTGGATTGTTTTAGAAAAAAAATTTTTATTTTTTTTACACTTTAATCCGTCAAAAATGATTTTTTATTTTGAAACTTCTTCCAATAATTTCATTTTCATATGATAGTAATCCGGTGTCATATCCAAATAATGGGTGTGTGGATTTTCAAATCTTTGTTCCTCTTCCCAAATTTCTTCTTCCAATTGTTTTGAAACATATGCACGAATTTCCTCTAATGAATCTAGTTCAGCCACTTTTTTTCCATTTTCAATATATTTTTTCTGTAATTTTTTCACAGTACAATCTTCAAATTTTCTTACACGCCAAGGTTCTTTAGGATCAATATAAGAAAAAGAAGTAGAACAGTCAATTTTTTCATCTTTTAAGGCCAATAAATCAGCGATTGCTTTTCCATCCTTATTGTACACTCGATACACTTCTTTTCTTCCTGGATTTGTTATTTTCTCCACATTCTCAGAAACTTTTATTCTAGGCTCAAATATACCATCTTCTTCTACTGCTGCAATCTTATACACAGCTCCAAAAACAGGCTCAGATTTAGCCGTTATCATCCTCTCACCAACACCAAAACTATCCACCTTAGCACCTTGTAAAATTAAAGACGATATCGTATATTCATCCAAACTATTTGATAACACGATATTACAATCCTGTAATCCTTCCTGATCTAACATTACACGAACCTTTTTAGACAAATATGCCAAATCACCACTATCAATTCGCACTCCCTTTAATCGTTTTCCCATTGGTTCTAACACTTCTTTTGCTATTCGTATGGCATTAGGTACTCCTGATTTTAAAACATCATACGTATCTACTAATAAAACCGTTGCATCAGGATACATTTGTGCATATTTTTGAAAAGCAAGATATTCATCTTTGTAATACATCACAAAACTATGTGCCATTGTTCCACTTACCTGTATACCAAACTTCTGTCCGGCTAAAACAGTTGCAGTAGAATCTACACCACCAATATAACATGCCCTCGCTCCGTATAAAGCAGCATCCACATTATGCGCCCTGCGTGCGCCAAAATCAGAAACACCTCTCCCTTGTGCTGCACACTTTATTCTCCTTGCCTTTGTCGCAATTAAAGATTGATGATTAAACTGTGTTAATAAATACGTTTCTATCAATTGTGCATCGATTAAAGGGGCTACAATTGTAATAACAGGTTCATTTGGATACATAATGGTACCCTCCCGAAAGGCATACAAATCTCCTTTAAAAGAAAACTGTTCTAAATAGGTTAAAAAATCTTTATGGAAAATGCCCTGTTCCCTTAAATATTGAATATCTTCACTTGTAAAATGTAGCTCCTGGATATAATCTATAATCTGCTCTAATCCGGCAAAAATCGAAAATCCACCACCATCTGGGTTTTTTCGAAAAAAAACATCAAATACAACTCTTGTATCTTTATCTTCATTATAAAAATATCCATTACTCATAGTAAGCTCATAAAAGTCCATTAACATCGCTAAATTTCTCATATTACACCAATTCCTTTATTTGTTATGCTCTGTCGGCCACGCTTGTATCCCTTATTTCCTCTAACTTGTAACCCTTTTATTCTACTTCGTGCAAAGAGGCTTTTACTGTGCCATTTTCCATTAATTCGATCAAGGCATACGTAGGAATACGTCCCTTCTGACGGGGCAAGCTGATACTTCCCGGATTCAATATAAGCATACCCTCTTTCTGCTCCATATATGGCACATGCGTATGACCGTATAAAACAATATCAGCCCCACGTTTTTGTGCTTCTTCACGCAAATACTCAACACCGGTATATACGTAATAATAATGACCATGTGTCATAAAAAAATGATGACCATCCAGGTCAAATTCCGCTTCCCCTTCTATATCTACATAATAATCATTATTTCCAGCAATCATTTTTTTAGGCGTTGTTACAAATGTTTCAATAAAATGTTCAGATCCTTCCAAATCTCCTAAATGTAAAAAATAATCAAACTCCCCCGCCTGTTCTATCGCCCTATTCAAATATAAATTATTTCCATGCGAATCACTTACTACTAAAATTTTCATTCTTATCACCTTTCAACACAATATGCCTCTTTTTTCTAGTGTCTCGCATTACCGCTACACTTGCCAAAGTATTGTACAATCACTTCTGCCCGGCTAAACTATTACAAATAATTGTTTTTATACGCTCTAAAGCTTTTCCTCTGTGACTAATCTTATTCTTTTGTTCTAAAGAAAGTTCGGCCGTCGTACAACCAAATTCGGGTACATAAAAAATTGGATCATAACCAAATCCATTGCTTCCTTTACTCTCATAGCCAATTTGACCTTCTATTGTCTCTCTTACAACCTTTTTCTCCCCATCTGGGAAAATAACTGCGATCGTGCAAACAAAACGAGCTGTACGCTTTTGTTCTTCCACACCCTTTAGTAAATCCAAAATATGCTGATTTTTTATATCATAAGATGTAGTTTCCCCCATGTATCTGGAAGAATGCACTCCAGGTTCTTTATTTAAGTAATCAATTTCTAAACCAGAATCATCTGCTAATACAATAACATCATCCATCACATCTGCAATGGCCTGTGCCTTTATCATGGCGTTTTCTTCAAATGTAGCACCATTTTCTTCAATAGCAAGCTGAAGCCCAGCCTCCTTCATAGATAGAATTTCCATTCCGAGTTCGCCCATAATCATACGAACCTCTTTCATTTTTCCTTCATTTCCCGTTGCAAACACGATTTTCATTTTATTATACTCATTCCTTTCTTTATTGCATTACAAACTGTTTTCGCCATTTTTACACGATTATCCTCACTTTGAAGATAAATGACATCCTCTCGACTTGTTAAAAAACCCATTTCCAATAACACCGTAGGCATCTTTGCCTTTCGAATGATAAAAATTTCCTGTCCATTTAATGCACCTCTATTGGTCATACCTGTTGCTTTTGTTAATTCTTCTAGACAAATCTGTGCCATTTGTTTCGATTCTTCCTTATATTGATTGGACTTATATAATGCCTCCAATCCGGAACCACCCGCCTCATCTGAACTATTGCAATGAATGCTAATAAAATAATCTGCGGAAACACTATTTGCAAAACGTACGCGACTTTGTAAAGAACATCTTTTATCGTTCCATCTGGTAATATATAATTTTCCATCCTTTTCGGACCATTGTTCCTCTATTTTTTTTACAAAATCTAAATTGTAATAGGATTCCGACCAGTTTCCGGTAACCGCATCTGTTCCTGTGTCCTTTCCACCATGTCCGGCATCTAATACAATGATTTTATTATATACTTCCTTTGGATTCTTACAAGCCAAATAAATATATTTGCTATCTTCATACAAACAATACCCATAGATTTTATCTACCTGAAAACTTAAAATTGCTGTACTTTTCTTTTCGCTTTGTTCTTCATAGGAAATGCTTGTCCCTGTCTGAAAACATTCATAAACCTTTTTTTTATTCTTTCCCTGACAAACAACTTCTAAATCATCAAAGGACAAACTTTCTTTCTGCATACCATACAAGTATAGCCGTACTCTTTTTTCCTGATAACAGTCTTCTAATCGCACAGAATAATTTGTATTTTGAGGTTTTCGGATCTGTATATAATACTTTCCTACTTTTTTTAATATATCTACTCTTTTCTCACACTGTAAATAGGAACCTTCCTCCTGCTTCCATTTTTCTTTTGCAGAAACAGTATTATCATATGCTCCAGTTTCTTCTAATCTATTTCCAGTTATATCTAAATGAAACGTAGAAACAACAAACATAAGACAACATCCTAATACCAAAAAAGTTATACTATGAAACAATAATTGTTTCCATACGCTTCTTTCTTCCTCTTTCACTGTTTCTCTCTTCGCTCCTTCTCACGTTTTGGAGGTTTTGGACCCATATACTGATAAAAATAAGTTTTCATCATTCCATTGTATATTTTACGATTTTTCGTTGCTTTTTTCCCTATATATTTTTGTGCATCTTCGTATCCTGTGATAATAAAATAAGACCAGGAATCCAATGCCCCAAAAGTTTCACCTATTTCTCTATAAAGTTTTGGCATATCGGCTTTTTCTTCCAGACGCTCACCATACGGTGGATTTGTAATAATAAAACCATATTTTTTTGGATGATGTAACTCCTGCATAGGTCTTTGTTGAAAATGAATATATTCTTCCACTCCTGCATTTCTGGCATTTTCTCTTGCCACCTTAATAATATCCCCATCCATATCATATCCTTGAATGGAAAGCTGCACATCTTCACGAATATTGTCATTTGCCTCTTCAATTGCCTGATACCATGCTTTTTTCGGAATAATGTTTGTCCATTCTTCCGCTATAAATGAACGATTCATCCCTGGTGCAATATTAGCACCAATCATTGCAGCCTCAATAGGAATGGTTCCACTACCACAAAATGGATCTACGAGAATTCGATCTTTGTTCCACGGAGTCAACAAAATAAGAGCCGCGGCCAAAGTCTCTGTGATAGGTGCTTTTCCCATTTTTAATCGATATCCACGCTTATGTAAAGAAGCACCAGATGTATCCAACCCAACTGTCACTTCGTCCTTAAGAATAGTCACACGAACTGGATACTGTGCCCCGTCCTCCGAAAACCAATCTTTTCTATATTTTTGCTTCATACGTTCTACCATAGCTTTTTTCATAATAGATTGAATATCAGAAGGACTAAATAATTTACTTTTAACAGATGTTGCTTTTGCCACCCAGAATTTTCCATCTTCTGTTACAAATTTTTCCCAAGGAAGCTGTTTGGTCTTTTCAAATAACTCTTCAAAAGTAGTTGCTTTAAATTTTCCTACTTTTAATAATATTCGCTCTGTTGTACGTAAAAATATATTGGCTCTACAAATAGCATTTATATCTCCTCGAAATGTAACCTTACCATCTTCTACCTGTACAATTTCATAACCTAAATCTAAAATTTCTCTCTTTAACACTGCCTCAAGCCCAAAATGACAAGGGGCAATATACTCAAATTGCTGTTCCATGCATATCTCCTTTTTATCGTGGCATCTAAAGAACAGATACCACGAAATCTTATATTTACTGTTTCTTATCAAATTTTGTCTCTTCTGTTATCTTATATGAGTTTATGCACTCCGTCAACCTTAATCACGTTCTTTTCTGTATACACGTTTATATGCATAATACCCACCAGATACAGTATATATTTTTTCCCCTTGTTCAGCTAATCTTCTACCAACTAATAAACTTGCGTTTCCGCGATCACAATAAAGAATCAATCCAGGAGCATCATAAACAAGTTTAATCCTTTCATAAAATGTTTCTTCCTCATAAGTAATACATATTGCTCCTGGTATATGCTCTTTTTTATACTCATCAAACTCTCTTAAATCTATTAAAACACATCCATCCTTCCTCTTTTGCTCGATATCCCATACTGCAATAATTTGTACCTCCACGTCTCAATCACTCCAATTGTACTTTCTCCTTTATTTATTTTATGAAGATTCATCCAATCGGTGCAGAACAAAAGAACGAATAACTATGTTATGAAAAAGAAATAGGCTAATGTTTTACAATTTTATTTGTAAAACATTAGCCTAGTCAAACGGATATTCGTAATCCGCTCTGCTACTTGCTCATAACACGATTAGCTTTTATCGCAGCATATCAAAAGGGGCTTGTACCACTCCTGATATAAGCAATTCCCCACCCACCACTTATTGCTCTACACAATAGAAGCGGGGACTTGCTTGACCGTGTTAAAGAACATTTTTTATACGCTAAAAATGATTATACAACTTCACATAATTGTACCTTATCTATTTCTAGTGCAATTATCTGCATTTCTAGTCTGTCCATTCTGTGTCTTATCCTGTTCATTCTTAAATTTATTTTGGCTTTCGTTCTTCTGTGACTGCTTATTCGTTGCATTTCTTTCTTGACTATTTGAATAATTTTTCTCCTGATTATTTGCATTTTTCTCCTCATTACTGTAATTTTTTGCCATAATAATACCTCCTAGATAATTTTTTTAGTGCAAAACTATTATGCTCATTTTTCAAATTTTTATTCTATATACTTTTTTTACAATTTTATTACAAATTCGGCAAATTTTTTTTGATTGCATTTTGTGAAGTTTTATATTATAATATTCACTGTCGATAGAGTTCCCTTTCATTAGAGAATTCTAATTCGCACACTATATAACCCCTTATTAATTATTTATACTCCCCTCATAACCTTGCTGGTCCCCCCCAGCAAGGTTTTCTTTTTACTCCATAGTAAAATGCATGCTATAGAACAAAACGCTCCACGAGATGTGCACAAATCTGTGGAAAAATTGTTACAAAAGCGCACAACACACATCTGGTATGCAAGGTAAAGCAAGTTCACATCTATATATAATAAGTCTTATTCAATTACAAATATTTTTCTATACTTCATCCCTGTATATCACATACAAACCTGAAAAATCCACCAGACAACACAATTATTATTCTTTTATCTAATATCCATCAATCATTTCAATACAGCACATTTTATTGCTCAAGCGAATATTCGTAATTCGCTCTGCTACTTGCTCATAACACGATTAGCTTCGATCGTGTTATGAGCAAGTACCTATTCTTTCAGAACTTATAAATATAACAATTTAATTTACAGATACATAGATGTCCCCCTTTAAACAATAATCACATAATTTAAGTAAAAAAGAAAAAATTTGTGGATAAAAGTTTCAAAAGAACAAACTAACTGTGGATATATTTAGAAAATTGCTATTTTGTTTTCTGTTTCTAAAAAAAACTATTTTGTTATTTTTTAAATGAAAGCAGACAAAATATTTTTGTAGAACTGTGAAAAACACATTTGCGTTAGAACTTGGTGACTACCGCTAAACAATCAAAATTCATATAGAACAAAAAAGACCGAGAAAACTCTCGATCTTTCAATAAACGTGCGCGAGAAGATTCGAACTCCCGACACCTACATCCGTAGTGTAGTGCTCTATCCAGCTGAGCTACGCGCACATACAGTATAAATATAAAATTGTATAACTGCAAATAAAATAACACTTTGTGTTATTTTAAATGCCGGCGACCGGAATCGAACCGGTACGGGTATTGCTACCCACAGGATTTTAAGTCCTGGGCGTCTGCCAGTTCCGCCACGCCGGCATCAATGGGACCAATAGGACTCGAACCTATGACCCTCTGCTTGTAAGGCAGATGCTCTCCCAGCTGAGCTATGATCCCATAAACAATATTCAATTCTTCGTTTCCGAAGAAACGACCCAGACGGGACTCGAACCCGTGACCTCCGCCGTGACAGGGCGGCGCTCTAACCAACTGAGCCACTGGGCCAAAAGCCGATGATCGGACTTGAACCGATAACCTGCTGATTACAAATCAGCTGCTCTGCCAATTGAGCCACATCGGCATATCAAATTACTATACAAAAAAAGAATGGACCTTCGGGGACTCGAACCCAGGACCGATCGGTTATGAGCCGATTGCTCTAACCAACTGAGCTAAAGGTCCATAATTTGTTTACTCCGAACTAGCGTCCGTACTATAAGTATACTATCTGCACCCGCAGAAGTGACTCCTACGGGAATCGAACCCGTGTTACCGCCGTGAAAGGGCGATGTCTTAACCGCTTGACCAAGGAGCCATATTTTCTTAACTCCCCGAGTTGGGCTCGAACCAACAACCCCACGATTAACAGTCGTGTGCTCTACCATTGAGCTATCGAGGATTATCTGAAGGATATACCTTCAAAACTACACACTGTATTCCATCCATAACTA
>Ga0256404_1004132_pt1 | contig 27878 bp, 25 predicted proteins | sample RumenRJG_01DNA_FD_185990 | JGI IMG/M metagenome (GOLD analysis project Ga0256404, IMG submission 185990) | Bovine rumen microbial communities from Lethbridge, Alberta, Canada - RJG_01 | ecosystem: Host-associated > Mammals > Digestive system > Stomach > Rumen | place: Canada: Alberta | collected...
CGTCTCCAGAGATGTATTCAAGTGGCTCGGCAAACCGCATTGGTGATTCGCCAATCTGATTCTTGCCTTTTTTCAACGAAAGGGAAGAAGATGATGAATGGGATGATTTCTTGTTTGATGAAGCGCCGGGCAAAACTCTATGATAAGGATTGCCAGCAAGCATCTTCTCGATGTCAGCCTTGCGGATGAAAGCCATGCGGCTGCTGATTCGTGATGCTGGAAGTTTCCCCTCGTTTACCAATTTGTAAACGTACTGACGGGAGCATCCCATGAGGATTGCAGCCTTGGAGAATGTAAGATACTCCTGGCTGGCGATGTCCACAATAGGCTGGACAGCCTTCAAAAAGTCCTGTTGCTTCTTCTTGCGCTGAACCTTTGCCGCCTCGGCACATTGTTCTGAGCAATACCTCTGCGAACCGCTGTTACAAGTGAACTCTTTGCCGCAGAAGGCGCATTTTCTTGTCTTTCTCATTTGACTCCTTTTTATGTGGTTTTACAATCAATTTCATGCAAACCGCCACGGAGTGAACTTTCGTCAATCATTGACACCCATTGTCAACTCATTCCACGATGTCACGTTCTTCAAATGAGGTAACTTCCTTGCTCCTTTCCCTCTCGTTAATCTGTCAACTGTTGTCCACTCTTGTAAACCTTTGTCAACCCTGTCCACGAGATGGCAAAATAAAAGCCCTCAAAATTCTCCGCGGTAGAAATGCGTTGCAAATGTAAGCGGATTTTTGAGAACCACCAAAAAGCAAGTCTGAAGTGTTAAAATCTAAAAGTGGTTGATATACAATGATTTATCTCTATGTGTTTTCCATTGTTTGTGGTTGTTTAGAGGTCTCTAAATACATTCAGCGAATGCTACCCACTCAATACTCGTCACACTGTTGGGGATAGAAACAGAGGTCAGGCTGGAGCAATAAGCAAATGCCGCATGTGCAATACTCTTCACGCTATTGGGAATGATAATGGTAATCAAACTGGAACAACCACAGAATGCTTTGCCACCGACGCTCGTCACACTATTGGGAATGGTGATGGAGGTAAGGCTCTCGCAGCAATAAAAAGCTTCTTCGTCAATGGAAGTCACGCTGTTAGGGATGGTAACAGAGGTCAGTCTTGTGCAGCTATTGAAAGCAGACTTGCCAATCGCAAGCACATCTAGAGTATTTCCCCGATAAGCAATACGCGAAACAATCTTAGCAACTCCACGAAAGCCTTTGGAGTCATAGCCAGTAACTTCAAGGTGTCCTTCCACCATTGAGTATTTCACGTAATCTATGTAAAAGTTTTGGTCGTCGATAGCAGAGAAAATGCTTCCATCAGATGTAGTTCCATCATCTTTGATGGCAATTGTAATGTTCTCAAGACTTTCTTCATCATCATCGCCACCACAAGCAGTCAATAGGAACGCGAAAGACATGGTAAGAAGGCTAAATAATACAATCTTTGCATTCATAATTATTGATATATTTGATTATACTTATTCAAAAATAATATTTTTTTTCTTTTCTTTCCTTATCCTATAGGTTACATCTGGGTTTAAACAGTTCAACAAATGTCATCTTTTCAAAGTCAAGGCAAAGTTGCGCAGCAAATCCATCAAGGCATTCAGCTCCTGTTCATCGTGTGCTCCAGCAAACGATTCAAGAATCATCATCTGAGCTTTGTTCATTGCATTTACTTGCATATTTATCTTTTCTTTGATGATTTCACCGGCAAAGATAGCAATTTCATTTGATACGGCAAAAAGATTGGCTCAAAATTTTTTCACCCCTTGTCCGTGTCACAGCGTCACACGTCACAACGTCACATTAAGGGGTTACGATGTGCACGCAGAGGAGATAATGATATAATAATATTAATAAATATAACCCCTATATTTGGATGTGACTCCTAGAACGGGCTTAATGTGACGCGTGACACTGTGACGTGTGACATTAGACACACCCTCAGTTCACGCGATAATGTACTTCAACAAATACTTTAAAAAAGTGGCGTAAATATTTGCATATCTGAGAATTATTTCGTATCTTTGTAGTGTAATTACAAGGCTGCAGTAGAACCGGTGGCTGCGGCCAAAAGCGCGCAAAAGTGTGCACCGGATGTAGGATAACTAAGGTTTAATGAAAGGAGTAAATTATGTCTGTACGTTACAAGCTTTATCAGGACAATCGTGCCGAGTCGAAGAATCGCGGCAAGTGGTACGCCCGTGCGGTGTACAACTCCCGCCCCAAGACTCTCAAGCAGATGGCAATGGAAATCCAGGAGAACGTCTCCGTGAAGAAGTCTGACGTTCTGGCCGTGCTCGATGAGATGGTTGTCGTTCTGAAGAAGTGGATGCAGGACTCGAACCGCGTCAAGATTGACGGCTTCGGCTCGTTCAAGATTGGCCTGAAGACCAAGCCTGCCGACACTGCGAAGGACTTCTCCGCATCGAAGCACGTGGTTGGTGCCCGCATCAACTTCCAGCCTGAGGTGACCATCGACGCCGCTGGTCAGCGCGTCAAGGCCATGCTGCAGGGCCTGCAGGTCGAGGAGACCAACGAGAACGATGTGGACAAAGACTCATCCGAAGGATGAGAGTGAAAAGTGAACAGTGAAAAGTGAAAAGTGGACAATTGCACTTGAAACTAGAAACTTGAAACTAGAATCTTGAGCCTCCCCCGCAAGGTTGAATCTCTCAGAAGGCGCGCTCCCAGCAATGGGGGTGCGTTTTTTGATGGCGTCACGACCCCAACCGTAGGGGCAGACCGCCGTGTCTGCCCGAACAACAGATGCCAACAACCTGTGTAGTCCCCTCCACATGTAGGGATGGGCTTTATTGCCCATCAGCAAACAGCAATGTTCCCTGCGGACGGGGACTAAACCCCGTCCCTACAAACGGGTGTGGGTGCCGGTTTCGCTATTGTTCGGGCAGACACGGGGGTCTGCCCCTACGCGTTGGGTGCATGTTTTTGACACCTCAAGAGCATTGCTTTCAGACCTCAAGAGCATTGCTTTCAGACCTCAAGAGCATTGTTTTCGGGTTCTAAAGTCATTGCATTTGGGTTCTAAAGTCATTGTTTTTGGACGCTCATAGCATTGCTTTCAGCCTCTCAAAGCATTGTTTTTACATGCTGGGAGCATTGCTTTCGGACGCCAACAGCACTGCTTTTGCAACGCGGGAAGGGGGTGGGGGGATGATTTTTGTGTGCATTTCGTTTGGTAGAATGACGAAAATGATGTATCTTTGCAGCGGCAAATGGCGGACAGCACCCGCCGGGGCCAAAAACACAAAAAAGAGCAACACTATGCCAAACATTTCAGAACGCGGGCAGCTGATGCCCGAATCACCTATTCGTAAGCTCGCCCCACTGGCCACAGCAGCCAAGGAGCGCGGCATACACGTCTATCACCTTAATATTGGACAGCCCGACCTGCCAACGCCGCAGGTTGCGCTTGATGCTTTGAAGAACATCGACCGCACGGTCCTTGAGTATTCTCCCTCGCAGGGCATTCGCAGCTATAGAGAGAAACTGGCCCAGTACTACAAACGCTTCGAGATTCTTGTAGACCCTGATGACATCATCGTGACCTGTGGTGGCTCGGAGGCTGTGCTGTTTGCCTTCTTGAGCTGCCTGAACCCCGGTGATGAGATCATCATCCCGGAGCCTGCCTACGCCAACTACATCTCGTTTGCCATCTCGGCAGGTGCCGTCATCCGCACCATCTCCTCCACCATTGAGGAGGGCTTCTCGCTGCCGAAGGTGGAGAAGTTCGAGGAGCTCATCAATGAGCGCACGCGTGCCATCCTCATCTGTAACCCCAACAACCCCACGGGCTACCTCTATACGCGCCGCGAGATGAACCAGATTCGCGACCTGGTGAAGAAGTACGACCTCTACCTCTTCTCTGACGAGGTGTATCGTGAATACATCTACACGGGCTCACCCTATATCTCTGCCTGCCATCTGGAGGGCATTGAGCAGAATGTCATCCTCATCGACTCTGTGTCGAAGCGCTACTCGGAGTGTGGTATCCGCATTGGTGCGCTGGTGACGAAGAACGAAGCGGTGAAGGCTGCCGTGATGAAGCTGTGTCAGGCCCGCCTGTCGCCACCCCTCATCGGTCAGATCATTGCAGAGGCTTCGTGCGATGCTCCTGAGTCGTACTACCGTGATGTGTATGATGAATATGTGGAACGCCGTAAGTGCCTCATTGACGGACTGAACCGCATCCCTGGCGTGTATTCGCCCATTCCCATGGGAGCCTTCTACACGGTGGCCAAGCTGCCGGTTGACGACTCTGAGAAGTTCTGCCGCTGGTGTCTGGAGGAGTTCTCCTACGAAGGCCAGACCATCATGATGGCTCCTGCCGCAGGCTTCTATACCACTCCCGGTGCAGGCATCAACCAGGTGCGCATAGCCTATGTCTTGAAGAAGGAAGACATGGAGCACGCCCTTGTGGTGCTCCGCAAGGCCCTCGAGGCATATCCGGGTAGGGTAGAGGATTGATGATTAAATTAAAGGGTATAAAAGGGCATAAAGGGGAGAAAAGGGGAGAAAAGGGACGAATGCATTGCCGCCAACGGTAGGGGCAGACCCCCGTGTCTGCCCGAACAACAGATGCCAACAACGAACATCCTGATTTTGCCTGCGGCGCAACATGCGCTCGGCTTTGCCGCTTTCGAAGCGTAGCGGAGAAAGAATTTCCATGAATTGAACATGAATTTTTCATTAATTTTGATAGATTTTGAATCAGATTTTTGATAAATTTCTCGCGAAGCGATCTCTCATTGTTCGGGCAGACACAGGGGTCTGCCCCTACGGCTGGCGGCTCTCTCCACTTCTCCACTCTCCACTCTAAACTCCCCAACTGACTCTCAACTCTAAACTCTAAACTCTCAACTCTCCACTCCTCATGAACTTCCCCCTATTCATTGCCAAGCGAATCTACAGTGACGACGATGGCCAGCGCATGGTCTCGAAGCCTGCTATACGCATAGCTACCGCTGGTGTGGCTATCGGCCTGGCGGTGATGATTGTGTCGGTGTGTGTGGTGTTTGGCTTCAAGCACACCATCAGAGACAAGGTGGTGGGGTTCGGCAGTCACATTCAGGTGGGCGACTTCATGTCGCTGCAGGCAGGCGAGCAGTACCCCATTCAGATGGGCGACTCCATGCTCACCGTGCTCCGGGAGATTGACGGGGTGAAGCATGTGCAGCGGTTTGCCATGAAGCAAGGCATCCTGAAGACCGACAAGGACTTCCTCGGCGTGGTCTTCAAGGGGGTAGGGCCGGAGTTCGACTCCACGTTCATTCATCAGAACATGGTGGAGGGTGTCATCCCCACGTTCTCCGATTCCGCGAGCACCAACCGCCTGCTCATCTCCAAGCCCATGGCCGACAAGCTGAGGCTGAAGACAGGGGAGCGCATCTTTGCCTACTTCATCGACGACAAGGGAGTGCGTGCCCGCCGCTTCACCATCAGCGGCATCTACCAGACCAACCTCACACAGTACGACGAGGCGCTGTGTTTCATAGACCTCTATGCAGCCGTGAAGCTCAATGGCTGGGAACCCGACCAGGCCAGCGGGGCAGAGGTGGCGGTGGAGAACTTCGACCACCTGGCCGATGTGGAGGCTTTATTTATTAATAAGGTGAACAGGCAAATGGACCGATATGGCGAGACCTACACGTCGAAGACCATCCACGAGCTGAACCCGCAAATCTTCTCTTGGCTGGAGCTGTTGGACCTGAACGTGTGGATCATCCTCGCCCTGATGATTGCCGTGGCCAGCGTGACCATGATCAGTGGCCTGCTCATCATCATCCTTGAGCGCACCACCATGATTGGCGTGCTGAAAGCCCTCGGAGCCCGCAATAAGACCATCCGCCACACCTTCCTCTGGTTTGCCGTGTTCATGGTGGGGAAGGGCATGCTCATCGGCAATGTGCTGGGCATCGGACTGGTGCTGCTGCAGAAGTACACGGGTCTGGTGAAGCTCGATGCTGCCACCTACTACGTCAGCACGGTGCCCGTGGAGCTCAACTTGTTCTTCGTTTTGCTGTTGAACATTGCCACCCTTCTGGTGAGCGTGTTGGTGCTCATCGCCCCGAGCTATCTCATCTCGCACATCCATCCTGCCAAGTCGATGCGTTACGAGTAGTAACCCGCGTGTAGGAAAAACCGAACACTTTTTTGCACATATTGGTAAGGAATAGGTGCGTTATTTCATAAAAATTGAAAAAAATGCACTTCAGAATGAAAAAACTGCACATTTTTTTTTGAAATGAGCAAATAAGTAAGTACCTTTGCACATAATTTTGAAAATTGTGCAATGAATCCTATACCAAGTTTTAACGCATACTTTGAAAAAAGTATCATCGACAACTGGGAAAAAGATGCGCTTACCGACTACAAGGGTGCGACGCTGCAATACCATGATGTAGCTCGCATCATTGAGAAGTTGCATATCGTATTCGAATACAGTGGCGTGCAGAAAGGCGACAAGATTGCCCTCTGCAGCCGTAACAGCTCACATTGGGGTGTGGTCTTCGTAGCCACGCTGACCTATGGAGCTGTTGTTGTTCCCGTACTACACGAGTTCGTGCCTGAGCAGGTGCACAACATTGTGAACCACTCGGGTGCCAAACTGCTCTTCGTGGGCGATGTGGTGGCAAAGACCATCAATCCCGACGAGATGCCCGACCTGGAGGCCATCGTGCATCTGCCCGACTTCTCGTTGTTGGTGTCGCGCAAGGAGAAGATCACCTATGCCCGCGAACACCTGAACCAGCTCTTCGGTGCAAAGTATCCGAAATACTTCCGTAAGGAGCACGTGCACTACTACCAGGACAGCCCCGAGGAACTGGCACTCATCAACTACACCAGTGGCACCACGGGCTTCTCGAAGGGTGTGATGCTGCCTTACCGTGCGCTGTGGGGAAACCTCGACTTTGCGCTCACGAAGCTGGGTCCCATTGTGAAGCCCGGCACGAACATGGTGTCGATACTTCCGATGGCCCATATGTACGGCCTGGCCTTCGAGTTCCTGTTCCCCTTCTGCCACGGCATTCACATCTTCTACCTCACACGCCTGCCCAGCCCGTCGCTCATTGCTCAGGCCTATGCCGAGATACAGCCCTCACTGGTCATTGCCGTGCCGATGATTGTTGAGAAGATCATCCGCAAGCGTGTGTTCCCGAAGATTCAGAACAACCACGTGCGCCTGTTGCTGATGATGCCGGTTGTGAACAAGAAGGTGAAGCAGATGATTTGCGAGCAGGTGTACAACGCCTTTGGCGGCAAAGCCTACGAGATTATCATCGGTGGAGCAGCTCTCAACCAAGAGGTGGAGGAGTTCCTCAAGAGCATCGACTTTCCCTTCACCGTGGGCTTCGGTGCCACGGAGTGTGCCCCGCTCATCAGCTACTGCGACCACAAGGAGTTTGTGCCGAAGTCGTGTGGCAAGGCCATCTACAACATGGAGGTGAAGATAGACAGCCCCGACCCGGAGAACATCCCTGGCGAAATCCTTGCCCGTGGCACCAATGTCATGCTGGGCTACTACAAGAACGAGGAGGCCACCAGCCAGGCTCTCGACAAGGACGGCTGGTATCACACCGGCGACCTCGGACTCATGGATGCAGAAGGCAACATCTTCATCAAGGGCCGTTCGAAGAACATGCTCCTGGGCTCCAACGGACAGAACATCTATCCCGAGGAGATAGAAGACAAGCTTGCCTCGATGGCCATGGTCAGCGAGTGTGTGGTGGTGCAGAAAGGCGACCAGCTCGTGGCATTGGTCTATCCCGACATGGACGAGGCACAGAACATGGGCTTCACACAGGAAGACCTGCAGAACATCATGGAGCAGAACCGCCAGGACCTGAATGCCCTGCTGCCTCCGTTCAGCAAGATCTCGTCTGTGGTGCTGCGTGAGGAGGAGTTCGAGAAGACTCCGAAGAAGAGCATCAAGCGCTATTTGTATCAGAACAGCATTTAAGCGTTTTCTTGTAAAAGAATAGCATATCAACGATAAATAATATCAGAACAGCATAAACCAATCGTATGGAATCTATACCAAGTTTCAACGCGCTCATCGAGAAGAGCATCATCGACCACTGGGATCGCGATGCACTCACCGATTTTAAAGGAGCTACGCTGCAATACCATGATGTGGCACGTAAGATTGAGAAACTGCATATCATGTTCGAGAACAGTGGGGTGGTGAAGGGCGACAAGATTGCCCTTTGCGGACGCAACTGTGCCAACTGGGCCGCTGCCTATCTGGCTGTGCTCACCTATGGTGCCGTGGCGGTGCCCATCCTGCATGAGTTCATGCCCGACCAGGTGCATAACATCGTGAACCACAGCGACGCCAAGCTGCTCTTTGTGGGCGATGTCGTGGCCACTACCATCGATGCCACGAAGATGCCGGGTCTGGAGGGCATCATCAATATCCCTGACTATTCGCTCCTCGTTTCGCGCACCGATAAACTCACCTATGCCCGCGAGCACCTCAATGAGATGTTTGGCCGCAAGTATCCGAAATACTTCCGCAAGGAGCATGTGCACTACTACCACGAGGAGAGTCCCGACCAGCTGGCGCTCATCAACTACACCAGTGGCACCACGGGATTCTCGAAGGGTGTGATGATTCCATATCGTGCCCTCTGGAGCAACTTCGACTTTGCCCGCGAGGTGATGGGTAAGCATCTGGAGAAGAATCCAAACATCATCAGCATCCTGCCGCTGGCACATATGTATGGCATGGCCTTCGAGTTCACCTTCGAGATTCTCACTGGTAAGCACGTGTTCTTCCTTTCGCGCATTCCAAGCCCGAGCATCATCGCTCAGGCATTTGCCGAAATCAAGCCTGCCATCATCATTGCCGTGCCACTCGTCATCGAGAAAATCATCCGCAAGAAAGTGTTCCCGAAGGTGCAGAACAATCGCATGCGACTCCTGCTGAACATGCCTGTGGTGAACCGCCGAGTGGAGGAGCGCATCTGCGAAGAGGTGCGCAAGGCCTTTGGTGGAGAGTTCTACGAAATCATCATCGGTGGTGCTGCCTTCAATCAGGAGGTGGAGTCGTTCCTCCAGCGCATCAACTTCCCGTATACCGTGGGCTATGGTGCTACGGAGTGTGCACCCATCATCTGCTATGCTCCGTGGGATAACTTCGAGCCAGGCTCGTGTGGTAGGGCTGCCCTGCACATGGAGGTGAAGATCGACAGTCCTGACCCGGAGAACATTCCCGGCGAGATTCTGGCACGCGGACTCAACGTCATGCTGGGCTACTACAAGAACGAGGAGGCAACTAGCGAGACCATCGACAAGAATGGCTGGTATCACACCGGCGACCTCGGACTCATGGATGCTTATGGCAATGTCTTCATCAAGGGCCGCTCGAAGAACATGCTCCTGGGCTCCAACGGACAGAACATCTATCCCGAGGAAATCGAGGACAAGCTCAACTCCATGGCTCTCGTCAGCGAGAGTGTGGTCATTCAGAAGGGCGACAAGCTCATCGGACTGGTCTATCCCGACTTCGACGAAGCCAAGAGCATGAACTTAAGCCGCGAGGACATTGAGAATGTGATGGAGCAGAACCGCCAGGAACTCAACGAAGTGCTGCCCGCCTACTGCAAGCTCGCTGGCATTCGCATTCACGACGAGGAGTTTGCCAAGACTCCGAAGAAGAGCATCAAACGCTATCTCTATACAGAGTAAGACTCCACAAGTTAGACAAGCGTAAGTCACCAAGTAAGACTTGAGTAACACCCCAAGTAAGACATGAGCAGCCAACGATTGTTAGCATCACGTCGTTCCACAACACAACAGCATGTAGTCACCTCAGGGCGGCCGCATGCTGTCTTGCTTTCTGGCGCTGTGCAGCATGAAGCCAGTGCGAGGAAGTCGCGCGCAGCCAGTAGAAAACGAGTGCATGCTTTCTTTCCTTCAGCCGTTGTGCTCGTCGTTGTGTTCGTTGTTGCTCTCATGTCTCTTTCTGGTTGCCGCAAATCGCGCCTTTCCACCTCTGATGCAGTTGGCGACACCATCCCTTTGCGCTATGCCCAGAATCTCACGATGGTGCGATATTCCGATGGCATCCTCGTCGAGCTGAAAGACCCTTGGCACGAAGGTCGCATCCTCCATCGCTACTGGCTGACTGAAGATAGTAACAGCAAACCCTCCACTATTCTCTCTCCTCTCTCCTCTCTCCACTCTCCTCTTTCCACTATAAAATTTCCTTTGCAGCGCAGCGTGGTCTTCAACACCGCTCATGCCTCTTTGATTGGCATGTTGAATGCAACTGACCGCATAGCAGGTGTTGCCGACCTGAAGTACATGCTGTTGCCCGATGTGCAGAGGCGTGTGCAGCAAGGAGAGATTGTTGACTGTGGCAACTCTATGTCGCCTGATATTGAGCAAATCGTGAGCCTGCATGCCGATGCCATTTTGCTTTCTCCTTTCGAGAACAGTGGGGGCTATGGACGCCTTGAAAAGCTTGGCATTCCCATCATCGAGTGTGCCGACTACATGGAAACCTCACCCCTGGGGCGTGCCGAGTGGATGCGCTTCTATGGTCTTCTCTTCGGTTGTTCCCAACAGGCCGACTCCCTCTTCTCTATGGTCGAGCATGCCTACTGTGCCTTGCGCGATAGCGTCAGTACTTCAGCACCTCTTAAAATACTCACCGAAAGGCTCACTGGCAGCACCTGGTATGTGCCAGGAGGAAAGAGCACCATGGGTCGTCTCATTGCCGATGCAGGAGCTACCTATGCTTGGGCTGACGACGACCATAGTGGCAGTCTTGCGCTGAGTTTTGAAACCGTTCTCAGCAAGTCGGGCAATGCCGATGTGTGGCTCATGAACACCTCTTCGTCACAGCCTTTCACCTACGAGAGTCTTGCTGCTGAGCATCATGGCTACACCCAGTTCAAGGCTTTCCGCGACCGAAACATTTACTTTATCAATACGCTGCAAGTCCCTTATTTTGAGGAAGTTTCGTTCCGTCCAGACCTCCTCCTACGTGACTACATCACGATGTTACACCCCAATCCTCAACATCCCCCTCTCCGCTACTTCCAGAAGATGCATTCGCAATAGATCTTCTCCACCCTTCTCCGCTCGACCCGCAGGGGCGCTTTCGTAGCGTAGCGGAGAAAGAACCCTTCTCAACCCTTCTCAACCCTTCTCAACCCTTCTCAACCGCGCCGTAGGCGCCTCTCAACTCTAAACTCTCAACTCTCATATGCGTTCCCGCGTTACATTCCTATCCTTGACAGCCTGTCTGGTGTTGCTCTTTGCAATTTGCCTGTTTGTCGGAAGTGTTCACATTCCGGCAGCAAGCGTGTGGACGATTCTCACTGGAGGAACGGTTGAGAACGACGTGTGGTCTTTCATCATCTTGGAAACCCGACTGCCTGCCGCCATCACGGCTGTGCTTTGTGGGGCTGCTCTTGCTGTGAGTGGTCTGTTGCTGCAGACGGCCTTCCGCAATCCTTTGGCTGGCCCAGGCATTTTCGGAATCACCAATGGTGCAGCACTCGGTGTGGCACTCGTCATGCTCTTCTGGGGTGGTGCGCTCACGGTTCCGGCTTTCTCACTTCCCTTCAGCAGCGGATGGGAGAGTGGTTCCGGACTTTCCGGAGCCATCTATGGCTTCTCTGCTATTCTCACGGCTGCCTTCCTCGGTGCCATGTTTGTTACGCTACTGCTGCTCCTGCTCTCGCGATGGGTGCGCTCTAATGTCATGCTGCTCATCGTGGGCATGATGGTGGGCTATCTCTCCTCGTCGCTCATTGCCCTGCTCAACTTTGCAGCTACTGAAGAGGGTGTGCGTTCCTACATGGTGTGGGGACTGGGCTCCTTTGGTGGCGTCTCCATGCAGCTCATGCCCGTTTACTCAGTTGTCACACTGTTGTCGCTGGGTGGTGCCTGTATGCTGGTGAAGCCCCTCAACGCCCTGCTCTTAGGTGAGCGCTATGCCAGCAATCTCGGCATCAACACCCGCCATCTGCGCAGCTGGCTGCTCGTGGTGACAGGTCTGCTTTGTGCCGTAGCCACTGCATTTTGCGGCCCCATTGCCTTCCTCGGACTTGCAGTACCCCACATGGCTCGTCTCTGTCTGGGTACCGCCAACCATCGTCAGCTCATGCCTGCCACCATCCTCATGGGTGCCGTTGTGGCGTTGGCATGTCATCTGTTGAGCATGGTGCTCAGCCGTGGTGGTGCAGTTCCCATTAATGCGCTCACACCTCTCTTCGGTGCACCAGTCATCATTTATGTCATTTTGAAAAAGTAAACCCTTTCTACGATGGAACCAACAACATTCGAACAATATTGGCTGAAGAATCGCCAGCGACTGCTCAACGAAAACCAGGAGTATCGCGAGGCCATCGAAGGCTATAAAATGAAGTCGGGAGCCGACTGGCTGCTCTTTGCCATGCCTGTGGTGGCAGCACTTCTTGTCTTCGACTGGAACCCATTTGGCCGTGAACTCCTCAACTGGATTGTCAGTGCCCTCGTCGCCATCATCTGCTTTGCCGCTTGTGTAGCAGTAAAATCATGGCTCTCCGGTGGCCGTCCCATCAGTGAAATCGAGGCCGACATCAAAGAACAAGCCCGCCGCAAGTTTGAGAGTGCCCAGCACCAACAGTAAGAAACATAGAGACTCTTTTCGGGCGAAGTTGGGAGACAAAGCGGTTGTACCAAACTGGAATAATGTATGAAAGCCACTGCCAGTGGTCCCCTCCTCTTGGGAGGAGGGGTTCTTTCCCCGCTACGCTCTGAAAGCGCCCCTGCGGGTCGAGCGAGGGGTGGTAGAGAAAAACAATGCTTGACCAGTTTCAAGTTATCGGCAATAGGTTATTTCCACAATTCCTTGATTCCTTAGAAAACAAAAAAAGAGGTCTAATGACCTCTCTTTTGTGATCCGCTTGGGGCTCGAACCCAAGACCCCAACATTAAAAGTGTTGTGCTCTACCAACTGAGCTAGCGGATCTCCGTTTTGACGTTTCAGTTATAAAAAAACGGGACCTCTGTCCTTAAAAGCGAGTGCAAAGGTACTATCTTTTTTTTATTCTGCCAAATTTTCTGGCAACTTTTCTTCGTCAATGCTTTCTTTTATGCTTGCAACGGCTTGTTGAAGGTCCTTTTCGTCGGTTGTAGAGGCATTTATTGCTTCCTGATTGGGTACCGGCATGTAGGGTTTGTCTTCTTCTTCGTTCTCACGTGTGACATATCGCTGGTAGTAGGCGATGAGCAGGGTGGTGAGCGGCAGGGCGATGATAAGTCCTATGAAGCCCAGCAATGCTCCCCAAACAGACAGCGACAGCAGCAGGATGGCAGGGTTCAGTCCCATGGCCTTTCCCATGATCTTCGGGGTAACGATCATGTCGATGATGAGCTGTACGATGGCAAACACGGCAACAGCAGCCAACAGGATGAGCCAGAAGTTCTGTCCCGTGTCGGCAGCCTTCAGCAGAGCGAGCAGAGCCGTTGGGATGAGGGCAAAGGTATGCAGATAGGGCACGAGGTCCATGATGCCGATAAGGATGCCGAGACCGATGGCCATGGGGAAGTCGATGATGGTGAAGCCGATGCAGAAGAGGATTCCCATGGTGAGTGCCACGAGTCCCTGACCACGGATGTAGTTGTTCAGCTCACGCTCCACGTCGCCCATGAGTTCATGCCAGAAGGGGCGCGACTTCTTGGGGAATATCTTAATCCAGTTGTCGGTGAGGTATTCGTAGTCGAGCAGGATGAAGAACATGTAGAGCAGGGTGATGAGCGATGCAACGATGCTGATGATCAGGCTGGCGGTGTGTCCGAGGAAACTGAACACCTGCGGCATGGCCTTCTGCAAACCATCAGTAAAGTCCTTGCTGCGGAAGAACTGCTCTATTGCCTTCTGGTTTCCCTGCAGCCACTCTTGTATGGCGCCCGGTATGCTATCGATGTTAGCCGAGGTTTGTATGTACTTCGTGACGAGGCTTCCCAGCTTCTGGAACTGCTCAATCATGGGCGGGATAATGAGATAGACCACCAGGCCTACGACGGCAATGACGGCAATGAGCGTGACGACGATGCTCAATGCTCGCGTGGGGACATGCATACGGTTCTGCACAAACTTCACAGCGGGGTAGAGCAGATAGGCCAGGAACCAGGCAATGAAGAAGGGCAACAGCACGTTGCTAAGGTAGTTCACGGCAGCAAGCACAAGGATGACCAGCGCTGCCACGCCTGCCCAACGAATGAATTTGTCGAATGTTATCTTTTCTTGCATAGGGATTGTTAGTGGGAAAAGTGTAAGGTTATGTGTTGGCTTTCGCTGCTTCCTCAGCTTTTGCTGCCTCCTCGACTTTCGCTGCCTCTTCGGCTTTTGCTGCTTCCTCAGCTTCTACAGCCTTGCGATAGCAGTCGCGGCAGAGGGGCTCATACTCCATCTTCTCGCCCAGCAGCACGCGTTTCTCGTTCTGCACCAGTCGGTGGCTGACGTAGGCCAGATTGCCACAGCGCACGCAGATGGCATGCACCTTCGTGACATCGTCGGCAATGGCACACAGGGCAGGCATGGGTCCGAAGGGAACACCACGGAAGTCCATGTCGAGACCAGCGATGATGACGCGCACCCCACGATTAGCCAGCTCGTTGCAGACATCCACCAGTCCCATATCGAGGAACTGAGCTTCATCGATGCCCACCACCTCAATGTCCGACGATAGCAGCAGGATGCTCGACGAGGTCTCCACAGGTGTCGACGGGATGGCATTCTGGTCGTGGCTCACGACATCATTGTCTGAATATCGCGTGTCGAGGGCAGGCTTGAAGATCTCCACTTTCTGCTTGGCGAACTTTGCCCGCTTCATTCTCCTGATGAGTTCTTCGGTCTTTCCGGAGAACATCGATCCGCACACCACTTCAATTCTTCCGGGGCGGTGTGCCTCCCCATCATTGTGATGTATCATAATTTGAATGCAAAAATACAAAGACGTTTTAAAAATTGCAAAGAAATCGGCACTTTTCTTTGCTGATGAAGATTAATTAACTATATTTGCGGCATAAAAAGCTGCAAATGAGGGCCGTGGAGCATTAAAAATAGTGAATTTATTTTGTTCTGCCCGCGGTTTTCATTATCTTTGCAAGCGCATTACAGAGAATAACAGACAAAAGAACGGCATGTTGTACATCATTCCGACGCCTGTAGGCAATTTGGAAGATATGACATTGCGCGCTGTCAGACTGCTGAAAGAAGCTGACGTAGTGCTTGCTGAGGATACTCGCACGTCGGGTATTCTCTTGAAACACTTTGATATCCAGAACCATTTGCTCTCACATCATAAATTCAACGAACACGGCACAACGGCTTCCGTTGTTGAAAGACTGAAAGCAGGGCAAACGGTGGCACTCATCAGCGATGCTGGCACACCGGGCATCAGCGACCCGGGCTTCTTCCTGGCTCGCGAGGCCATTGCAGCAGGAATAGAAGTGCAGACGCTGCCAGGTGCTACGGCATGCATTCCGGCTCTGGTGTCGAGTGGACTGCCTTGCGACCGTTTCTGCTTCGAAGGCTTCCTGCCACAGAAGAAGGGGCGGCAGACACATCTGGACTCGCTGCGAGAAGAGACGCGAACGATGGTGTTCTATGAGTCTCCTTTCCGCCTGCTGAAGACGTTGCAGCAGTTTGCCGAGGTGTTTGGCCCTGAGCGGCAGGTGAGTGTGAGCCGTGAGATTTCGAAGGTGCACGAAGAGCATGTGCGTGGAACCCTGGCCGAGGTCATCGACCACTTCACGCAGAAAGCTCCGAAAGGTGAAATAGTAATCGTCCTGGCTGGAAAGGTGAAAGAGAAGGCCAAGGGCAAGAAAAATGATAATACAGATAACATTTGAATATGATGAAAAAAGTATTTTTCGTAGCAGCTGCATTCATCGTGCTTGCAGCTACAAGTTGTAAGAACGAGCCGCGTGTGGCTCAAGTAGCCGACACAACGACACGTGATTCATTGCAGAAGATCATTGACCAGAAGGACAATGAAATCAATGACATGATGTCTACGCTCAACCAGATTCAGGAGGGCTTCCGCGAGATTGCCCAGGCTGAGAACCGTGTGAACATCGTCAAGGATGGCGAGCGCACCGACAAGGCCCAGCAGATTCGTGAGAACATCCAGTTCATTTCAAACACCATGAAGCGCAACCGCGAGCTTATCAACAAGCTGCAGCAGCAGGTGCGCGAGAGTTCGGTGAAGGGCGACCAGCTGAAGGCCACCATCGAGAGCATGGTGAAGCAACTCGAGGAGAAAGACCAGCAGTTGCAGCAGCTCCGTGCTGAACTCGACTCTAAGGACATCCACATCTCTGAGCTCGACGAGAAGATCTCGAACCTGAACACGCATGTTGAGGATCTGAAGACCGAGAGCAAGCAGAAGAGTGAGACCATCAGCAACCAGGACAAGCAGCTCAACACCGCTTGGTTTGTCTTCGGCACGAAGAAGGAACTCAAGGAGCAGCACATCATCGAGGGTGACCGCGTTCTGCAGTCGAACTTCAACAAGAGCTACTTCACGAAGATCGACATCCGCGTCGACAAGGAAATCAAGCTTTATTCGAAGTCGGCTAAACTGCTGACCATGCATCCCTCAAGCAGCTACACCCTGCAGCAGGATGCCAACAAGCAGTATGTGCTGCGCATCACCAATCCGCAGCTGTTCTGGTCGACAAGCAAGTATCTGGTAGTGCTGGTGAAATAGATCGGTACTCCGAGTGTCTCGGCTCATAACAGCTAGGCACTTCACCGTATTTGTTGAACAAAAATAGTACGGCGATAGCATGGGAGAAAATCATCCCTCGTGCTATCGCCGCTTGTTTTTTTGAAATGGCAATTCGCTTTTATCGCCGCTTGTTTTTGAAAAAGTCCTGCATGAGCGCACGGCAATCGTCCTCGCATACTCCTGAGGTGACTTGGCATCGCGGGTGCAGCACATCGGGGGCAAAGCGCTTGTAGCCACGCTTCTCATCGGGAGTGCCATAGACAATGCGGCTAATCTGAGACCAGCCAAGGGCGCCGGCACACATCGGGCAGGGCTCCACGGTGACGTAGAGCGTGCAGTCCTGCAGATATTTCCCACCGAGCTGATTGGCTGCAGCCGTGATGGCCTGCATCTCGGCATGAGCAGTCACATCGTTGAGTGTCTCCGTCAAGTTGTGGGCGCGTGCAATGATGCGGCCCTGGCAGGTGATAACGGCACCAATGGGAATCTCATCTTCACGTCTGGCAGCATCAGCCTCTGCCAGTGCCATTTTCATGAAGTATTCGTCTTTTTTCTGAAGTTCTTCTGTTGTCATGCTTGCAAAATTACACATTTCTTTTTGAAGTATGAAAAATATTGTGTATTTTTGCATGAAAATAATCCATGATAACAAGTAGCTGATGGCACAACATAACGACACGGGCAATTGGGGCGAGGAGATGGCTGCCCGACATCTATGCAGCAAGGGATACACCATTCGCGATAGAAACTGGCGACTAGGACATCGCGAGATTGACATCGTGGCTCTTTCTGAAGACATGCGCACTCTTGTCTTTGTTGAGGTGAAAACGCGCCTGTCTGATGAGGTTGCCTCGCCTGAAGATGCTGTCGACCGCAAGAAGATTCGCAACATCGGCTATGTGGCCAATTCCTACATCAAGCAGAATCGTATTGTGCTCGACACTCGGTTTGACATCATCACGGTCATTGGAAAGGAGGGCGACCACTCACCTAAAATAGAGCACTGGGAGGATGCATTCAACCCGATGCTTGCGTATTAATCGTTTTATCGATTCCCATCAACTCCCATTGAATCCCATCAATTCCCATTCATTCCCAAAATTGAAAGAATAATGGAAGTAAAGCTGATCAGACTTGAAGAAGTAGACTCCACGAACAACTACCTCCGCAACTACACACCTGCCGAGGGCGAGGAGGCGACGCTTTGCATTGCTGAATTCCAGCATGCGGGGCGTGGCTGCGGAACCAATAGCTGGGAGTCGGAACGTGGTAAGAACCTGTTGTTCTCGTTGCTCATTCACCCGCAGGAGATTGCAGCCCGCGATCAGTTCCATATCTCCATGAGTATTGCCCTTGCTGTCTGCGATGCGCTCACCTCTTTTGGCATTGGCGACATCCGTGTGAAATGGCCAAACGATGTCTATTGGCGCGACAAGAAGATTTGCGGCATCCTCATAGAGAATCGCCTGGCAGGGTCCTTCATCCGCGATAGCATCATTGGCATTGGCCTCAACGTGAACCAACAGCAATTCCTGAGCGATGCTCCCAACCCAGTTTCGATGCGTCAGATTTTAGGATATGATGTTGACCGCGAGCAAGTGCTCCGTCGCATTGTTGATGCCTTCAAGTTCTCACCGTGCATGATAGACTTTACCGCTATGCGTTACAATGCCATGCTCTACAGAAAGGGTGGGGGACTGTTCACTTTCATCGATGCAGAAGGCGAGTTTCAGGCAGAGATTATGGGTGTCGACAACGATGGACATTTGAATCTGAATCGCGCTGACGGCCGTCTAGTGCAGTATGCATTTAAGGAAGTGCAGTTTGTGATTTAATGGCAATTGCAGCTTAATAGGAAACTTTCCTTGCAAAAGGAGTGTGTTTCTCAGTTTTTTTTCTTACCTTTGGCAAATAATTCCAGGTTAAACTATCATTATTATGGCAAGATTTAAAAGAATACTATTGAAACTGAGCGGTGAGAGCCTCGCCGCCGGTACAGGATTTGGCATCGACACACAGCGCCTCTCGGAGTATGCTGAGCAAATCAAGGAGATTCACGACATGGGTGTCGAGATAGGAATCGTCATTGGCGGTGGAAACATCTTCCGTGGACTGAGTGGTGCCAAGAAGGGCTTCGACCGCGTGAAAGGCGACCAGATGGGAATGATGGCAACCGTCATCAACTCGCTGGCTCTCTCGTCGGCTCTCGATGCAGCAGGTGTTCCCAACCAGGTGCTCACGGCCATTCGCATGGAGCCCGTGGGTGAGTTCTACACCAAGTGGCGTGCCATCGACCTGATGAAGGCAGGCAAGGTGTGCATCTTCTCTGCCGGAACAGGCTCGCCTTATTTCACCACCGACACGGGTTCCAGCCTGCGCGGTGTAGAGATTGAGGCCGATGTGATGCTGAAAGGCACGCGTGTGGATGGCGTCTACACCGCCGACCCGGAGAAAGACCCCACGGCCACGAAGTTCACCGACATCACTTATGCCGAGGTGCTGGCCCGCAACCTGAAGGTGATGGACCTCTCAGCCATTTGCATGTGTCAGGACAACAACCTTCCCATCTATGTCTTCAACATGGACATCGTAGGCAACCTGCGTCGTGTGATGGAAGGTGAAGAAATCGGCACGTTGGTGCATCAGTAGAGAGTCCACTCTCATCCCGCCTCCATCAGAGGAGGGCTTGAATACCCCCAATTCATCAAGAGGATTCCCCACAAGGGAGTCCTCCTTTTATTTGAGACGAATAAAGAATAAGGTGTTATTCGTATCATCCCCATAATCTATCATGTGAAACACTGCTTTCAAATGGCTAATACACATCTTTCAAATGACTAATGCACAGTTTTCAAATGGCTGATACATAGCATTTATTAATGCGGACCATTGCTTTCATGTACGTGAACCATTGCTTTCGTGCATGCAGACCATTGCTTTCGAATAGCTATCTCAATGCTCTTATTCAGTAAATTAACTTAATTTGTTCAGTAAATTAACTTATTTTACTCAGTAAATTAACTTATTTTACTTAGTAAATTAACTTAATTTACTTCACAAATTAACTTAATTTACTTATCAATTTAAGTTGATTTGCAAAATCATGTCATTGCTCTGGAATATCGGGAGCATGTAAACTGGCAATTAAAAGAATGCCTTTAGCGATAATAAAGCAATGATATATCCCCAATTCCCGGATTCCTTAGAAAAGAAAAAAAGGGAGCACCTGCTCCCTTTATAGTGATTCCGTTGGGATTGACTTTGTCCATCCCTAACCCTGCCACGGGCCAATCTTACAAACATAAAAAAGGACCCTGGATTGAAAACAAGTTTTCATCTCAGAGTCCTCTTTATGTTTGTGATTCCGTTGGGATTCGTGCTCGGCTCCAAAAGGAGACGCTTTCAGAGCGAAGCGGGGAAAGAACCCTTGGGTGAGATTCCCATCGGAAAACAAAAAAGGAGCTGACGCTCCCATTTTTTGTGATTCCGTTGGGATTCGAACCCAAGGCCCACAGCTTAGAAGGCTGTTGCTCTATCCAACTGAGCTACGGAACCAACACTTTTTGCTAAGCGTCTGTAAATGATACGCTAAGCGCCTGCAAAATTACAAAAAAGATTGAAGATACGAAAATTCTTTCTCACTTTTTTATCAAGAAGGCACTCAAACGCCATCAAGATGGCAGCCAAACGCTATTATGAAGGCGCTCAAACGCTATTAAGAAGTCCACATGGTCGCCAGATTTGCAGCGCTTATTTGTACTTCGCAATCAAACCTTCGGCGCGTTCGTCACCCAGTTCCTTGGCTTTCTCGAATGCCTGTAGGGCTTCGGCCTTCTGCTTTAACTCGCCGTGTGCAATGCCCTTCACGATGTATGGGTCGGCATAGTCGGGCTCAATCTCGATGCACATGTCGGCCGTTCTAATGGCATCCTCGAGCTGGTTAACGCGCAGTTGCAGCGAGGCCATCTCGGCATAGTAGGTGGGTTCAGTGCGATTGAGCACAATGGCATGTGCAATGTCGTTGAGAGCCTGCTGGTACTGGCGGATGCGCATCTCGCACTTGAACTTGATGTAGTAGAACTCATGGCTGCCGCGATTAAACATCAGCGTGTCGTATTTGTTGTAGTCGAGGATGGCCTTGCGATATTCGCCAGCTTGGTCGAGCATGCGCCCACGTGCTAGATAGTAGGGGGCTGAAATGGACTGGTCGGGATTTACATTCACGGCACTATCGAGCAAGGTGAGAATTTCATCGTTGGTTGCCCCGAGATGTGTGCGGCACTGGGCAGCCTCGTAGAACAATTCACCATTGCGGATGTCGCTCTTAGTGAGGGCGATGAATCGATCGTAGGCATCCTGATATTCTCCCATTGCGAAAACGATTTGAGCCTGCTGGTGTTCGTAGATGGGCAGCTTACGGATGGCACTGGCAGCAACGGCCTCGTCGAGTGCCTTCTGCAAGTTCCATGCCGTATAGGTGGTGTCGGCGAGATAGACTTCCTTCTGATAGATGAGCGAGGCATACGACGAATGGGCTTCGTCCTTGTTGGTACACTTTGCAATGGCTTCTGTCATCGTGGCATCTACGCCTGCAAAGTCGCCGTTTGCCAACTGTCTCTGACCCTTGGCAGAATAGCCATCGACCTCGGTTGGGAATTGTCGGATGAAGTCCTCGACATAGCCTACATAAGCCGCGGTGTCGCTTTTCTCGCCTGCCATCATGAGCATGAGACGTGCATCGTTGACATCGGCAGGAAGAGCCACGCGGATGCCAGTCTGCCGGAGCAGCGGATCGTTGATGCTGAGTCCTCGTGTGGTGAATGTGTTGATGAATCGCACATCGGTGGCATGCACTTCCTCGCCATCCTTCGACAGCTGGCACAAGCCAAGGATCTCGCCGTTCTGGTTCACAAACGGACAGTCGGCAGAGTTCTCTGCAGCCTTTCCATCGAGGATGTAGTAGCTGTACTTCTCCATGAATGACTCCACGCTCTTGATGGCGTATTGCTTGCAGGGCGCTTTCTTCAGGGAGTAGCCCACCAGCCATGCCTTCTGTCCTTGCGTGGCATTCTGCTTGCAGAGTGGTGCAGCCGTGGTGGTTCCCTTTACGCGGAAGCGGCAGACGTCATAGAGTTCGTTGGCACCATAAACGGCATCTACCTCGTGTTCTTGTCCGTCGGCATCGATGGCTACAGCTCTTGCAGCACCGGCAAAGGGCTTCCATGAACTCACAGCCTCGCCGGCAGAGCCCACGAACACTCCGTGAGTGGAGGCGAGGATGGACCCATCGGCCTTGAAGGTTGTGAGGGTGAAGACCGAGCGTCCAGCCTTCTGTACCGGTGCAGGTTGTGCGCTGGTGTTTGTTGGAAATGCAAAACTAAGTAGTACGTATGCTGCAATGAGCAATACCTTTGTCTTCATATTATTTTTGTTGTTCTGGTTTAATACTACATCTACTCTCCAATCTGCAGCAGAGCCTTGGCATTGTTGATGGCTGCTTCAGAGATGTTCGAGCCGCTGAGCATCTGGGCAATCTCACTGATGCGCTCTTCTTGCGAAAGCATCACCATGGAGCTGGTGGTGCCTTGCTTGCGCTCTTCCTTCGAGACGCGATAGTGGGTGGCGCCCATGGCGGCAATCTGCGGCAGGTGAGTGATGCTAATGACCTGTCGGTCGGCATCGCCCATCTCCTTCATAATGGCTGCCATCTGTTCGGCTACACGTCCGCTGACACCCGTATCGATTTCATCGAAGATGATTGTGGGTAACTTCACCGACCCACTAATCATGGCCTTCAGCGAAAGCATCACACGAGCAATCTCACCACCCGATGCCACTTCGCTCACGGGCAGTAGGGCCGTGCTCTTGTTGGCACTGAAGAGGAATGCCACGCGGTCGGTGCCATCAGCTGAGAGCGGCTTCTCGCTGAGGCTTACCTCGAACCTGACGTTGGGAATGCCTAGCGGCACCAGTCGGCTCTTCATGGCTTGTTCCACCTTGCGAGCCGCCTTCTGTCGTGTTGCCGACAGCCGTTTTGCTTTGTCCTGGCAGGCTGATTCCAACGCGATGAGCTGGTCTTGTAATTCCTTCAGCTGTTCGTCGCTGTTGTCGATTTGCGAGAGCTGCTCGTCGATATTCTGCTTGATGTCGATGAGTTCTTCCACCGAGTTCACATGATATTTCTGTTGCAGGGAGTAGAGGTGGTCGAGACGGTCGTTGATTCTCTCCAGTTCAGCCGGGTTGAAGTCTACCCGTTCCAGTCGGTTGCTAATTTCCTCGCTGATGTCCTTCAGTTCGATGAAACATTCATCGGTGCGCGAGGCCAGTTCCTCAGCAGCGGGGAAGACGTTCTCGATGCTGTGCAGCTGATTGATAATCGTGCGCAGACCGTTGACGATGCCCGTTGAGTCGGCGTTCAGCAGGTTGTCTGATTCGTAGAGGGCCGACTTGATTTCCTCCACATGACTCATGAGCTGGCTCTGCTCTTCAAGCTCTTCCTGTTCGCCAGCCGTGAGCTGAGCATCGTGCAGCTCGCTCTGCTGAAACCGCAGGAAGTCCTCGTTGTCGTGGCTCGCCTGCATCTGCTGCTTCAAGGCCTGCAGCTGGCTGCGTGCCTGGGTGTAGCTCTGGTAGGCTGTAGTGTAGTCGTTACGCTCTCGCTCGTTGCCAGCCATCAAGTCGATGACATTCAACTGGAAGTCCTCTTTGCGCAACAGGAGGTTCTGATGCTGGCTGTGAATGTCGACGAGCCTTTCGCCCAAATCCTTCATCTGCTGCAGCGAGACGGGGCTGTCGTTGATGAAGGCACGGCTTTTGCCACTGGCACTCACCTCACGACGCACGATGCAGTCTTGCTCGTCGTAGTCGAGGTCGTGCTCTTGGAAGAATGTCTGCAGATTGTATTTGTGCAGGTCGAAATGAGCCTCCACGATGCATCGCTCGGTACCAGCTTTCACTTGGCGTGTGTCGGCCCTGTTGCCTAAGAGCAGGCCGATGGCTCCGAGAATGATACTCTTACCCGCACCCGTTTCACCCGTGATGACTGAGAAACCAGGGTTGAAACTGATGTCGAGTTCGTCAATAAGCGTGAAGTTCTTGATATAGAGTTGTTTCAGCATGTCAGTTTGTTACTCTTTGATTTTCTCCCACGCATTGTTCAAGCTGGCGTTGATACTGAAGAGAATATCGTAGACACTTTCTTTCTCCTTCTGCGTTCCCTTGCCCTTATAGATGCTGGCCAGCTCGTCGCGCTTGTAGTCGGTCCAAATCTGTGGAAGCATGCTCAGTGGCTTGTCCTCATGACACTTCTTTAGCTGTTCCTGAATGGCCGTGGTGATGGCAGTACGGCCTCGGTCGGCATTGTTGGCCATCTCGTCGAGTCCCTGCCTGTAGTAATTGTACTGCAGTTGGCGGAAAGGCTGCATGGCCACATCCAGATAGTCGCTGATGATAGCATAGCGGTTGCGGTCGTTATCGAAGGCCTTCCAGCCGGGATAGTTCAGGTTCTGGGCATTGTTGGCCAGGTTCATACATCGCTGCAGCACATCCTCGCCACCCATCGGAGCGAACGAGTCGAGGTCGAGTCCGATGATGAGGAACGCATAGTAGGCCACCAAGGCAACAAGCTGGTTGTCGATGACTTCCTCATTGAATTCCAACTGGTCGAACTGCGAGAACTGGAAGTTGAAGTCGTTGTCCTTATTATTATATAAGGTGGAGGTGTAGCTGCTGTTGTAGACCGGTCGGTTGGCTTGAATGAGGGCGGTACACGTGAACGCGTTGTCGTCTTGGTTGTACTTCGTCACCGTAATGTTGAAGTTGCAGACGATGCGCTCATTCTTCTGGAACTGCAAATTGGTCCATTGCCTATCGTTTATGAACTGCTCGAGCGTCTGCTGCAGACTCTCGAACACACTTGCATCAGTTCCTTGTATCTGATTTCTGTTGATGGTCACCTTTGCCTGCAGCTCTTGTGCTGAGGCTTGCGAGGCCGTGGCGAGCATGGCCACGAGCAGTAGCAGTAGTCTTCTGATGCTTGACATGTTCATTTTTGTATAGGGTGGGAGAGTGATGAGTATTACGTGTTTCGAGCCTTCACACCACAATCGTCGTTGCGGAGTGACAGCCCACTACTTGTTGAAGTTCTTCAGTCGGATGCGCGTCAGCACTTGCTTGGTGTTGCCCGTGAAGTCGCTGGTCATCATCCAACTGTAGTAGCCTGGGTCGCGATGTAGCACGTCGGCCACAGCCCAGCCTTTATACTTTCCGAAGTTGAACACCTCTTGGCGTTGCGGATTGCCATCAGCGTCCTTCACTACGTTTCCATTGCCATCGGTGACATCGCGCCATACGATGCGTCCAGCAAAGTCTACGTTGTCGTTGTTCTTCGAGAATGCAGCCAGCTCTGCCATGTCGTTATGCAGCACACGGTCTTCTTCATCCTGAACGCCAGGTGCATAGTAGTCGAGCTCAGCCATGAGCACCCGATAGGTGGCTTCCGTATCTTGGTCGGCGAGATGGGCTTGGAAGTCTTCCTCCATCTTCCTTCCACAATAGAACTTATAGGCGGCAGCAAGATTGCGGCGTTCCATCTTGCGGAAGATGATGTGTGCATCGATGAGGTGGCACTTCGAGAAGTCGAAGTCGATGCCTGCGCGTAGGAATTCTTCGGCAAGCAGGGGCACATCGAACTGGTTTGAGTTGAAACCAGCGATGTCGCAACCGGTGAAGACTTCGTTGATGTGTGCCGACAACTCTTTGAACGTAGGAGCCGTGGCCACCATCTCGTTGGTAATGCCCGTCAGGGAGATGACGATATCGGGAATCTCACATTCGGGGTTTACGAACATATTTTCGCGTTCTTCGCGTCCGTCGGGATAAACTTTGATATACGATATTTGTATAATCCTGTCTTTTACAAGGTCAAGCCCCGTTGTCTCCAAATCGAAGACAACAAGGGGCTTTTTCAGATTTAGTTTCATTATGATGAAATTGTTTTTTCTGTCTGTATATATTTGTTTTATGTGAAAACTAATGGTTTCACCTTGACTCGGCCGTCAATTAGTCGTTCAGGAGCATAGGCATGATGAGCATCAGTACATCCTCGTTCTCGGGCTGCTGGGCAGGAACGATGATGCCAGCACGGCTAGGATCGGCCAGCTCAATCTGCACCTCGTCGCCCTGCAGGTTGTTGAGAATCTCGGAGAGCGAGCTACCCTTGAAGCCGATGTTCATCGACTGGCCTGCATATTCGCAAGTGACAACCTCCTTAGCGCTGGTGGCGAAGTCGATGTCCTCTGACGACAACTCCAGCTTGCCTGCCTCCAGATGGAAGCGAATGAGCTGGCTGCTCTCGCTGGCGAAGGGGAGCACACGCTTCAGAGCACCAATAAGTGAACGGCGGTCGATGTTCAACTGGTTGGGGTTGTTCTGCGGAATCACCGAGTTGTAGTTCGGGTAGCGACCTTCAATGAGACGGCAGAAGAGTACACCGTCGGCAAAGCTGATTTCAGCCGAGCGATCGTCGAACTTAATGACCACATCGCCACCGTCTTTGCCCAACACGTTCTTCAGCAGCGTAGCAGGCTTCTTCGGTAGGATGAAGGCAGCAGGATTCTCGCTCTTGATGGTGAAGTTCTTGTTGCGTACGAGCTTGTGGCCGTCGCTGGCAACAACATTCAGGCTGTTTGGTGTGAGGTCGAAGTAGATGCCGTTCATCACCGGGCGCAACTCGTCTTGAGCGGTGGCAAAGATGGAACGCGAGATGTTGTCGGCCAGCGTCTGGGAGTCGATGGTGATAACAGTTGCTCCATCGGGGATGGGCTGCACACGCGGATACTCGTCGGCACTCTGCGCCGTGAAGTTGTACAAACCGTTTTGATATATAATCTTAATGGTAAGCGTGTTGAGGTCGATATCGAAGGTAAGAGGCTGCTCGGGGAGTTCCTTCATTGCATCGAGGAGAGTGCGGTTGGGCACGGCGAAATTGCCTTCTCCGTCGACTTGGTCGAGGGCGAGCACAGAGCGCATCACGTTTTCACTATCGCTGGCCGTGATGAACAACTGCTGGTTTCTTACTTCGAACAGGAAACTGTCGAGGATGGGGAGAGAGTTCTTGCTGTTAATTACTCTCGCCAATGTCTGAAGACGACTGCTTAGTGCAGTACTAGATAATGTAAATCTCATGGGTATATTGGTTTTGTTGTTATTATTTGCTATTAACGTACAAAATTACAAAAAACAATCGTTCGATACAAAAAAAATGGTGAAAAAGTTTCTTAAATTAGAACATTTTTAGTAATTTCGCAAACGAATTCAATAAAAACAACATTAACAGTAAAAAATAAAACATGGAATTACAAGGAAGAGTAATTGCTGAGACCGAGGAAAGAAGCGGTACTTCAGCACGTGGAGAATGGAAAGTGAAAGGCTATGTCATTGAAACCCATGAGCAGTACCCGAAGAAGATGCTGTTCGAGGTGTTTGGCGTCGACCGTCTGGCTCGTTTCAATGTGCAGGTGGGGCAGGAAGTTCTGGTGTCTTTCGACATCGATGCCCATGAGTATAACGGCCGTTGGTACAACAGCATTCGTGCCTTTGATGTGCGTCAGGTAGACCCTGCACAGTATGGAGTAGGTGGCGTGGCACCTCAGCCCGCACCGTTTGCTGCAGCACCTCAGGTTCAGGCAGCACCCCAGGCCGCTCCTGCTGATGCTCCGTTCCCAGCTGCTCCAGCACCTGCTGCCGAAGGAGAGAGCACCGACGATCTGCCGTTCTAACTCCTTAGGAACGAAGGCGGGTAGCCGTATAGCAACAAGTGAAAGCTGCTATAGCTTAAGAGAGGACAAGTGGTTCGCACTTGCCCTCCTTTTTTATGGTTTAGAGATACCTTTTATAGTATAGAGATACCTCTTTATAGTATAGAGGAACTTGTGTTCCGGTGAGTTTAGTGCGAGTCAAAAAAAAAGAGACCTGCCGCGTGGCGAGGGCACTGAAAAACCCTTCAAGTTAGTAAGGCTTCTCGATTATTAACAAAAAGCAGATTGCATATAACCGTTAATATGCGGATTTGCAATCTGCTTTTGTTTTGTTTTTTTGATAGCCTGTAAGC
>Ga0256404_1004133_pt1 | contig 27878 bp, 41 predicted proteins | sample RumenRJG_01DNA_FD_185990 | JGI IMG/M metagenome (GOLD analysis project Ga0256404, IMG submission 185990) | Bovine rumen microbial communities from Lethbridge, Alberta, Canada - RJG_01 | ecosystem: Host-associated > Mammals > Digestive system > Stomach > Rumen | place: Canada: Alberta | collected...
TATAACATTCTATAGCTGGTTACCTTCATATTCAGCTAATATTGATACAAAGTTCTTTACATTTGATAGAGATACTTCAAAATAGCTTTCATTATTAGCTAAATGTAATTATTCTATACCAGAGAATACTGGAGTTCTTGTAGATAATCCAATGATTACTAATTTAAATTCATTACCACAATTATATTATGTAACTAAGACTAAATCCTTCAATGTTTCTTATACTGTAATGAATCAAGATGGAACAACAAGTACAAAAACGGCTACTTGTGAAAGTTTTGATAATGGAAATGGATAGTATATATTTAATCAAGTATCTTTTACTTTAGAAAAGGATCATTGGGGAAATTATGAATTATTTAGTATACACGGTAATTAGTTAAGAGCAGAAGTTTCAAATGAAGTGTTATTAGAGAAATTTAATAAACATAAAGTAATATTGTTATATGTTACTCCTTCTATTGTTACATTAAATAGTATTACTTCTGAAACAACAGCTTCTTCAAATATGTCTACAGAAGTTATTGCTTTAACTTTATCTTCTATTGTTGAAAATCCTTTATTAACAAGTGATGAAAAGAACAGATCAGGATTAACTACAGATTTCTATTTACATGGACAAGCTGGAATATTTGATGTAGCTGAAAACTTATATCCAACTTATTGGTATGGACAATATCATCCATTTGAATTTGAGTTTGTAGTAAATGATAATATAGGACGATAGAAAATATTTAATAACTTAGTAATAATTTCTAATAAAGCTGAACCAGAATCATTCCACTTTGAAATTGAAGGCGATAATTATGATTTCTCTATGGATAAACGTACAATGTACTTTAGACAAGAAGCTACAAAGGAATTATTCTAGAATATGGGTTCTGATATGTTATTTGATAGATATTATACTGACATAGTAGCTGATAAATATACTAATGAACAATATTATAGAGGTAATCCTAAACGTCAAAATGGAGTAAGATTAACTGATTCTCATCAGTATACTGATCAATACTCTAAATTTGATAGAGTATATCCAGTGGAAAGTCAAAGTCTAGTTCAACAATAGAAGTCTACAATATTCCCACTATACTATGAAAGAATTGATACTTATAATGAAATTTATCATATGTATAGAGAAATGTTAGATGGAGTAACTACTAATTATGACTTTAAAAATTTATCAGGTTCTGAAATTAAGTGGTATAGAGATTTAAATCAATTTAATATAATAACACATATTAAAAATAATCCTATAGACAGAGTAGGAAGAATAAGAGGTAATTCTAGATATAAAGAAGGAAGATGGAATATTCAAATACCTTCTATTACATTTAGTCAAAGTAATGAAGAAGATTGGGCTATTGCTTATGCTAAAAATAGATTTAGAGTAGACCATTCTGAACTTGACTCAGATGATATACTTGGACATGATTGGGAAGACTATTTACCAAGTAATGGTTAGTTAGTATTACCACCAATTGTAATTAATTCAAGTAATGTTCCAAATGATTTGAGTACTTCAATAGTAAGTTCTGATATAGTTCCTAATATTTATACAAATTATGGATATGCAGGAGTAAATGTTGGAGGTTGGACTTATAGAAAAGAAACTAGAATTAGAGATAAATGGATAAAGATTAGAGTTAGATATAGTGGAAAGAACTTGGCTGTTATACACAGTCTAGCAACTTTATATAATATAAGTTATAGTTAATTATGTCAGTAAAATTTACATTTCCAGAACTTAAAGTTTAGACTCCGGTAGTTACAAGTCAATCCACATGGCCAGAAAATACAACTTGGCAAGAAATATTATCTAATTAGACCAATTAGGAATATCCTAAACAATAGCCTAAAATTAATTGGCAAGGTCTTAAAGGTTCTTTAAGTAATTCTATAGTAAATACTCCAACAACAAAGTAGGGAGCTATGAAAAATGTTTGGAACAATGTTAGAAATAATGTTGCTTCAAAATTAAATCCTAACTAGACCTCATTTACAGATCAAATGTCAGCAGCAGGAATTAATGCTGTTGGTTCAACGCTATCAGATTTGGCTGCAGATGGAATATTTGGTGATTCTGAATTTGGTAGAGGAATAGGTACAGTATTTAGTCAAGGAGTAACTACTGCTACTGATACAATGGCTAATAACATTATTAAAGGTACCTCTTTAACTCAAGGATTAGGTAAAAATGTTGGTTCTTCTGTAGCAGGTGCTGGAGCAGGATTAGCTGCTAATTATGTTGGTAAAGGAATTACTGCTGCTTTAGGTGATTCTAAATTAGCTAGAGGTATTGGTCAAGGAGTTGCTACTGGATTAGGTGCTGTAGGTGGACAAGCTTTAGGAAATTTAATTAAGACTGGAACTGCTTCTAATACTCTTACTGATTCTATAAAAGCTATTAAAGCATATAAAGCTATTAAAGGAGCAAAAGATGTTTCTGATGCGGCTAAAACAGCAGCAAAAGCTGCTAAAATGGCTGGAGTAGCTAATTTAGCAGGTTTAGGAATGACTGTAGCAGGTACTGCATTAGGAGCAGCTATGGGACCTTCTAAAGAATATGGTGGTAAATATGGAAATATTACTTAGATTGCGGATACAGCTTATGATGCTATAACTGCTGGAGTTAATTTTATTCCAGGTGTTGGTCAAGTAATCTCTGGAGCACTTGCTTTAAATAAAGGACTTTCTAATTTATTTGGTTCTACAGATGGAATGACTGTTCAAGATGCTATACTTGGTTCTGCTTTTATGCCTGCTCCTGTTAAATGGTTAAATATGTGGGGAGCCTCTAAAACAGGAACTTTTGATAATCAATCTTGGCAAAACTCCGAAAAAACTAAATCCTTTATGGGAAACGCTTTTGGTAATTTGCAAGGTAAATTTGATTAGGCTAGAGAAGAGGCTGGAAAAACTTATGGTACATTTAGTTAGGGAGCTCGTCGTGAAGCTTAGAGTAATATAAACTTTGCTAATAGAGCTTGGGATTAGGTATTAGCTATGGCAGATTAGAATGAATTACAAAATATTAGAAGTCAAGCAATGTCTTCTATAAATAATTAGAGATACGCTCAAGATATTCAAGGGGGCTGGTCTCCAGTAGCTAGAGGTAAATACGGAATGAAGATACTTAATAATGCAACTAACCATAATATAGGAATGAGACTATTATCTGGTGCAGCATTAATTGATAATAAACAAATGATATTATGTAGCGTAGTAGATTAAAAAATATAATTAATAAATCAAAAGAAATCTCCAACAAATCAAAAGTTGTTGGAGATCCTTTTGATGAATTTAAAAAATCTCTTCCTAAGGAGTTAGAAATAGATGATAATTATCGTTTAGAAGCTGCATGGAAAGCTTACGGTTCTCCTAAAGATTATAAACACGCTTTATGGGAAGGATTAATTCAACCTATTGATGAAACTAATTTTAAACTTCCATCTATAGGATATAATGAAGATACTGATGAGTATGAGTATCTTAATAAGGGTGAAGATAACGAAACTGTAGCAAAAGATATTAGGGTATGGGATAATGATGTTATTCCATTTGTTAAAGAATTAAAGTATGGTGGATATATTAGAAAATTTAATAAAGAAAAAGATTGCTGGACATATACTAAAAATTCACAAAAAGAAGATACCTTGGACTAGGAACAAGTCAACATTTAGAAGGAACCGAGTGGAATAGAATCTATAAACGAAAATAATAATGTAGAAGCCTTTAAACAAGGAGGACAAATGAATGTTATCCCAGAGGGTGCCCTTCATGCTCGTAAAAATAATATGGAAGGTGCTGGAGAAGATTTTACTGCTAAAGGTATTCCTGTAATTGATAAAGAAGGAGAGCAACAAGCTGAAATTGAACGTGACGAAATAATCTTTAGAAAACAAGTTACTGATAAGATGGAAGAGTTATATAAGAAATATAATTCTGAAGAATCTTCTTCTAAGAAAGATGAAATAGCTATTGAAATGGGTAAAATAATTACTTTGGAAATAGTTAAGCATACAGATGATAGAACTGGTTTAATTGATAAAATTTAGGAACAACTATGAAGCCAGATAAAATTAGAATAAACAAATGTGCTCCATCAAATGATGGAAACGTAGGAAACGCTATTTTATGTCTAAGTAGACGTATTAGTGGTTTTGCTAAGGAATTAAGTAGAATTTAGCAAGAACTAGAAAATTTAGTTTAGACTGAAACTCAGCTTCGTTAGGAACAACTTACTTAGGAATAGAATAGAGCAACAGAAAAAGAAAATTCTTTAGAAGAAAATATATCTTAGATTAATGAAAATATTCAACAGACTAACGAAGATAATTCAGAAGCTTTTTAGTCAGTTACAGATTTTATCAATTAGGAAACTCAAAATAGAGAAAACGCTATTCAATAGCAAGAATAGAGAGCTATAGAAGCTGAAAATAATTTAGCTGATTTAATTACTCAAGAAAGTACTAGAGCTTTACAAGCCGAAGAAATTCTTCAAAGAGCTATTTAGTATGAAGAAAATAGAGCTAGAAGTGTTGAAAGAGGTTTAAGAAATTCTTTAGATTTCTTAAGTAACGAAGAAAAGGAACGTGCTCAAGGAGCAGAACAAACTCTTACTGATAAAATTGATCAAGATGTTTTTGTTGAAAAAACACGTGCTGAAAATGCTGAACAAGTTCTCTGGGATAAAATTGTTGTTGATGTTTTAGAAGAACAAAATAGAGCTAAAGCAGCTGAACAAGCTAATACTGATGATATATCAGCTATTGAAGATAAGATTCCTGGAGCAGCATCTCGAGATAATCAATTAGCAGATAAAAGGTTTGTAAATAATTCTATAGCTACAGCTACAGCTACTTTTCATGGTACTAAAAATCTTATAGATGATTTGTCTTTAACTACTGAAGCTGTTCATGCTGATATAGGAGCAGCTTTAGCAACATTATTTACTGATGAAGATGTTGATAACAACGATTATTGTTTCGTTTAGATTCCAACATCTAATGCTAATTCATCTGAAATAGCTGTTACTGAAAAGTATAAATTTAATGGGACTCAATGGCATTTTGAGTATGATTTAAATACATCAGGATTTAATACTGCTCAATGGGATGCACTTAATTCTGGAATAACTGACTAGGTTATTGCAGGAATATTAGACAGAATTTCTGCATTAGAAACTGCTATGGGAGGAATGAAGATAGTTAAGATAACACCACAAGCTTATAGCGAATTACAAGAAAAAGATTCTAACACATTATACGTATTAAATGAATAATTATGGTAATAAGAAGTAATTTTAGATTAGGTAATAAGTTCTTATAGCATATAAATTTGGGTATAAATACTGGTATATTTATTTACTTAGAAAATACTAAAATGTATCCATTAACTAAATCTATTACTCCAGCAACCATAGTTTGTAATTCCTTAGTATATACAGGAAGTAATCAGACTGCTTAGATTACTTCTGTAACATTAGACGGAGACACATTAATAGAGGGTACTGATTATATTATTTCGACTAATAATGGTGGCATTGATGTTGGAACATATAATGTAACTATTCAAGGTATAGGGGATTATGTAGATACCTCTACAAGTACTTTTGATATAACTCCTGCAGTCGGTAATGCTAGTGTTTCTGGAGTATCATTAACATATAATGGATAGTCAAGAGATTTAATTACTGTAAATAATAATACCGGTACAATGCATTATAGAGTTGGAACAGATGGTACTTGGAGTACTACTATTCCTACTGCTACTGATACAGGTTCTTGGACTATATATTATTATATGGATGCTAGTTTAAATTATACTGCTAAAGGAAGTAGTTCAAGTCCTTGGGGAAGTGTTTCTTCATCTATTGAAAAAGCTGATTAGGAAGCTCCAACCGCATACGGTTCTACTGTAACTTACGGTTCTACTGCTAATGCAGCTTTTAGTGGCGGTGGAGGACACGGATCAATAGAATGGTCAAATGGTAATTCTAGATCCGCATTAGGTTCTCAAATTACCTCTGTAAGATGGACTGGAGACAGTAATTATAATGAATCTCAATGGTCTAATGCTGTTACACTTACAGTTAATAAGATAAGTCAATCTGCACCTAATGTTTCTGGTTCAACAACTACTTATCCTACTACTGCTACTGCTTCCGCATCAGGTGGTGGAGGACAAGGTTCTATTGAATGGGAGAGCGCTCAATCACAAACATCTGTAGGTTCTCATATAACTAGAGCACGTTGGTCTGGAAATGCAATTTACAATGCTTCACCTTGGTCTGGTTATGTAACAGTATAGATGAACAAAGCTGATCAGTCGGCTCCTACCGCCTATGGTGCTACTGTAGATTATGGTTATACAGCCTCAGCATCGGCAAGTGGCGGTGGTGGACAAGGTTCAATAGAATGGTCAAATGGTAATTCTAGATCAGCAATGGGTTCGTAGACAACTTATGCTAGATGGAGTGGTAATGGAAATTATAACCCTTCTCCATGGTCCAACGCTGCTACATTAACTGTTAGTAAGGCTAATCAATCAGCTCCTACTGCTACAGGTTCTAGTGTATCGGAAGGTAGTACAGCAACAGCCTCAGCAAGTGGAGGAGGAGGTCATGGATCAATTGAATGGAGTAATGGCAATACAAGAACTGCTGTTGGATCACAAACAACTAGAGCACGTTGGAGTGGTGATGATTATTATAATGCTTCTGATTGGTCAAATGAAGTAACATTAACAGTTACATAGTCTTCAACTCCAGATGATCCAGATCCAGAACCAGATTCTTACTATGTTGTTGTAGCAGTTACTAATAATACAGGAAAAACAAGTCCTGCTGTATCTGCTTTAGCATCTGATGGAACATATCTAGTACAATTATGTGGAAGACAAAATGGTAACTTTACAACAACACCTACAGTAGTAAGTAGTGGAACAGTAAGAAAAATAAACGTAAATGAAAATGGAGGTTATATAGGATATATTACCATAACATTTAGAGGTAATACAATTATGGCTAAATAGTATATAGGAATGTAGTCAAATATAACCAATATATCTCTTACTAGAACATTTGAACTGGAAGATGCTAAGGATGGATCTAATACGATTTATATAACCTTTGAAGATTCTTAATATTAAATTATACGAATATGGAAGCAAGAAAATCAAAAAATATAGGAACTATTAAATTAGGTGGACAAGAATATGATATATTTATAGCAAAATCTGAAGCTGCTAAATAGCAAGGATTACAACATTTTAAATCTTTACCTAAAGATGAAGGAATGTTATTTGTTATAAATGAATCTTCTCCAGTTGAAACATTCTTTCATATGCACAATGTTCCATTTCCTCTTGATATGATTTTTCTTGATGATGAATTTAAGGTATTAGACGTTAAAAGAGGTAATCCCGAAGATGATAAAATCGAAGGGATTGCTTCATACGTCTTAGAAGTAAATGCTGATTCAGGAATTAAAGTAGGAGATGAAGCTGATTTGGAAGATGACGATGAAGATTATGTTATGAAAGTTCTTGGACCAGATGGAGAAGCTTAGATGCTATTAGAAGGTGGAGAACGTATTGTATCACGTAGAGAAACTAAAATTCTTATAAAGAAAGCATTAAAAGCTGCTGAATCTAAAGAAGATAAAGATTATAAAGCGTTGGGTAAATACATATTTAAAGTATTAAAAGGACAAAATGAACGTCCTGCTGAATATGTAGATGCTCCAGAAAATAAGGAGGAATAATTTATGGCATAGTTATATAATCCAATAACAGATGCTTTTACTTATTACAATCCAATAGAAGTTTCTAATAATAAATCATTAAAAATAAATGATTCTTTATTTGGAGAACAAGAATTCTCTGATAAATTTAGTGGAATAACTAGTGATGGAATTCCTATAGCTAATTCTAATATTCCAGAAGAAAAAGAAGAAGTTTTTGGTAAAGATATTTAGGATAGAATGGCTTCCACTCATGCAGAAAATCCCGTAACTTTTAATAATTCTGGAAAAGCTAGTAAAATTTCTTTGAAAGGTTCAGAAAACCTTAGTAAAGTAATTGATGAAGTATCCAATGAAGCAGGTTTTGAAAAATTAAAAGACCCCAATATAAAAAAATTAATATTATTATAGGCTAAAAGAGAATCTTCATTTAATCCTACTATCCAAAGTAGATCTTCTAGTGCTAGTGGTTATTTCCAATTTATAGATAGTACTAGAAAAAGATATAGTAACTATTCTAAGTAGGATTTCTTAAAAGATTAGAAAGAACAAGTTAGAGCTGCTTATAAGTATTTATAGGATATACATAATACACCAAGCGCTTTAAAATTAAAATAGCAAGGATATAACGATGCTGTTATAACTGCTTTAGGTTGGTGGTATCCTAGATCAATGGACATGGTTTTATAGGGTAAAAAAGATTTTTCTTTAGGAGGATATAGTATTAAAAAAGCACTAGAAGATTATGGATAAATTTAATTGGAAAACAATATTTTAGGCTCATAGTGGAGGATTTTCTAGTAAGAGAGTATTTGGAGCATTAGGAATGTTAATTTGTTTAGGTATATTAGTAGCTGCTTTTATAATGGAGCGTTCTATACCAGATTTCGCTGAATTAGTATACGTTACTAGTGCTTCATTATTAGGTTTAGATAATGTTACAGATATTTTTAAAAAGAATGTTAATAAATCTAATTAAAATTTGATTAATTAGTAATAAGTAATATTTTTAACTAAAAGATATTTCAGAATCGCTCTGTTGAGCGTCTTATATATATAACCAATTTAAAATAACGTTATTTATGAAAATTTAGAGTAACAACAAAGAATTAAACGAAATGATTCGTAAGTTCCAAGAGGGTGGAGAAATGGCTCCACCACCTGCAGCAGCTCCAGCAGAAGCTGCACCAGCAGAAGCAGCTCCAGAAGGTGGAGATCCTACTGCTTAGATATTAGAAGCTGCAATGGCTGCTTTACAAAATCAAGATTGTAATTTAGCAATGCAAGTTCTTCAAGCATTAGTACAGATGTTAGGTGGAGGAGCTCCTGAAGGTCCTGCCGCTCCAGAAGGTCAAGCACCAGTATTTAGAAAAGGTGGTAAACTTGCTGGATGGATTAAAAAGTAATCATTAACTTGAATTAAAGGGTGATGCGGGCACGATATCCGTGTCACCCTTTTATTATTTAAAATACATTAAATATTATGGCAGAAGAAATAACATATATTCCATATGGTTAGAACGAAATTTCTCAACAAGACCTTATGACTTCTTTAGCTAACGGGCTGCCTGATTTTATGAATTAGTATAAATGGTTAAAGAAACCAAGTAACAGAGAAGCATTTTTAGAAATTTATTCTAATATAGTTAAAGGACTTGTTGGTGCTTCGGATAGTACTGGATTATGGGAAGTAAATAGTACTTATGATACAAGTAATCTTTCACCTTTAGGAAAAGAAATGGCAGGACACGCTGCACATTATATTCAATAGAAAATGGCATAGATGACTCCTCGTAAAAAAGAAGAAGAAAAGAAAAAAGAGGATTTAGATGAATTTGATTTTGTAAGTAGTTTTGGAAAACAACTTTTAAATCTTTATGGAGGTAATTCAAAACTTTTTGAGGATTCTGAATAGGGTTGGAATACTCTTGATAAAAGGGGTGAAAACGGACTTAGAGGAACTTCTGAACGTAAAAAAGAAATGGCTAAATAGCTAGAACTTTATAAAAGAGATTTAGAAGGAAAAGATTATAATTTTGAAGGAACATCTTTTAAAGACAAACAAGATGCTTTGACAAAATTATAGGCAGCTATTGATGCATTAAGAAATACTCCAGATGATGAATCAGATGATTTACCAGCATTTAGCGCTTTAGGATTAAACTATAGAGGATTCTTTAGTAATGGTGGTAATGAAGCCAGTACACATACAGATAAAGATGGTAATCCATATACCTGGAATTAGTGGAATGAATTATAGCAAGAATTAGCAAAACAAAAAGAGGCTGAAGCAGTTAAGGCTGCAGCAGCTAAAAGAGCTAATCAATATACTAATTTTAAATTTTATTAGTTTAATTTATCTGGTACTCCATTAACTACAGAATCTGCTCAAAGTTTATTAAATAAAATCAATACTGGATAGGATCTTGATGGTAATGATATTTCTGGACTCAACTGGGCTTTTAAGTAGGCTTTAAAAACGGGAGGATTGCAGAATCTTTCTAAAGAAGAATTAGCTAAATTTGGTTCTAGATATGCTAGCACTCCAAATAGACTTAAAAAATTACCAGAACTTGAAGGTATTTACTATGATTCAGTAGCAAACAGATTAATAAGACCCTATAAATAGTCTGAACAACCAGTAGGAGGAACAACATTATCAAGTCTTATTGCATAGAATAGTCCAGAAGCTTTAGCTAAAAAACAACAAGAATAGTAGTTATAGGCTGCTAATAGAAAGCTTGATAAAGGTTGGGAAACTGAAGATTATCTAAGAATGGGTGCTATGGCTCAAGATATTACTGGAGCTATAGCTGCTTGGTTACCTGGATATGGTACAGCAGCATCAGGAGCATTAGGTTTAACTTCTTTAGGAACTAATCTTGCTGCAGATATAGCAGATGAATCTTTAACTAAATGGGATGTAGCTAAAAATGCTGGAATGAACTTAGCGTTAGCTGGTGTTGGTATGGTTCCTGGATTAGGATTAGCTTCTAAAACCGGTAAATGGATAACAAATGTGGCAAAATGGGCTCCACGTTTATTAACTCTCCAGGCTATTAAAGATTTACCAGACTCTTATAATTCATTACAAAAAGCTATTAATAAACCAAATGAATTAACTAATGCTGATTGGAGAAATATAGCTTATGGTTTAAGTGTAGTTGCTGGATTATCTAGAGGAGCTGCAGGAGTAGCTAATCATAGAAGATATAAACCAGCTTTTTCAGAAGGTACTGAAAAACAATATACTGTTACTACTTCTAAGGGAAAGAAAACAATAACTAAAGAACAAGTTGATAAAATTAAAAAATTAGATCCCAAAGATAAAGAAAAATATACTGAGGAAATAAAGAACACTTTAAAATTAGCTGATGACGAAACTTTTGATATAAAAGATATAAAAGCTTTCAGAAAAACACTTAAATCAAAAGGAATAGAAATAAAAGAAGAAACCGTTCCTACAGGACTTTCTTCTAAAGCAAAAGCATACAGAGAATACTTAGAAAATCTAAATAATAGTATGAAGAATGGAGAAGGTATATATAGATATGCTCCTCGATTCCTTCCTACTAATTATGATATTTATAAAGGTGCTGCTAATCTTTAGATGCCTGGATTTAATTTATCTGAAAGAATAAAAAATGCTTGGAATCCTTTATCAGATAAAAATTTATAGAAAAAAGGAATAAAAGTAGTTGAAGAAGCTCCAAAAGCTACTACTCAATAGCCTACTACTTAGCCAGCTCAACAAAGTGTAAAAGCATCTACTTCTAAGAATGGAATAAGAAGAGATTGGAAAAATACTATTGAAAGAGGTAATTTTACTAATAATGAAATAACTCCAGGAGATTATAAAGTAGGACATTTTAATATAAAGGTTTCTAAAAATTCTAATGGAGAATATATAATACATACTGATTTACCTTCTTCAACCACTAGAGGCCCAAGACCTCAAGATCTTACTATGAAACAACTACCAAAAATATTTAAAACTCAAAAAGAACTTTAGAAAGAAATAGCTAAGATTGTTAGTGAATCTAGAAGAAGAGCTAATCTTTCTGATTCTAATGGAAAAAGAGCTGGAATAAATCACAAAGAAATAGGAAAGATTCTTAGAGATTTAAAAGCTAAAGGTTGGTTAAAGCGTGGAGGAACTATTAATAATCCTTTAGATACAATAATTGAAGATTTTTTTAAAAATAATAATATATGAATATAAGACCTAAAAATAATAAAATTTTATATGCTGATACAGGTGTAAAATTTTCATAGAATAATTTAAGAGGTGCTAATTGGAGACAACAGGTCTTTAATAATTATCGTTAGCACCTCTTAGATTAGTTGGCTAAATATGGAGAAGCTAGGGATTATGGAGATTGGTTAAATGAAATGTAGTCTCGTCATGCTAATATATATAATTTAGCCGGAGGAGAAAACGGAAATTGGGAGAATATTGCCTATAAAAATGATTTAGTAGGTCAATACCAACAAGATTATAGAGGTGGATTAGGTAATGATGGTTAGTATAAAAGATTTGGAACAACACAAATAAACCCAGATGATAAATATGATTTTAACCAAACTGGAATAAAAACAAATCAAAGTACTAGATATAATATAGCTAATCCTCCTTCAAGAACTTCTGGAGATTATTCTAGGGAAGGATATAACTATAAAGTTGATAATCTTTATAGTGCTATTACTGACGATAGAAGACTTTTAGGAAGAAAAGGTGATTGGGATGAAAATTCCGAAGAATATAAACAATGGTAGAAGGATTTAAATTCTAAAGGTTGGGAAACTTATCTAGATACTAAGGATAATTATTATAAATTAAGAAGATTAGCTGCCGAACCTGATAAACCAGCTACTTCTCAAGAACAAGAAAAACAAAAAGAAAAAATACACGGAATAATTGGAGAAGAAAAGGTTGATAAAGAATCTCTTTGGTAGAAACTTGGACAAGGATTTAATAAAATAGCTCCAGATTTATTAGATACTCTAAGATTAGCTGGAAATATGCTTAATAATCAGAGAGTATATGATGAATCAATGAAAGCTATTAAACCTAATCTACAACAAAGTTATCATACTTATAGACAAGTAGTTGGTGATGAAGCTACTAAATAGGCTTATTATAAAAGAGCTGTTCAAGGTGAACAAAGAGCTGCTAGACCTTTTACTTCTGATGCTGATCGTCAAGTAGCTTACATGAATGAAGCTAAAAGAATTGGTGATGAATTAAGAGCACAAGGAGACTTAGCTGATAATCAAAGAATTAGAGAAACTTCTGCAGAATCTGCTGCTCATTTAGATTCTAATAGAGAACGTGATACTGCTGTTGCTAATTCTAACATCACTGAAATGAATAAAGCTGACGCAGCTAAACATCAATTAACTGCACAGAAATATTCTGCTGACTGGACTAATTTAGAACAATACCTAATGGGTAGATAGTATAAATTAGAAAAAGAAAAAGCAAGACAAAAGGAATTAGAAGATCAATTATCTCTACTTGATACTAAAGAAAGTTTATTAGGTAATACTTAGTTAAAAGAGTATAGAGATTTAGCTGATAAAGCCTATTATGATTATCTCAAATATGAAGGAAAAGATGAAAATGAAAAAGCTTCTTTAAAAAGTAAATATGAGGAAGCTATAAAAAGGTATCAACTATTAAATATTCAATTAACTAGAGAAAATCTTAAAAAGCAGTATGGAGGAATTTATTCTGCTAAAGAAGGAACTAAAATAGAAAGAAAACGTAAAGACGAATCTTTAAAATATTTATATAAAACTTCTAAAGATATTGTAGAGCATTTTAGAAAAATGTCTAAAATGACAGATGACTCTAGAACAAAAACTTTACCTAAACCTATTAAACTTCCTTCACATCCTAAGAAATTCCAATATGGAGGATTAGCTCCATTTACAATATATAGACCTCTTGGAGTTGGTGGGGAATCTTCTTATGCATAGAGTACTACAAGTTCTTCTGGTAGTGGAAAATCTGAAAAAGATACTGCTGCTAAAGATAAACTTGATATGATTAAAGAACTCTTCAAACAAGTATAGGGATTACCTATAGATGTTAGTAGAGTTTACCAAGAAATATCTGAAGTGTTAAACAAAGCAAAAGCTTTTGGAGAAGAATTATCTACAGATGATATAGCTTCCATGTATTTGAATGTAATGAACAGAATGTCTCAACTTAAATATAGTCAAGACGCATTTGAAAAAGCTAAAGCACTAGCCACATCTAATGAGGCATTAAATGAAATAGCTGTTGGAGTACATGGAGAAATGGTTTTACAAGATAAGGATTCTGGAAAAGTTAAAATTGGTACATTATAGGATTGGATTAAATCTGATAAAAAATTAAATCCATTAACCAATGATTAGATACTAGAACTAAGAGCTAAATCTCCTAATATGGTATTTAATGACGATATACTTGGTATAGTTAACAATGGTGTAGGAATAAATAAAGTTTCTGCACAAATAAAATCATTAGCTGCTACTATAGGATCTTCTACAGAAAAAATAGAAGGAATTTCACAAGTTGAATCGAATAAGATTAAGGCTGGTTTACGAATATTGGCTGGAACTTCAGGAACCCCTGACGGTTATTACAAGGTATCTACTGATTAGAAAGATTCCACAGAAAATGTAAAGGCTGCTTTAAATTATATTTATAATATGCTTCCTAATAACTATAGAACATTATTAGAAATACATAGTGACGGTAAAGGAAAAGAACTTATTGCTAATTTCTTAAATTCTTAGGTTAGTGATTATGTTAAACAAGATATATCACCTTTAACTGGTAAAGCAAGTGATAAAGAAAAAGATACAACAAATGATATGCTTCCTTCTGTAGCTTTCTTTAACGGTTTAGGAGAAAAAGATTCATTTGTTATTTAGGATAAAACAGGTGACGGATTAAGAATAAATACTATTAGTACTCCAATTACTTCAAAAGGTTATAGTACTGGAAGTATTACATTAGGTAAATTAGAATCAAGTGATTTCGGTGGACAATTATTAATGAATTAGGCTACTATGGGAGATAGTTTAATCTCTTCTATAGGAAGAAATAATCTTATAGTGGATGGTAGAATATATCAAGCAGAATTACCTATAGACAAAGAAGCAAAAGCTCAAGGTATTATAAAACCTGATTTGAAATTCTTAAAGAATATAGAAATAGCTGATGAAAAATTAAGACAAATGGGAATAGATAAATCTGATCCTAAAAATATTCCTACTATTAATAAAGTTTACCAAGAAAATGGTTTACCAGTATTATACACTATTTCAGATAATAAACCTGTAATAACTTCCGAATATGCTAGATTTGCTATAGTAAATGGTGTAGGTACTGAAGAAGCTTTTGGAGAAAATCCAGAATTTAATGATGGTGTTAGAGAGATTACTGGAGAAAAAGAAAGACAGTAGTTTGAAACTTTAATGCAACAACAATCAGGAAATTCTAAATATAAATTAGATAATGGTATTGGAATTGGTGTTCTAGGTTTAACTTTTGGTGAAACCAAATTATATCAAGGAACAGTATATATTCCAATGGTAACAAGTAACATTTCTGCATTAGCTGGAACAGGATATAAAGCTAAGGGAAGTGAATATAATGAGATAGAAGCTTTACAGCAAGCTGCAGATGCTGCAAGATAGAAAGGATTTAAACCTGCAGGAAATACTTTAAAATAATAAATATATGCCTAAATAGAATGATTTAATTTTAACTCTTCTAGCAAATCCTCAGTTCACTACTGAGGATTTCTAGGAAGTTGGACTCTCCGCAAATAATACATCCTTAGAAGATGAAAATACTTATATAAATTCTAAAACAATAACAGAAAATCCTCTATTTCAAAAAGAGAGCGGAGAGTTTGATGAAGATAAATTTCACTCAGTGTATATTGGAGCAAGTAAGATGTTTTAGGATTTAAGTGATACAACATAGAATCCTAAAACTGTATATAGTAAATATAATATTTGGGCTCCTTTGGCACAAAGAGATATGACTCCCCAATTTGAATTAGTAAAAAGTCCTAATCCTGATAGAATTACTAAAAGTATGATTGTGTTTGGAAGAAATGGAGAAAGAGAAAAAACTCCATAGGAAATTGCACAATCATAGTAGGTATTTAATAGTAAAACAGGTGAATGGATGGATTCTCCAGAAGATTTATTTTCTTTTAAGAAATTATTTAATGATCCAATAGGATTTTTCTCTGATAATTTTGGAAATAATAAAGTATTAGCACAATATGATGAAGATGTTGATGTTAATGGTAATAAAAGGGGAAGTATAAATTTTAATGAAAATTTAATTGAGCATAGAAAAGGAGAATATATGCTCAATGAAAATGGAACATATTATTATAGAACATTAAAGGATGGAGAAAATATTTATGGAAAACAACTTCTTCATTACTCTGATATATTAACTAGAGAAGGTTCTGCATTAAACTCTATTGATTTCTTAGATAGTGATGATATAGAAAAGAGTACTTTTGGAACATTTGTAAAAGATGCTTCCTTAATTGGAGCTATGTTTATTCCAGGAGGAATAGGTACAGCTATTGCTGGTGCTACTATATTTCAACAAGCTGCCGGATTAGGAGCTACCTTAGGAAAAATAGCTTTACAGGATAGTAGTAATTCTACATTAAATTGGTTAGAGGGATTATCAGAATCTACAAATCCATTAGGAACTAGATCTGAATATTCTTCTGGAGATAAAATGTGGACTACAGAAAATCTTTTAGGAATGGTTGCTGATGTTATAGGACAATTATATCAACAAAGATTAATATTTAAATGGGCTCCTGCAATAACTAAAGGAAAATGGGGCCTTTCTGAAGAATCTCAAGCAGCTTTAAAAGAAAAATACATGGCTGAAATAGCATCAAAGAATAAATCTTCATTAGATGCTATAATAGCTAAATATGGTTCACAATCTCCACAAGCCGTAAAAGCTTCTCAAGAATTATTAGCTAAAAATCAATTAGAAGCAGCAGCTTTAGTAGAAGATTTTATGAAAGATTATTACAAATCTGGAGAACAACTTTCTAAAGCTTATATGACTATTCTTACTGTTAATGATATATATAGTGAAGCTAAAGAAGCTGGTGCCTCAGATTTTGATGCTTCTGTTATTACAGCGGGTTATGCTGCAATGGAATATGCCCTTTTAAGTACCGATATAGGTAAATGGGTTCTTCCAGAACTTAGAGGCGATAGACTTTAGAATAAAGCTATAGTAAGAGCTTTAACTAAAGATACTTTAGAAACATTTAAAAAATTAGGAGCAGAAGCTACTAATAGTGAAGCAGCTAAAAGAACTTATTTATAGAGGTTAGTAGATTTTGGTAAAAATGTTGCTAGAGGAGAATTTAATGCAGGTCTTGGTAAAAGAGCCGCTTTTGAAGCTGATTCTGGATTACTAAAAGCTGGAGCTGGCTCTATATTTGCTGGAGCATCAGCAGAAGCTATTGAAGAAACCTCTGAAGAAGTATTAGCAGACTTTTCTAGAGTACTTTTTAATGGTTTAGAAAAACTAAAGGGAAACGATGATATAAGAATGAAGAAACCTTGGGAAGATGAACATTTATTTGATAGATATGCAATGTCTTTCTTAGGTGGATTTATCGGTGGTGGTATATCTTCAGCAGCTTTTGATTTTAGTAGTGCTAGAAGATCTCTTAATATGGATTATAACAAAGCTGTCTAGGAAATTATATGGAAAGCCAGAAATAATGACTTAGATGGTATATATAAAATATTAAATAACGAAGAAATAGGTAATAAAAATCTTTCTGCTACAAAATTTGTTGAAGATGAAAATGGTTAGAAGATTTGGAAACAAGGCACTGAAAAAGATAACCAAGATATAGCCATAAAAAACATAGTAAAAAGACAAATTAAATTATTACAAGATACATTAGAAGCTCATGGGGGTAATATGTCCGATGAACGTCTTATAGATTAGAATGTATTAAAAGATATAAGATTTAGAGCTTTACAAAATTCCACTACAGCTGGAATATATATTCAAAAATATAACCAAGCATTAGGAAAATTAATAGAAAAAACTAATGAATTAAAATCTCTTGATACTCCTTTAGAAAAAGCAGAAAATGGTACAACAGATAAAAAAGAAAGAGAAACAGGAGAATCAGAAGAAACTAAAAAGAGAAGACAAAAGTTAGAAAAAGAAATAAAGGAACTTGATGAATAGATTGAAAACTTTACTTCAGGTAAACTTGCTCCTTTATTTATGACTTCCGCTCTTTTAGAATCAACTCCTTTTATCTCTGAAGTATTTATGCGTGCTAGTTTTAAAACTTTTGCAGAAGATAAGGCTAAAACTAAGTTTGAAAATATTTCTGAAGGAGAATTAAAGAATTATTGGGATTAGTATTAGACATATCTTAGAACATCTAAAAAGGATGATTTAGATTTTGCCACTGAAGGATATTTATCTCTTTAGAAAATAATTAAACAAAACTTTGAAGAAGCTAAAAGAATTGCTGAAGAATCTGTAAATAACGATCAATTAAAATAGTTATTAAAAGAACAAACATTATCTACTACAATCTTAAATATGACTGAGTTAGATGACGATACTTGGCAAGAAACTTTTTAGAAATTCATAAATGATAATCCATTAACGGAAAAATTTGTTACAGAAATTTAGCTTATTAGAAATACTGTAAAAGAAGCTAAATAGAATGCTGATAAAAAATTTGAAGAAGATAAAGCTCTTTATGATCAAAAATTAGCTAATGGAGAAATAGAAGAAAGTGTTTACTAGAGTTATATAACAGGATTAAATACAGTTAGGGATGATGCTTATACTCAAGCCAATGAAGGTTTAAACAATGCTCTATCTGATATTAATTTTGATATGTTAGTAGAACAAGCTAATTAGCTTGCTGATAATTTTATTAATTTAGGTTTCATTAATGGAGCAATTAAAGATACTGTTGTAAATAGATTACAGGAAAGTATTGATAGACTTTAGGAACATTTAAGAGAATTAGAAGAACTACTAAATGCTGTTGACACAGATAAACAAGATGAAGTAATTGAGAAACAAAATAGACTAAATTCTCAAATTATTGAATTGAAAGAAAAATTAGAATAGATTAAAAATTTAAAATATACACCTATTTTATAGAATTTAGATTAGTTTGCTCTTAATTTAAAATCTTATTCAGTATCTCAATTATTAGAAGAATTAGGAAATGCTATTCAAACTAATAAAACTAACATTGGCTAGTTTACATTTGGGGAGGATATTCATCATGCAATAAACGAAGCTGATAGAGTAATTGATTTATATATAGCAGCTTTAGAAGGTGCTAGGACTGATACAGTTGATCCTTTTAAAATTAATACTACTACAGGTAAAACTGAAGAAAATCTTTGGGGAATAAATAAAGTACTTAATGAAGTACATGCAAAGGCTCCTAAAATTGATGGAGATACTTGGGAAGATTTACCTGAAATAGATGGAAACACTGCTAATATGATGTTAATGGATGCTCGTTCTATCAAATCCTTATTATAGTCGTATAAAAAATTATTCGATATAAATAGAGGACAAAAACTTGAAATACAATCAAGAGTAGGAGCTAGAACAAGTTATTTATTATATAATAAAATTTAGAGATTATCTAGATTATTAACAAATCCTGATTTTCCTGAAGTAGATAAGGATGGAAAAACATATGAAGGAATTGCTGAATTTCAAGAAGCTATTGATAATTTACAATTCTTTAATGAAAATGTTAAAGGTAAAAATAAAGAAGATTGGAATATAAATTTATCTTTGGAGGAACAAATTGCTCTAGAAAAAGATAGATTAACTATGGAAACAGCTATATTCGAATTCTTTAATAAAAATACTGATAGAGATTGGACTCCTTTATTCAGCACAATATTTTTTAATTTAGGAGACACAAGAACTACATTATTAACAGAAGCTGCTGAAGATATAGATGAATCTTCTTTAATTGGATATTTAATATCTAAAATAGCTATAAACTCTTCTGATTTTTATTCTAAGTTTAAAGATATGTTAAAATCAGGAGATAAGAAAATAGCTCCTTTATTAGGTTAGGAAATAGGTGTTTAGTTACATTTAGGTAATGTCTTAAATGGAAACGCTGTGACTAAAGCTATTTAGGCTTATAGATAGTCATTATATAATCATGTTAAAGGGTTAAGTTTAGAAGAAAGACATAAATATTTATTAAAAGCAGGTATTAATTCTTACGCAATTTCTACTGATTATGGATTTAATAAATATTTCTCTTCGTTAGATATAATGCCTCAATATTCTAATATAACATTTACAGATGGTGTGGCTGGAAGTGGTAAAACTACAGCAATAATGGCTACTGTAAATAAATTTTTATAGACATACTATCCAGGAAAATTTAATAAAGTATGGACTATTCATGGAGGAGATCCTGATACAGAAACAACATTTTCTGAAGGTTTAAGAAAAGCTGTTGGATTAGCTGAAGATGGAACTGCTACTTTTAATAAAAAGACCTTCATGGATCAACTTACTGATGATAGAAAATTAACTAATGATGGTAATGTTTATCAATTTGAAGAAAATACTGACTATAAAGTAATTAATGGAAGATTAGTTCCAACATGGAAATTAAAATCTTATTCTAAAGAAGAACTTCCTGATATTATCATTATTGATGAGGCTCAATAGCTAACTTAGCTTGAATTATTAACTATTGATAAATTTGCTAGAGAAAATGGAATTCCAGTTATAATGTCAGGAGATTTATAGCAATCTTAGATGACTGGAGAAATTAAAATATCTAATGAGGATATTACAGCAATAAACAAAGAATTAGCTGAAAAAGGAATAAAAGATTCTTCAGGAAATGTAATAAAATTTGATAAAACTTTTCCTTTAAATTTACATTTGTCTAGAAACTAGGTTATACATACTCCTAAAATAGGAACAAGTATGAGAACTGAAAATAACTAGAAAAATATGAATATGGCTGCAGTGGAAGCTGCAATAGACATTGTTTAGGAAGCCAAAAAATCTGGAGAAGTTCCAAACGCTTAGATTGATTTACATTATTATATTGATGATAATAATATAGCTGGAGACTATTGGGCAACAGAAAATGAAGATATAACTTCTCTATTGGATAAAATGATTGCTAATTTAGGAGAAGGAGAAAAAATTAACTTTGCTTATTCTTCAGAAAATTCTGAAATCTATAAAACATTAAAAGCAAATTCTAAATATTGGGATAGAATAAATCCAATTAAAGGAACTGCTCTAGGATAGGAAGGTAATTATTGGATATTAGACATAAAACATAAACAATTAAATGCTAATGGAGAAGAAGTAGATGTTCCTACAGAAACTTATTTACAAGATTTATATACAGGTATAACTAGAGCTAAAAAAGCTAGTATTTTAATTGGACCAAAATCTCCAGTATAGGGTATTAATCTAAATATTATTCAGGATTCTGAAACGCATCCTGAAAAGTACTCTGAAAAAGCTGTAGAGAAATTTACTGATAAGAGAATTAAAATATTAGAAGGAGCCTTAGAAGGAATAGATACAAAAGACATTCCTAATATTTCTAGAAATGTTCCTCCATCTAGTCCAACACCTTCAGTAGAGCCTACACCAGAAGTTCCTCCAACAGGACCAACTTCTCCAGTAGAACCTGCTCCAGTAAATCCTGTTCCTCCAACACCTTCACCAGTTTCTCCAAGTTCTGGACCAAGTCCAAAACCAACTGTTGAAAAATCTAAGAAAGATTCTTTCTTAAAAGGAATAAATAAATCTCTATCTAATCAACATATAGTAGCTGTATTAAAAGCTGCTACTGAAGCTAATATTGCTGGAGAATTAACTGATGATGAATTTAATGAAATTAATAAAGTAGCTGAGCAAAAATTACAAAAACTTAATAAAAGAAGTGACGAAGAAAAAGTAATTTAGGAAGGTATAGCTGCTGTGGGAGAAGGTTTAGCAGAAGTTTCTGAGGAATTTACTAAACATAGAGCTGAAGACTTATTAAAGTTTCCTAGTGTTGAAAAAGAATTTAAAGAAATTTACGGAGTTGGAGTAAATTCTATTGAAGAGGCTGTACAAAGAGCTATTAATGATATTATAGAATAGTTTAATACTTTAGAATCTCCAACAGAAAAAAATATAAAATTTAAGGACGATATTATAAGATTACTTAAAAAGTCTTTAGAATATGATTCAACTAGAGCTATATTAGAAAGTTATATAACTCCTAAATCTGAAACTAATCCTGAAGAAGAAATTCCTCCGGTTGTAGAAGAAATTGAACCAGAGGATATAGAAGAAGAATCAGAATCAAACGAAAAAGAAACTAAAGCTAAATTATCTGATGAAAATAGAGAAACCAATTCTGCTACATTTGATAAAGTAGAAATAAGTGGATTTAGTAAAAAAGATTTTAATTTCTTCTTATTTAGTAATGCTACATTTGAACTAGGAACAAATCTAATTAACGATGATGGAACATTTAATCCTAGTTCTGTTTCTTAGAGAATAGATTCACTAAATGGTATTGTTAAAATATTTGGAATAAATAATTTACAAGAGGGTATTAATTTATTAGCACAAGCTAGAAATATTTTAATGTCTGTTAAAAATAAATCAGACATGGAAAGACAGCTTGGAACACTATTTAATAGAAAATTAAGACAATTAGGTAAAGCTAATTTAGGTAATTTGTTTGTTAGATTTGCTATTAAAACTTCTGAACCTAACGTATTAAATAGTAAATACGATAAAGCTTAGAAAAACTATTATAATGAATCAGTACCATATGCTAGATGTTAGGTAGATCCACGGTCAGAATCTAATTATGCCAATAATAGAAATCTTGTAGCAATAATTGGAGATACTGAAGATAGATTGGAGATTCCTTTATTACAGCTTAATAATCCTATTACTATTATATTATAGAAAGCTTCTGGACAATATAAATATCCTCAAATAGCATATGCATATAATAATGCTTATACACGATCATATAATTATGCTGCAGGATAGACTAATGCTGCTGGATAGCCTATTATAAATGATATGGAAGGTTATGCTCAAATAGAAGCTTTAAAAACTATAGTAAATACATTTACTTAGGATGATTATAAAGGATTAACTAATTTAATTAAAGTATATTTAGACACTAATAGAAAAATTTCATTTATTAGAGATTAGTAGTGGACTATAGCTAAAAATCTACATAATTTTGGTCCTCAATTAAATTTACAAAGAGGATAGAAAGATAATTATGATAATGTAGATTACATACAAGAAGATAGATGGATTTCATTAAGTGAGTTAAGACAAGATCCTCAATTAAAAATAACTGGAGTTTATCATTATACTGATAAATCAGGAGAATTTGAGGATGAAGCTGGAAATCCTGTTAAAATTGTAACTAAACCTAAACATCCGTTTGTATTATATACTGACGCTTTTTATGCTCATGATGGAGTAACCGAATTAAATTCTGATGATAATATTATTAATGAATTTATGTATCAAAAACTTCATCCTGAAGTTGAATAGACAATTAAATTAGTATATGTATTACCTCCTACATTTACAATAGGAGAATATGTTGAAAGTTTAATAGGATTTATGGTTAGAGGAAGTAAAAAAGGCGTACTAGGAAATCAGAGAACTCCTTTAAAGGTATTGGAAGGTTTAATTTATGATGCTGAAGGTAATGTAAATTCTGAATTAATTCCCGTATTCTAGAATGCTTTTGGACAAGACAATGGAATATAGGTTTATAATAAAGTTAAAGAAACTATAGATCAATTAAAAGATTTAAGTTTTGAAGAGCAAATAAAGAAATTAACTAACGATACTCCACAAGCTTGGAATATTAATGGTGTAGGATTAAATGCTAACGTGCAATTATATCAACAATTATAGAATATTATTAAGCAATTAGTTCAACCTAGTGGTGTAACAGTATGGGGAACAGTTAATCATAAAGGTTCTTCTGATATTAAAGATTCTCAACTATAGTTACTTTCACAAATATTTGAGAAAAGTGGTTTATCTTTATTCTATCAAACAAAGGGTAGTAAAGATGCTAGTTTAATAAAATATGGACGTTTTTCTCCTATACAAGAATCTGAAGACGGTGTTACAATAAATAATGATTATTTAACCACTGATAGAGAATATAAAGTTAATGGTAACTTATCTACATCTACTTTTATGGCAGATGAAGAGTTTAATAATATAATTGAAGGAATGTTAAAAGGTTATCGTTCAGGAGGTTCAACTACTCCAACTACTGATGGATTCGCTTATTTTAATGATAATTATAGTGGATTTAATACAAAACAACAACAATAGCAACAAAATCCAGTATAGCAACAACCATCTATACATCCTGATATTCTTGATAAGTTAACTAAAGCTGGAGTAGCTAGTATTCTTTATAGTTCTTCTGATATAAGACCTACTATTGTAAATGATAATTCTATAGAATTAAAAAATCAAATTGCTAATAGTATTAATAGTTATAAACTATCTTTTAGAGCGTTAGTTCTTCCTAATGGAGAATTAATTATAGGTAAAAATGATTTCTTTAAAGATAAAGATGTTCAATTTAATTTAGGAAATAATCCATTTGAAAGTGGACAAAATTATTAGTTTGATGCTATAATTGATGGAGAAGAATATGATGTTGTTTATAGTGAAACTAATAACGGAAAAATAATGGAATTAACTCCTAAATAGAATCAGAATGAACAAATTAATAGTTACTCAGAAGTTGATCCAAATAATTTAAATATAGATAGAGCTAAAGAATTTTTAACTTAGTTATCTAATTCTTCAGAATCTTTAAAAGATCTTATAAATCCAATATTATTAGGAAATCCAGATACTTTGGTTGAAGAGACATTAGAACTTTTAAATTCAGATTTCTTTAAAATGATTTTAGAAGAAGAAAATTTGGATATTTCTTAGTTTAATGATATTTTAACTTTTGAATAGATGCCTAATTAGAATTAGGATATGTGTAATTTATCAATTAAAATTAATTTTGTATGAGTATAAAATGTACCTTTACACCAACGAAATTTAAATAGGAAGTACTAAAAAAGGTACTTCCTATTTTTAAAAATCGTCTTAATATGTCAGATAAAGACGTTAGAGATAGTTTATATAATACATTTAAAGATATTTCTGAATAGTTAGGAATTACTGGAATTAGTAAAGTAGACGAATCATTAGAAATCATAAAAAAAGAAGTTGCTAAATTTTTTAAAAGCGAGCAATGGTTAGATGATAATGATATTAGAGCTGCTTTAACTTAGTGGAAACACACTCCAATACCTGAAGACAATACAGCTGATCATTTATTAAAAGATAATGAAAAGCTTGAAAGGGTTAATGAAGATCCTTTTGAAACGTATTATTAGTTTGCTATGAACGCTAAAATTAGGGCTAAATAGTAGGCTAATAAAGTTGGTATACGCTCTATACTCTACAATGAACAAGGAATTATAAATTCTACTAATACATTAAATGAATCTATAAGAAGTAGACAAGAAGAATTATTAAAGGATGTAATAGATTATTTAAAAAGTAGAATACCAGAGGAAAGACAAAATGAACATCCTGAAATATTTTCTGAAGGAAGAATGTATATTGATAATAAATATACTGGAATTGTAGAAAAAATATAGGAATACTACGGAAGTATTTTAGGTAGCTAGAATTTTGATCCAAGAATACTAAATAAATATTATAATGATGAAAATTATAAAGTATTAGACGCTTATAATTCTTGGATAATTCTAAATTATTTTGATACCATTCTTCAACAAATTTTTGGAAAAGCTATAAGTATAAATCCCGATTTATCTAAATATTCTACTAAAAATAAATATGCTATAGCTGGAGGAAGTAATGTATATGCAACTTGGAGAACCTCTGAAGAAATAGATATGGGAAAAGAAATAAATAATATAACTTAGGCTATAGTAACCTCTATTCCTTTTATTCCTTATGGTTCTACAACACCTTCTCAAAACAATATAAAATTTAATGAATTTTTATATATCATAAGTAAAATAAAAAATCTAATACAAACAGCCAATAATGATTGGACTATTACATTTGGAACAAATACAACATTCTCAGAAGATTTTGTAGAAAAATATAATGGAAAATCATTTTTAGAGCTAATAAGTTCTATAAGAACAAATCCTTAGGAAATTTTACCTGATATATTTAAATTATTAAATAATGACAATGTTATAAGTGCATTAATAAGTGCTAATGTAATAGAAAGTAATACTTTTTTAAATGTTGATAAAAGTTTAATTAATTCATTATATGAAGGATTATTTAATGAAGATAATCCTAATAGTTTGTTATCAATATAGAATAAATCTGGATTTGATAATATAAATTATTTTGCATTTGTAGCACAAACCATTGATTCAGCGTTCCAATCATCATATTTACAATATTTTAGAAATCAACAAGGTGAAATATTTATTAGAAATATGTATGATTAGAGCATAAGCAATATTGAATATGCTATTAAAGACACTATAAATTCTATAAATAGTAAATTACTAGAACAAACTTATGATGAATCTAAGTATGATGTTAAAACAGAAAATAGAACATTTTCTGAAGGACAAACATATAATATACATTATAACGGATTAAATTATACTTTAACATAGTAGAATTCATAGATTACTGCAATTAGTGAAAATGGAAAAGTAATATATGATAGTATATTATTAGAAAATTTAATTAAGACATTCTTAAATACTCCTAATAATATAATATTTACTATAAAAGATTTCCATAAAGGTCCTTTAAAAGTTATTGTAAGTTTAAATAAGGATTCTGTTACTTATGAAGTAAATGGACAACAATTTGAATCATTTACATCTAAAAAAGACTTTGATTCTTTATAGGATTTTATATAGGAAATTCTACATCAAAATTTAAATATTGATAATGCTTATTTAGATGCCTATAAAGGTAAATTTAAATATGGAGCAGAAGCTGGAATAATTTCAGAATTAATGAAGGTAGCTTCAAGAGTATTAGCAAATAAACACTTATCAAATACTATATTAAAGGATTTAAATCCTTCTCAAATAAACCATAAATTAAATTAGATTTTTGGTAAAGAAAAAAGTAGTATAAAACCAACTGTTAATAAACAATTAGGAGAAATAAATGTAATTACTGATTCTGCTACTAAAACTATATCTAATTTGGCTGAAGCTAAAGCTCAAGCAACTGGTAGATTAACTTCTTCTCAAGTAATAGATAGTAATGGTAATGCTGTTGCCTCAAGTTCTTTAAGTAGACTTCTTTCTACTTATACATATCAAATAAATGAACAAGTATTAACTGAAGGAGCTGCAGCACAAGGATTTAGTCTCTGGAATACCGGTGTATTTAAAGGTATTCGATAGATGAAAGAAATTCAGGATAATAGTGAAGACTCTTCTAAATCTTCTACTGAATTTTCTAATTCTGAAATGGAATATGGTACAATATTTGTAGATTTTATACAAAGTTTATTAACTAAACCTGTTAATGATAAAACTCCTTTACAAAAAGGTTTATGTTCTTTTATTCCATCTGAAAACTCAGATAAAACATATATAGGAAGAATGTTAATAGATTTAGCCAAATTAAAATTTGGTGAAGAATCTGTTTACGATATTCTTAGAAAGAATCCTACTAGAATTGCTGAAGTAATTCCAACACTAGCCAAAGAACTTAATGCTTTTTATACTAAAGCATTGGATAATATAAATTCAACTTGGGCAAGAGTTGGATTATTGGTAGGAGAAAGAGTTTCTTATGGGGATTGGGGACATATAACAGTAAAAGCTTTAAAAGAAAGAAAATCTACTTTACAATATATTAATGATATTGTAACAAAATATAACAATGAAAATCCAACAAATCCAATAGTATTAATAGACTAGGTTCATTATGTCTCTGATAAAAATGGAGAATTGTAGGTTAATGAATCTTTCTTAGAAAATACT
>Ga0256404_1004134_pt1 | contig 27872 bp, 18 predicted proteins | sample RumenRJG_01DNA_FD_185990 | JGI IMG/M metagenome (GOLD analysis project Ga0256404, IMG submission 185990) | Bovine rumen microbial communities from Lethbridge, Alberta, Canada - RJG_01 | ecosystem: Host-associated > Mammals > Digestive system > Stomach > Rumen | place: Canada: Alberta | collected...
AGCCGGGTCACTGAATCCCCAACGGTCACCGTAGCAGCACCAATTCCAGCAAAGGGAGAAGAGGTCAGATCTGCACAGGACTTTGCATTGTATGTCAAAGAAGTTATTCCGCCGCAACCTGAAAAAGCACCTTTGCCTATGCTCTCAACAGAAGTGCCTAATGTCAGAGTCTTTATTTTAGTATGTTCTTTAAAAAGATAATCTGGGATGGATTTTACAGTATCTCCAATATATACTGTTAATGCGTCCCCATAATAAGATCCAAAGATGTATGGGGTCCAATCGGGGTCACAGATAATCGAGCAGGAGGTAGCATTAAACCAAATTGTACTCAAGTCTCTACAGTCATAGAATGCTCTGTCACCGAGATGTTCAACACTCTTAGGAATGGTAATCCCATATAAGCCCGAAGAAGTGAATGCATATTTTTCGATAGTATGAAGGTTACTAGGCAAAAATACATTGTTAAAATTCCGTGTATATGCAAAAGCATACTCTTTGATTGTCTGAACAGAACTAGGGACGGAATAATCCCCACTGATTGCATAGGGATACACAATTAACTCAGTACAATCTTTACTAAATAACACACCGTTCAAAGAACAATAGTGAACATTAGAGCTATCTACTAAAATCTCTTTCAATTCCAGACAATATCTAAAACTAAGTGCACTTACATCAGAAACGTTTGGTCCAAGAGTGATAGATTCGATTATTGATCCATAAAAAGCGTTGTTACCGATTTTTACAACTGATTCTCCCAACTGAACTGATTCAAGGTAACCATTTGGAACTTCAGTATTCGCTGGCTCATATACACAAAACGCTGACTCCTCGATAACTCTGACACTATCAGGGATAGTTATCCTATTCAACGTCCATGCATCCTAAAAAGCTAACGCTCCAATGACTTCTAGATTCTCATTAAATGATATCCTATCCAAAAAGTGACATTTGTAAAATGCACCCTCATCAATAATCTTCACGTACTTGGGTAAGTTTAATTCTATTAATCCCCACTGGTGACTTGTCCAATGTTCAGCGTCATAATCCCATGAACAGTTTGCAAAAGCGTATTTTCCGATATATTCCAAATTAGCCGGCAAATCAAGGCGTAACAGAGAATAGCAACGATCAAATGCATAGTCATTTATGCTTTTTAGCGTCGATGGAAACTCTACATAGATAATTCCGGACCTCTCGACAGTAGTATCATCATAGCCAATAGATGCACAGCCTGAAAAAGCCGACTTTCCGATATCAAGAACTCCTTCACTTATAACTATTCTGACTGGACGAGTAGTGATATGCCATGGAGCATTAACATAACCTTTTGAAAGATCTGCAAAATGTCCATCGACCCCTTTGGTTATTGTAAAATATATCAGGTCGCGTGAGTACTCGGTCCAATTAAAAATAGGGGAAGGATAGCTAAGCGAACACGGAAGACTCATCGAAGTTATCTTTACGCAATCTTCAAAAGCACCTTTACCTATTGTTTTTACACTGTCTGATATTATAACTGACTCAAGTGAAGTACATTTGTAAAATGCGTATTCACCAATTTCCTCACAGTTAGCATTTGTGACAAAAGTTTTGAAAGAAGCATATGTGAACGCATTTGCCCCGATACGGATAAGATTATCAGGTAATTCTATTGAAGATAGACTACTACATCCACTAAAAGCAGCATCTTTCAATTCCACCATAGTCGTGGGGAAGATTACTTCACTCAATGAGGTACAGCCTGAAAAAGCACCGTACCCAACAGAAGTGACACCTTCCGAGATTATAACACTTTTAATACCATATGATCTCCACGGTGCATAGATGTTTTGATAATCTTTCATATCCCCTGTACCATCAATACTCAACACCGAAGTTTGGCTGTCATACGACCAGGTAAGATTCTCTCCGCAGGATCCGCTGGTCTCCCCGGCAGCTTCCGAATAATCCGAATCGTTCAACAAAACAAAACATCCGACGGCCAGAACGGCAACCAATGCCAAGGCCGTCAGAACCATACCGGAGGTGCGGGAAACATCCTCGGTGTTTCCTCTCCCTCTCGCATAACCGGCTAACATACGTTTTGAAAGGTATCCTCTCGTATTAATAGTTGTGAAATACATCCATCCGTCCCTTTCCAAAACACCGCTCAGACACAACCGAAAGGAAAGAATTGCTCTCTATAAAGGGCGGAATTCTCACTTTCGGCCACCCCCCGGTTTGGGTTATATACCCGCAGATAACCTATAGTTCCGGTCAACATGGGATCCGAACAATCGACAAGGAAATGTCCGTTCTGCGGCTGCGACTGCGGCCTGAATCCGTTCTCGATCTGCACCGGGTGCGGGAACATACTGCCGGAGGAATGACATGCGTTTCGGCACGGCTGTCATCGATTCCTCCCTACCCTGCTGGGACCGCTACGGGGACCGCCGCTATCCTTTCGGGATCTGGAAGGATCTTCTCAGCGAGGAGGATCTCGAAGGGTACCGCGGACGGAACGGGAAGGAGCTCGATCCGGAGAGAATAAGAGCATACTTCGACAGGGACGGGGACCTCATCGTCCACGGTGCCGACACCGTCCTCGAAGACAGGATCACCGAGATTGCGGAACAATGGTATCCGCGCGCCGTGGATGATGCAAAGTCAAAGGAATGCCGTACCTTCCCCGCCGGCCTCATGGCGGCCGGATATGCGGAGGACCTTGGAAACGGGATATTCCGCATCGGCTCCGGAAAGAGTTCGGCAGTGATCGGGAAAGACCTGCTGGCACATATCGCGGGGACCGAAGGCAGATACTACCCGTACGCTGACATACTGGAGATCGATACCGGCTCCGCGAAACTGGATCAGGTGCTGCGGGAGATATTCTACGGAAGCAGGCACCACCTCAAGAGCGGGGATGGCCTGAGGAAGCTGATCGAAGACAAAGCAAAGGCCAAAGGATTCCTGCGGGAATGATCAGCGGGATTCCCCGTTCTTCTTCACGTAGATCTTATCGATATTCTCGATATTGGCCATCTTCATGATCTCCGGGTCCGCGGTCCCCTTCACTATATCGGAACGCAGTCTGGAGTAATTGGGCATCGACAGGGACTCGTACTGCCCCGTTTCCTTCAGCCTGGCTATCACCGCGGTCTTATCCTGGGGGAGTTCGGCCTTTTTCTCGTGGCGGACGAGGATCTTCCCTTCGGTCCCCTTCAGGGACATGTATCCTCTGGAATCGGAATAGGCGACGATCTCCGCCCGGACGGTGTCCTGCTGCGCTTCCAGGAGCTCGATGCGGTTGCGGAGGGCCTGTTTCTTCTGCTCCAAATCCAGATACATGTCGGCCAGCTCCGTTCCCCGGTCGGGACCGGATTCCCTCACGGAGAGCTCGTGCAGGAAGCGGGGGCAGCGGGATTGGTAGGGGCATACGTTACAGTACTCGGATTCCCTGGGAAGGGGGTTCTTCGATGACTTCATTTCGTCTATGATACCGGAGACCTGCTTCGCCGCTTCCAGGCAATCCTCCCTTACGGCGGTGAGCTCGGTGGAGAGGTTCTGTACGAGGAACACCCATCTCATGACGGTCTCCCTGGCACCCAGGTTGTCCATGGCCCAGAGCGCGGATGCGCGCATCTCGAGATCGGAGTTCAGCTTCTCGCGGGAGGAGACCTCCGCGTCGGTGACGTACCTGGTTATGTAAGCGGTGGTGCCCTTCCTGCCGACTTCCTGTATCGTGAGGAGGATCTCGTTGCCTCCGGGGAGGGCGAGGGTGCCCTCCATCTCCGATGCCACGATGTCGGCGGCACCGAAGACCCTTGACTGGCTGACGAAGTTCCGGATGCATCTCTCCCCTATGCGGATGTACTGCAGGGGATCGTCGTTGTGGGGGTTGTAGACTTTGGCGACCTCTTTGTCCCAGCAGTTCCAGAATGCTTCCAGGACCTTCTCGTCCCTGAGACGGTAACCCATGATCCGGGAGCGGGAGAAACTGCGGATGGTATTACGTACCGATCTCTTCAGGCAGTCCTCCAGCGAGAACTTGTCCGGGAAGGCCTCGGTGCCGTCCAGCCGGTGGGCGTAGGGACACCTGCGGAATGCTTCGATATCGGAGAACGTGACGGCCGCCATCGGGAGGGGATGGGGGTAGGGGTAGATTAGGATGTTCCCGGTCCGGATAAAGGGGGTGTTGTTCATGGGATTGTGCCGGGGGAGGGAATATGCTGCGGGATGAGAGGTGATTCGCGATAAAAGCCATCGGACCCCACTCGCTTTCCCTAAATATTGTCTTGAGAGTGCTATGCAGGTATCGGCGGAAGAACAGGACTGTTTCACAAATCGGCTGCGATTTTAAACGACCTGTTCAGAATACGGTTGGTGTGATCCATGAATCTTTCGATGAACTCTCTGATTCTGCATTCTATCTTGGAAAACGTCTCTTGATGCACGCGGTTAACAAGCCATATCTTAGATGATTCTATCAGCAACGAATATGGTACAGCGCATTCCTGACGTTCAGATAATCCGTTTTTCAGACGCACGGTTTCCATGATTTTCCACAAGTCCGCAACGAAATCGGCCATGCTCTCTATAAAAACTGTTGGCTGAACTGAATAGCTCCCCGCTGTAAGATACTCCTGATAATGCATCTTTTCCTCGTCCAACCGTACTGTCATATGACAGGTTTTGACCACGATGCTCCCTTTATGCTCTGCCGTTCTGAAGATCTTTTCCGAGCCCTTTGATTTCATACGTTCCTGGAGCTTTGCCTGATAATCATCCGACAGCAGGTCATCTAACATGATATTTGCTGCGTGGAGTTCCTTAGACATCAAATCTTCCCAGGTTGTTTTTACAATATCATGCATTTTCTGTATAACAGATTCATTCGGTTCGAAAGCGTATTGATTCTTCTCTTCAACGGATGCAATCATCTTTTGAACTACAGTACCCCATGGCGGTAAATTTGGATATGAATTGTAAAATGAAATTGATGCAGTATTGCACAACCAGGCTCTGTTCTTGTATGAGTCCGGATCAAAATCGTAAACAGATTTTAACGAAGATGGTTCTTTCGCAGAGGTTTCCAATTTGACAATCTCCAAACCGATATCCACATCTCTGTTCTCGTTTTCCGGTTTGATAACCCATTCCCGGATGATACTTTCATTCCAGGAATACTGGAGTTTTCTGACCTGACGCGAAGCTTTGTAAATATCGGTGCTCGTGTACAGCTCTGTATTGGTATCGATTTCGTTACCGTCGCCTAGTACGGTGAGGGAACTATGTGCGGTCTCCAAGAGAAGACGCTGATAATTCTCGAAAAGTTTGGGAAGTTGGTCGTTCAGCAGCGAAGGTACGTTCCGATAGACGTACTTCGTTACCATGTCTATCGGCGCATTGTATGCGGTAACCGACAAATCGAAAGGATTCACGTAGATATGATTGTAAAAATCGATATCGACTATGCACCCGTGGATGTATCCGTCTCCTCCGATTTCCTTGACGGATGAGGCGATGCCGTTCATGTAATTCATGAATCCGGAAAGACTGTCGACGATCCCGAGACCCACTGTAAGCATGTTGCCGTAATAATAATAGAGCGACTGCCTCATGCATTTCCGTTTCCTCCCTCCGGAAAGATAATACAGCTTCTCGGAACCTGCTTCTTTCAGCATAAAGAAATAGAAGCCTTCGCGTTTCAGCACGTAATATTGACCTTCGAGGTTGCAGTTCATTTCGAGGCCGCGGGCACGGTAAAACAGTTCATACTTTTCGCAGGTTATCTCGTAGATTCCGTCATCCAAATCCTGAAAGATATCGCGCCGGGTGTCGAACGAGAATTTTTTGATACGGGGCTGAATACCCTCGTAGCCCCACTGATTATCCGCTATCAGTTTGCGATCTTTGGAAAACTCATAGATGTTCTTATGCGTGTGCCCGAAAACATGAATCCAGTTAGGATTAAGGGGCTTATCTGTCCAATCCCAGGGAGGATTATGCGTCATGACTATGACTCTGGGATCGTTTCCCAGTGCCTCATTTACCTTTTCATACAGTTCCTCGAATTGAGCGGAACGTCTGCAATCCTCTTCGAATGAAGATATTGTTTCGCGATAGATTTCACGAGATGCATTGAACGAAGGATTCTTGCCCGAGAACCCTGTACCGCCCAGAATAACCGCAGAGGCATCTGAACATAATTCCTTGAGTTCTTCGATTTTCAACAGACGGATAGCTTTACCCGTAATCATGGTAGGTTTAAAGCTAACCAGAACAAGATCGCCCTGCAAAAATACTATTTCGTTCCGCCTGCAAAATGCACGGTAATACTCGGTTATCTCCTCAACAGAGAGACGCTTCGGATTCAGTTTACCGTCCTTGAGGAACCAATATTCGTGATTCCCGGGTACAAAATAAATCCGAGCATAATATTGAGCTTTTCTTATTTCTTCCAGAAATATGCAGGATATGGAGACATCGGGGGAAATGTCTCCACAGATGAGCAACTCGTTGAAATATTCGCGGTATTGATTCTCATCAGCGCCTACGGTTAACTGTTCGTCAATCAGTCTGGCAACGTATTCTCTGACAGCTGCTTTATCCGAAGGATCGATTCTTTCATGAATTAATTTGAAATCCAAATGAAGGTCCGACATGTACCAGAATGTCATACCGCGCCCGTCTTCCCCTAATTCCTTATGGAAAACAAGATCGGTTTTTTCTTTCAGCGAGGGAAGATCATACTGGTTCGATTGCGGAGTGACATACTCAGGCATATCCGAAGGCTCATCCGCCATAGAGTTTCAATTGTTTAATCGGTATAAATGGGATAGCATGTTATAAGAACGGTCCGAGCAGACACAGGAGTTAGGAACGTTCGCGATAAAAACCATCGGACCCCTCTCCGATGCATTCCGCATGTTCGCAGAACGTATGGCAACCGGAAAAACAAGAATGCTAGTGGATATCGACGACAGCAACCTGCTCAGACTGAGGGTGCTGCAGGTTCTCAACAGTGTTGAGGGAACGATGTCGGATTACCTGAATATGTTCCTGGCGAAGGCGATCGATGATTATGCCTGCCGGATTCTGGCGGAGCCTCATGAAATCCCCGATATTCGGATGGATCTGCTCGAGGAAGTGACGGACCGGAAAGCGATTAACTGCGGCTCTTTCAATATCGCCCTGGAGATTCCTCCGGAAGATGCCGCACCCATAAGGTCTATGCTGGAACGGCATGAATTCGAGGAGGATTGCAAAAGATTGCAAAAGAAAGACGGTATGTGCGTAAAAGAAGTAGCGGATCCGGAAACGGAAAAGACTGTTCTGGACATCCTGGATGAAGTTGACCGGAATGAGATCGAACGCATCAAGAAGGGGATGGAAGAGAGGCTGAAAGGGAAGAAGAACTCCTCCCAGTGAATCCTTTCAGTCCTCTTCTTCGCCGCAGCTGTGGTAATGTAAATCCAGCCATTCCACCAGATTCTTGCAGGGGAACGGATGGACCGTGGATTGGTTGTGGCGCACATAAGGCACCGACAGCATGGGAATCAGGCGGGGGAAGAACAGTGCGGAACCTCTGTAGGCAGTGACCCTGCGGACATTCACCGCATTATTGAAGCTCTTGGTGACTCCGGGACCGACTTTCCCGACGTAGTAGTACATGTTCCTGTCATCCAGGATCCTGTATCCGATATCCACGCATTCGGGATACAGTTCTTCCCTTGCATCCCTGCCGGCCAGACCTTCCTGCCGGAGATTGTTGTCCCTGTTGTATTCCAGTCTCTCACGCATGACATCGGCACGCGGGACGGTAATCGCATCGGTGGACCAGATGAGATTGGTATTACCGGAACCGTCGCGGACGGCGGCCTCAATCTTCACGGGATCCACCATCATCGCCTCGATCAGAGCGTAATCGTCATCGTTATCCTCGTCGAGGAGTCTCGGTTCGGAGAAGGTTCCTTCGTGATTCACGGTGAAACTTACGAATCTGGGTTCGTCCTCATCTTCCTCTGCATCCCTGGCCCTCATACAGAAAGTCAGCTCGGTATCCATTTCCTTGCAGTCAGCATCTTTCTGCGGCCATTTGGTCAGAAGGAATCTGTGTTCCGCATTCTCCAGCTTGACCGCCATGTTCTCGATGCAGTTCTCAGCAAACAGTTTCCAGGCGGTATCCAGGTCCTTCTCGCTCTTGGCTTCGCGGATGAAATCCAGTATCTTCTCGACCGTCACGTGCTGGACGCATTCTGCACTGCTTTCCTTCTGGTAGGCATCTTCCGCATTCTGGTCCTCGTAGTACTCGTGACTGTGGATCAGCACGAATTCTATTTCCCTCGGTTTCTCCGAGAAGGAATCCAGAGAAGGACGCTTCTTCAGGGCGAACCTCTTTTTGACTTCATCGAAAATGTCGTCAACGTCATCCTCGCAGAGATTGACGAAACGGAATGAACACTTCTCCACGAGCTCCCTGGCCTTTTCCATGTGGTAGATGTTGCTGGAATTACCGGTGGGCTCGAACACCCGGCTGTCGATGCGTTTCAGTCCAATCTTGAGATCGGGATAGAAATCGTTGAGGTTCTTCAGGAATCTGTCGATGTAGGCGGATTTGGTACTGTCAAGGGCTTGTTCGGAGCCCGAGTTGAAGAACTTCATGAGGTTCTTGGAATGGCCACCGGTCACCCTCTCGATGTACTGTTCTTTTCCCTTGTCTTCCACGGAATCGGCCATTCTGAGGCCAAACAGGTCGTTTACCAGGTGAGGATACGACTCGGGGGATTTTCCTTTCCTGAAACGGATGTACTTGGCATCGCGGAGATTGGTGAAGGTGACCATTCCGTTGGTGAGGTAAATGTCCTCCGTTCCAGGGGTTTCGATGCTTGGGAGTTTCCTGAAAAGGAATTCCAGGCAGACGATTTCGCGGTGGATCTTCTTAAGTTCGGCATCCGTATAATTGTTGAATTTGTGGACGGTGAGACATCTTCCGAGAACATTGTTTATCCTCTCGACGTTCTTGTGCTCGAGGGAATTCGCAAGGAGCTGCAGCACAACTTCCGCAGAGGTGGTAGCGAACTGTTCCGTCACGGGCTTTCCGATGCTGGCACTACCGAGATTCTCCACGAGTTCGGCCATCTTCCTGCCTTCGTCCCCGGAGTTTTCGCACATAGCATAGACAGAGGTTGCCATCGTGCGGTCGGCTGAATCCTCGTAGGGGGTATTCCTCACGGCGATAACCCAATCTTGTCTCCTCAGAACCGCGGAGATCCTGTTCCTTTCGGTATGGTTGGTGCTGTGGATCCTGAACAGACTGTAGTCCCTGTCCAGGAATCCGAAATCCCCGCACCCGAGACATACCTGGTTGAATCTTATGCTGCGGATTCCCACGGAAGAACCCAACTTGACATCCTTGGCTTTGGGAGCTGCCATCAGATTTCCTCCTGAAGGGCAGCGACTGCTTTACTGCAAAGGGTGTTGGATTCGTCCAGGAGATATGCGATCTCGACGATCTCCCTACCTTCGACGGTTCTCCTGTTGACAACCGGCATATCCCAATCGGGTTTTACAATGTTGATGATATACACCTTGCGTCCGCCAATCTCCGCCAGTTTATCCGAGGTATCCATATAGCTGATGGTGTCCACGTCACGATTCTGACGAGTATTCCAGTTCTTGAAATCCACATAAACGCCATCCCCGATCCTGAAGTCGAACATCTCGTAGATTTCGTCGGGCATACGGAGAACGGTGATTCCCAGACTCTCCAGGATGAACTTTCCGGCAGCTTCTCCCAATCTTCCTTTGTAGATGCGGTTGTAGGTGGCAGGTGCAAGGATGTAGTGACCGGGCTTGAATTCCGTAGCGTATCCGTTCTCCTCGAACCTCTTCCTGAGAAGGGGATACTTCATCATCGCAGCAAGGTTGCAGTCCTCGGCGGAGACCATGGGACCTACCTTCTGTTCGCACAGAACATCGGCATAAGGGCGGTCGGAAGATTCGTGTTCTCCCAGGAGGTAGTGCATATTATCAGCGGGTTCCCTGAGTCTGGTGTAGAACGTGGTGGTCTTGAGAGAGGGGAATTCTCCCCCGTCCAGGTATCCGTCACAGGTGGGATGCTTGAGGGTAAGCTCCCCCAGAGTATCGTATTCAGCAATGGCATCGGCATTGTGCTCGAATACACCGTCGAGAAGGGATCTGATACGCTTGGATGCTTTGGCGGAAGCGATATCCTTGGATTCCTCTACGGCGGTACGTTCTTTGAGCTCGTAGTTGAGAGTCCTCATCATTTCATAGAGCTTGTCGAACTCCCTGCTCCTGAGCTCCCCGTACTTGACGAGAGGGAGCTTGAAGAACCCGGCAAGATTGCTGTCTGCGAAGATGTAGACATCGGGATTCTTGTTGTTGGTACGAGTAATACGTCCTACGGCCTGCTCAATCGTACGGATACATGCAAGAACCACGCTCTCCAGGGGTTTGAGGGTCTGGTTGGTGATTCTATTTCCCTGGCAGGCATCGAAGGCATCGCTGATCAGACTGTTCTTCTCTTTTGCGGTGAGCTCTCCCCTTTCGGTGAGCTCTTCGATGTTGTAGATGAGACGGTCCCTGCTCTCGTATTCGTCCTTCCTCACGTAGGGTACGATGTTGGTGATACTGTCGAGGTAGATCGCGTCGATATCCTTCTTCGCGGATTTGGGGAAGGAGTTGGTATGTGCCGTCATCGCATTGATATCGGGATGAGGGATATACTGGAGGTTCTGTCCGAGTCCGACAGTCTGGTAGGCACTTACGATGAACACCCTTTTCTTCTCGGCTAGACGCTCGCTGATATTGGAGAAATCGGGTTCGAAGTACTCCTTGCCGCGAAGGGACATGAAGGGTACCTCCCTGAGATCTTCACCGGTGTCTCCGATGTCCTCTAGGATTACCTTGCAGATTGCTTTGAGGACATCGTCTCCGAACCAGGGGCTGCCCTCTTTCACGGAGATGTTGAACAGTGCCAGCTCGGAATAGATCTGGACACGGCCGTCCTCGGGAATGCTCTTTTCTACGAACGCACGGTAAGCAAGAGCGAAACGTCTGTACCTCTGCCTGACATATGCTGCTTTGGAACCGGATTCGGCCTCGCATTCGTGAACGGCATTGTCGAGAATATTCTGGAAAACGGTCCGGTTGCGGGGATCCTTGATTATCCTGTCGTCGGGGGTGACCGGCTCGTCGATTGCTTCGGTGTGGATGCGGAGACGTTCATCATAGTATTCCACGGAACGCTCGTACATCTCCTTTAGGGCATTCAGACGTTCCTCGGATAGTTTGTAGGGCTTGCAGGGACTGTCGGTACTGTAAAGGTAATTCACATCGAAGTTGGAGATCACCGAATAAATGGTGGCAGTGGCGGAGATTCCGATGATCTTGGCATTCTCCCAGGAGAGGAGCTGAAGAATGATCTTCTCGGGAGTGACCTCGTAAGCGGTCCTGAACATCTTGGAGGTCTCCCAGTGTTCCCTGGCGGATTCGATTTCGTAATGCTTGAAACCGTTGTTGTAGAACGAAGCATCGTTGTCAAAGAGTGCGTTCCTGGTCTTCTGATTGTATTTCTGGACCAGGGATTCCAGATACAAGTCGTAGACGGAAGCCAGCTCGAAACCGTCCAGGATTGTCTTGATAGCGATGTCGATGGTGCAGATGTCCCCTCCGCGGTTCTGACTCTGCATGTAATTGTAGGCGAGAGTGCTGATTAAGGATGCGAAATACTTGAAGAAACGGTCGATTCTTCCGAAAAGGGATTCGAGGGTCTTCATCCTCTCCTCGACGGTGCCGTCGAACTGGAGATCGAGAACGTTCTTTCCGTTCTCCTCGTAATAAACCGGGAGCCCGCCGGATACTGCCAGGGCACGGTAGTCGTGGAAGACGAATCTGGTGTCCACACCGTCCTTGAGACAGAATCTCTTGTTGAGATTGAATTCCTCGGTGATCTTGTCGGCTTCTGCGAGAAGATCGTTGGCGAAATCCCTCAGCCTGCTGCTCTCGGGATCGTTGTAGGGGATATAGAATGCGGGAGGATGGTTGGAGATGTCCTGGAGAGCCTTGTGGACGGCCCTGAACATCTCGGTAGGGTCGATGCGGCTCTTGGAGAAAGAATCGGCTTCCAGCAGATTCTGGACCATCATGATCTTGGCGGAATCGACCTCGTCAATGATGAAGAGTGTGTTCTTGGCGAACTCGGAATTGTAAATGTGAATCCTGGGACCGATAACCGTGTCGTACATGTTGATGAGTTTGGACACGGACATGAATATCACGGATTTCTCCCCGGTTAGGGAAACGGGATAGAATTCGGGGAGCCACTGCCATTCGATGCCGGAAAGAAGTGACCTGGATGCGTATCTGATTTTCTTATCAACCGAAAGTCCCTTGAACTCCTCTTTGTCGTTGTGGGTGCGGAGATACTTCTTTGCCGCGTTGAAGAAGGCCCTGCGGACGTCTGCCCTGAAATCGCTCTCTTTCTTTCTGAAATCCTCGAGGGTGGCATTCAGGGTGTCATATGCAAGACTGATCATCTTCTCCCTGTTGGGGATGTTGTTCTTCTTGGCATTCTCCAGATTTTCCCTGGCATCCTGGAGTTTGCGTAGAACTCCCCACAGTTCCCTCTGAGAGTGGAGATGGAGTGCCTTGAGCTGCCTCTGTTTGAGATCGCTGCAGGTCCTGTAGGCTTCCTCGACGGACTCGATGTAGGGTTTTGCCACGAGTACGTGCTTATCGTAAACCGTAGGATCGAGGATGGCCTGGAGATCCTTCCAGGGCAGATTGTTCTTGAGACTGGTGGAGAAAACAATCCTGTCGAACTTGTATTTCCTTTCAGCCTTGGGTTTGGAACGGTCCTCGATGAATTCCTTCATGAACTGGACGGAAGTATGGGTCTTTCCGCTCCCGGTCTGCATGGGGACGGTGAGGTAATTGCATTCGGACTGGGTGGCAAAATCTTCGAAAAGCTGGTAAAGCTCGTTTTTAGGTTCCATGCGTATTCCTTTCTCTGGCCGTGTAGTCGTTCACTGGGGAAGTGGCCTGCTTTCCATGCGGCAGAAGGAACTGTTCTGCGATTGATTAACAGCACTAGGGTTATTAAAATCTTTTCAGAATAACATTTTTTTGTTATTGTACACAACAGAGACAAGGTCGGAGTCTTTCATTGTTCAGCCTTGACTTCAACGGTCTTCTGTTTCTGGTAACCGTCTTCTATTGTCCGGATAGATGCCTGGATTGTGTCTGAGGAGAAGAGTTCCGTGAAATATTTCCAAGTCCCTGCGAATACGGCATAATCCTCTTCTTTCACGCTCTTCGAGTACATGAATTTCAGCAACTGGCGCAGATCACATTCCGCACGGACAGGGTCCCCGTCAACGAGTGTAGCCAGCAACCAGCGGATACCATCGGTGAAAATACCGCCGATGCAGCCCTCTTCGGCATGATCCGCGATGTACCTCAGAACCTGGAGAGAGTTGTCGTAATATGCTGAAACATCCATCGGTTTTGCTTCGATTACTATCTTCACTCCTTTGAGGGTGAGAAGAATGTCGGGTGCACCGGAACCCTTCTTGCGCCCCCCGTACTTAGTGATGTTCCCATTCGTGTAGCCGAGACAGTGAAGTAGCGGGAGAATAAGGTGTTCGATGGTATAATTCTCAGGATCTGCGTTGTTCGGAGTGTCCTCGGAGGTCAGTGGAGAAGTACTGAGTGCTAAATGTTCCGGGATGCACGTGCGCATACGGATCTGGGTGCGGATAATTTTGCGGGCATGCTTCATGTCGTCTATGATAACTTCCTTCTCATCACACTCACTAAGCTCTTTGGAACCGATTTTGACTTCCGAGGTAACATACGGGCTCTGATCAGCGGTTTTAAACGATCTTCTGTTGACCTGTGTAATCTTGACTTCGGTGAGATTCATGGCCTTGTACAGCTTGCAGAAATTATAAGCCTGAAGTTTGGAACGGAATAAGCGGGGCTTTTTCTCCTTGCATGTGAGTTTGTAAACGGTTGGCATGATTTGACCCGATATTTGGACTAAAAGCAATCGGTGTTTATAAGGTCACACATTACAATTGTGTTGATGGGAAAAAATAACAAGCTAGCGGTTTAATACTCTTAACTGCATTTTTGCTCGATGCAGAATGGTGATGTGGATTCCGGTGAGGACCTTGTGCCCTTGAACCTTTGGGGCAAATAGGATGATATCTGCCACCTTCTTGAGTATCACATGATTGATACTGCTTCTGTGTGCACGGCATTTCTCAAAAATGATTCTAAAACGAGAACCGCTCTCGTAGACACCTTGGGCGTATCCGAAGATAAAACGATCGTACTGATGGAGTTCCTGTGCGCCATCCATGACATTGGAAAAGTAAACTCGAAATTCCAATCCCTGGAAGACAGTATGATTAGGTACCGTCACGATATCGGGGGATATCTTGTGCTGACTCGTCATCTGATGCAACGGGTAGAGCCGTTGTTTACTACATCTCCCCCAATCGACCGTAAACTCAAATCAAATCTCCGTACACTCCTCAGGTGTGCGGCGATGCATCACGGCAGTCCGAAGGGGTGGAGCAATGAAGAATACGAGGAATCTTTCCCACTGATGTTCGATGAGGAATCACTGTCTGCATCGGAAACGGTACTGGAGCATATCATGAAACTCCTGCAACTCGAGGAGGGCGTATTCGCTCATATTCTCGAATCTGAAGGGTTCAAAGAATTCTCTACCTTAGCTGCAGGCGTTATAACTCTCTGCGACTGGATTGCTTCTGGAGAATTCGATTACTGCTCCGAACCTATGCCGTTGGAACTGTACAGATCACGTTCAATAGCCCATGCGAGTTAGTTATTCGCAGAAGATTGCCTCCATATAGAGAAAAAACCTGCTATAAAACCCGAATTTGAAGAGGTGTTCGGATTCAGACCCACACCAATCCAGCACACCTTGGCGGATATCGCAGCAGATTCTGCAAAGATGATCATAGTAGAAGATGCCACGGGTGCGGGGAAGACTGAAGCGTCATTGATCTATGCCCTGAACTGCTTATCCGAGACGGAAACCACGGGTATCACTTTCGCATTGCCAACTCGTTCCACATCCAATCTTATGTTCCTCAGGATGAATTCCTATGCAGACAGCATCCTTTCCGAAAACAACTCGGTGACTCTCCAACACGGTACATCCAAAACATTCCTTCAGACCGAAGGGCTTGAACCGGAACACTCCTGGGTCTGCGGTAAAAACAAAGCTCTCTTTGCGAACATCTCCGTGTGTACTGTAGACCAGGCACTCAGTGCTGTAATTCCGACAAGGTACCAGCCGTTGAAGTTGATTTCTCTGCTCCGTCACGTGGTAATCATTGACGAAGTGCACGCTTATGACCCCTACATGTTCAGACTGCTGTGCAGTTTGGTCCAGTATTGCAAGTTGTATTCTATACCTCTCGTACTGCTCTCTGCTACAATCCCCTCGCGGATGAGAAAAGAGCTGATAGAAGCATACGGTTCAGAACATACAGAACTCCGTGGGGAATATCCTTTGATTACGGTATGCTCCGGTAAAGAAGTATCACAGATTCCATGCGAGTGCTCCACCAGATCCATCCGGGAAATCCAATTACGCTATGTGTCGGACGAGAACCTTGTTAACAAGGAGCTCACAGATTTAGCAAAACTGGGATATCGGGTATGTTGGATCCGTAACACCGTAGACGATGCTATCGAAGCATTCAATAATATCCCCGATGGCGAGTACGAGAAACTTCTCGTACACTCCAGATTTACGGTGCAGGACAGGACCGACATAGAACATCATCTCATTGACCTATGCGGAAAAAAGAGCAAACCGAAAGGCCTTATTGTAATCAGCACGCAAGTAGTAGAACAATCCCTCGACATTGAATTCGAGAGGGTATATTCAGACCTTGCACCAGTGGATTCCCTGATTCAACGCATGGGTCGTGACCAGCGCTTCTGTGATTCTCCAATCCCATGTGAATTTGTGGTCCACGGACCGCCTCTGAATAAGGAAATTGATGAGAACTGGTATTCGGATTATTTCACCCGCGCTGGATATGTTTACACGGATCACTGCATGCTGTATAACACAGCCTTGCTGATGTCCAGACCTAAGATATCCATTCCCGCAGATTACCGTGAATTCATCGAATTTGCTTATTCCGAACCTGATGAAAACAGCCCGTTCCTGGAGAATCATCGTAAATTCAGAGAATCCTGTTCAGCATCCGTTTCGAATTCTCAACGCGTGATTCTGGATCCTGATTTGGGGTACGGAAACTCGCTTTCCGAGGAATTCACCGATAATCAATGGGATGCCATCGAAAAGGCTACCACCCGTGAAACCGACGATCGTACTGTACAGTGTTTACTGATGGTTGAAGGTGAGAACGGCCCCGCACCGATCTCCGGTTCTTTAGAAACCAGCCTTATAACACTTAAAAAGAAATATGTCCCATCGCCGGAAACGGATGATTGCCTTTATTACGGCAAATGGAGATACACCGGAAAACTGAAGTTAGACCTAGTCTCGGATGGCAAAGGAAACCAGTACTGGGTAGCTCCGGGAATCAGATACTCAAGGAGGAAAGGTGCAGAGTATGTTTAACTTGATAAATGAACAATGGATCCGGGTAATCTGTAAATCCGGAAAAACACGCAAAATCACGCCGTGGGAGATATCCGACAAAACGGATCCTCCTGTAAAACTAGCGTTTGCCCGCCCAGACTTCAATTCTGCGGTCACCCAGTTCCTGATCGGGCTTGTTCAGACAACTTATCCTTTGAAAGACGATGATGCCTGGCTGGACGTACTTGAGACCCCGATCTCAGCTGAGGAGCTCAAAAAGAGTATGGGCACAGTGGCTCAGTATTTCGAACTGAGCGGTTCAGAACATTCCTTCATGCAGGAAAAAGGTCTGGCTACCCCGAAGAACGCCAAAGATATCCTTTCCATCCTGCTGACGACTCCCGGTGAAAACACACTTAAGCAAAACAAAGACTTTTTCATAAAGCGTACAGGTTCACGCGGCTGTTTATGTAAATCGTGCACCGCCGCTGCAATATATACACTTCAAGCACTTGCGCCAGTAGGCGGTGCAGGATACAGATGCTCAATCCGCGGATCAAGCCCGTTGACCACCATGGTCGAGGGACCGGATCTCTATTCAACCGTGTTACTGAACGTGCTTCCCACAAACCATGTTCAAAACACAAACGCCAACAAACAGGTTTTCCCGTGGGCTCTCGGAAAGATAGCATCGCTGCCGCCTTCTAACAACAATTGGAATATGGTATACTGGACCACAGAACGCAGAATCGAACTTGGAGAGGAAATCGATGGGATCTGTTCGGTATGTGGTGAAGAAACCAGAGGTTTTGCTTCCTATCATGAAATAAACAATGGTACCGAATACAAATCCTGGGAACACCCTCTGTGTCCATATTATCTCAAGAAGGATGAATTGATTCCAGCGCCTGTAAAAGAGGACATCAATCATCTCAACCAATGGACATACATGGTGTATGAAGATGTTTCTGAAACTGTACCTGCGAAAAGCATCCGTCATCTTCATTCTAACAGGACAGATATCCAAGAGATCCTGGGAGAGAATCAATTCAGAATCTGGATTTCCGGATATCAGAACAAACAGGCTTTGCCTATTTCCTGGAAAGAGATGCACCAGCCGATTCTGCTCGACTACTCCGATAAAGAAAAGGCTTCGTTCATGCTCACTATTCGCAAGACCATTGCCCTCGTCATGATGGGTTACTCGGATATGCAGCTAGCATTCAACAGACTTCTGGGGAAGAGGATCTCGGACAACTCAGAGAAAAAACAGGGTCTACCTCAGAGTAAACCTGTGCCCCCTACCATTGCAGAGGAATATTGGAACCGTTGCGACATGATGTTCAGACAACATCTATCGGAAATGGAACATGCTGAATTGGATACGTTCCTGACAGAACGCATGGAGGATTTGAAAAAGATAGTACTGCAGATTGTTGACGGCTACTCGGATACCCTTCCACTCGATTATTACTCCAATGTAGTCGAGGCCAGAAGGATCGTAATAAAGAGGATGTCCGTAAAATCAATGAGCGAGAGGATTAAGAAATGACAGAAAACAAAAAGGATTTCGGAGAAGAGGTCTATTCCTGGTGGATTAAACTCCAAAAGGAACCGGGCGATCTTGCCAGACTCAGACGTCAGTCTGATGCCCTGGGCATAGAAAGCATAGGCTGTTTCTATGATCTGGTTTCAGCCGTTGGCTATGTTCAGACAGATACGCTGGCATACATTGCGATGGCGATTTCTCATGTAGACGTAAACTCGCAGAAAAGTGCTGCGACCTTAATGGGGAAGAAACAGTCCAATTCCGACCATACCGTATCTGAGCTGAGATTCAACAAACTCATCTCATTGGATCTTGCTGATGCATCGAGAGAACTTGTGAGGATCCTCCCTCTCATCGACTCTGCCGCCGATGTCCGCAGCATGGCTACCGATCTCCGTTACTGGGACTCGGACAAACAGATTTCAAAGAAAAAATGGTTAAACGACTACTACACAGCAAACAGGAAGGAAACACAATGAAATACATACAGATTCACGAACTCGTATCGTACCCGGCAGCAAATCTTAACAGAGACGACCTCGGAAGGCCCAAAACCGTCAAAATCGGCGACAGTACCAGGCTTAGAGTCTCTTCGCAGAGCCTTAAGAGGGCCTGGAGGACCAGCAAGGTCATGAATGATGCATTCCCCGTAATGGGCATCCGCACCAAGAAGCTCTCTGAAACCGTGGAAGCAGCCCTTGTTTCCGGCATATCCCTTGCGGATTTCCTCGCTGGAAAGAATGTTGCCACCCGCCAACCTGTCAGCAAAGACATTGCAAAGAAGTACGGTAAGGCAATCGACGATCTGTTCAGAGATACTAAGACCGCAGATGATGATGATTCTGACAAGGGTGACGAGGGTAAGGCAAAAAAGAAACAGATTTTCCACTACTCGGATGCAGAACTGAAAAAAGTCGATGCAATTATGGAAGCTGTTTCCAAAGGAGAGAAACCCGAGATGAAGGACCTTCTCACTAACTCTTCCTTCCCAGTGGACATAGCTATGTTCGGAAGAATGGTTGCCAACGACAAGAGTTTCGACTGCGAAGCAGCTGTACAGGTCGCACACTCCTTCACTGTTCACAAAGCAATCGTAGAGGAAGACTATTTCACTGCAGTCGACGACCTCAACGATGAAGATGAGTCCGGAGCTGGACATCTCGGCGAAACCAGTTTTGGAGCGGGATTGTTCTATAACTACATCTGCATCGATTTCGAACTATTGGTCAAGAACCTCGGATCCGAAGAACTTGCCCATAAGGCAGTAAAGAAATTGCTCGAGGCCTCTGCCACAGTTTCCCCCACCGGAAAACAGAACTCCTTCGCATCCAGGGCTTATGCCTCATTTGTCATGATTGAGAAAGGAGACAAACAGCCCAGGTCCCTTGCATCCGCATTCCTCAAGCCTGTCCGCGGTGATGACCTCCTGGCCGAGTCCATCAAAGCAATCAAGACCACCCAGGAGAACATGAACAAAGTCTTCGGGGAATGCTATGACGCCTGCTATGTCATGGATGTCTCCGCCGGAGAAGGATCCATGAATGAAGCTGGTGCCTTCCTTGACTGAATCTGATGTCAAAGAATGTTTGATATTCCACATAGCGGGCCCGATGTGCAGCTGGGGTGAGTCGTCAGTGGGAAACTACCGGCCCACCTCCAGCCACCCTACCAAATCCGCTGTGGCGGGAATACTTGCCGCATCTCTCGGTATAGACAGGAATGATTCCGAAAGACAATCGAGCCTGTACTCCGATTACCAATACATCGTGGTCAGCACGGGTCAGGAAACAGAATTGATTGATTTCTCAACCGTCGAAAGTTCAGAAGAACCCAACGAAGAGAGATCGATTCTACCGCCCCGTTCTAGGGAATTGAACCGCGATAAACGCAATACAATCCTAGTGGATCGCAGATACATCTGCAATGGATACTACTCTGTGATTGTTATTCCCGAGAGCACGCCGAGATACGGACTTAGAGAACTCAAGGATGCTTTGGAACATCCGCATTACGTTCCTTATCTCGGACGCAAATCCTGTCCTCTGGCATATCCGATGTGTCCCTCCGTGGAAAAGCTGGATGACCTCAAGACGATTATCCTTAGTAAATCCCATACCCCATTCAAATCAGACATGTTCTCTGATGCAGGTTATCCGAGAGAACCCGGCGCGCTCAGTGTGTTCTCCACCTGCAGACTGGATTCCCTGGGAGGATATACTCAGCATATCCGCCGTGACAACAACCCGGATCGCAGATCCTGGCAGTTCTATGACAGATATGAGTATGAATACCAGGTGGTGACTGAATGAGCCATTACTTCAGCAGGATTGCCCTTACCCCCGAAGGGGTGGATTACAAAATCCGTATGATGAGCCACCACAGTTACGATCTCCACAAGGAGATGTGGAACCTATTCCCTGGAGAACCGGATGCCGACCGTAGTTTCCTTTATTCGATAATGGATGATGGAAAAACCGTACTGATGGTATCTGAACGTGAACCGGTGTTCAACAACTATTGGAACGTGGAATCCAAATCTTATGATCCCGTGATTTCCGAGGGAGACTCTTTCAGATTCCGTATTTGTGCCAATCCGACTGTCGCGAACAGCGTTAACGGAAAACACCAGAGACATGATGTAGTCATGAACCTCAAACGCAAACTGCGTGAGGAGGGTGTGGAACTGTCCCAGAATGAAATCGTACAGAGAGCTGTAACCGAATGGATGGTTAGAAAAGCAGGGCTCAATGGATTCTCCGTTGACGAGAACAGCCTATTGATCCACAGCTATGAGAAGAATGAAACCTTCAAACAGCAGAACGGAAAGAAAATCATTTTCTCGACCGCTACAATCGAAGGGAGTCTCACAGTAAAAGACAAAGATAAATTCAGAAAAGCTCTGTTCTGCGGGATAGGTTCCGCCAAAGGATTCGGCTGCGGAATGCTCATGATCAGACGTATATGAGCTGGATTGAATCAGTAAACATTCCGCTAAAGGTCGAAGCTGTTACATCTACGTCGAACATTGCATCATTGATGTACGTAACAGCGCTTTCGTAATGCAGGATTTAGAAGGAAACCGTTCTATGTACCGCTAGGTATACTGGCCTGACTCATGTTAGGGCCTAGATCATCTGTTACACATACTGCTGTAAAACGGGTTCCCTACGCATGTGGGGATGAACCGATAGCCCAATCCTCCCCATCCCAACAATTTTTGAGTTCCCCACGCATGTGGGGATGAACCGTACGGACTCCTCCCTCTCCGTGAGAGGATCCGGAGTTCCCCACGCATGTGGGGATGAACCGTCCTGGGTCTCCTGGTTGGGTATGATTCCGTTGAGTTCCCCACGCATATGGGGATGAACCGATTGGTTCTGTACCAATTTCGGATGGATCTACGAGTTCCCCACGCATGTGGGGATGAACCGTGTCCCTGGTGCAGCAGAATCTCCATTTACGAGAGTTCCCCACGCATGTGGGGATGAACCGGTTATCGACGAGCTGAAGGCCGCCAACATCGCGAGTTCCCCACATATGTGGGGATGAACCGGAAAGGGGTCTGACGGAACTCAGTATGAAAAGGAGTTCCCCACGCATATGGGGATGAACCGATTGGTTCTGTACCAATTTCGGATGGATCTACGAGTTCCCCACGCATGTGGGGATGAACCGGACGTCCAGGGTGAGCTGGAAGCGATAGCAAGGAGTTCCCCACATGCGTGGGGATGAACCGGCGGCGCAGATCGGATTTATCTTCAGTACGATGAGTTCCCCACATGCGTGGGGATGAACCGAGGTTGGTCGGAATCTGAGAAGGTGCATGGCAGAGTTCCCCACATGCGTGGGGATGAACCGATAAGGTGTGAAAAATGCACGCACAACAACAAGAGTTCCCCACATGCGTGGGGATGAACCGGGACTCCCTCCCTGGATGCACTTCATCGACTCGAGTTCCCCACATGCGTGGGGATGAACCGGATTTGGAAGATGGCACAGAACTTAGCTATGCGAGTTCCCCACATGCGTGGGGATGAACCGATTCATATCCAATGATATCAGCAGTTCCGTCAGAGTTCCCCACATGCGTGGGGATGAACCGAGCGCTATCGAGTCCATGCTCGGGCTTATCCCGAGTTCCCCACATGCGTGGGGATGAACCGGACATGAAGGCCGAGATTAAGAAGCAAAAGAAGAGTTCCCCACATGCGTGGGGATGAACCGCCATCGAGTCCCACGAGAAAAGTTGTTTGAGTGAGTTCCCCACGCATGTGGGGATGAACCGGCCGCCATCCTCGAGAGGGACAAGAAGGACGAGAGTTCCCCACATGCGTGGGGATGAACCGTGGGAGACGAGACCGTGACGCTCCAACTCGACGAGTTCCCCACATGCGTGGGGATTAACCGGACGGCCTATAACCCTACTGAAAAGTATCAGGGAGTTCCCCACGCATGTGGGGATGAACCGAAATTCTGGTGGGGATACCTCGCCGTCGCGATGAGTTCCCCACACATGTGGGGATAAACCGCTTCATCCTGTTAGATCTTCACGACCTCCCAAGAGTTCCCCACACATGTGGGGATGAACCGAAACCGCTAATATGGGATAATAACGGGGCTTGGAGTTCCCCACGTATGCGGGGATGGACCGTAGACGGCGTCGCCCACATGGCTGACCAGCTTGAGTTCCCCACGCGTGTGGGGATGAACCGGAGTGACTAAAATGAAAATGGAAACCATCCTTGAGTTCCCCACGCATGTGAGGATGGACCGAACGGGTTGTGACCGAACGCGTATTCGTAGGTGAGTTCCCCACGCGTGTGGGGATGAACCGGCGTCCGAAGGAGAGGACCGCATCAGGGCCATGAGTTCCCCACACATGTGGGGATGAATCGTGTTTTTGAATGTCCTTTTTACGAACCCGCAAGAGTTCCCCACGTATGTGGGGATGAACCGTAGTGGCCTCTCAATCAATTCTGTAGTGATCAGAGTTCCCCACGTATGTGGGGATGAACCGACGGCAACCGCCCTGGGTGGCAAAAGCTATTAGAGTTCCCCACGCATGTGGGGATGAACCGTACACCGCGTCGCCCACATGGCTGACCAGTTAGAGTTCCCCACGCATGTGGGGATGGACCGCAGGATGCCTTTCAGGTTGTTACTTCCGCTGTAAGTTCCCCACGCATGTGGGGATGGACCGCTGCGCTTCATGTACTACTGGTTCGGTTACCAGAGTTCCCCACGCATGTGGGGATGAACCGGCCAACGTCGAGATGGTCCTCCGCAGGGGATAGGGTTCCCCACGCTTGTGGGGATGAACCACAGGCCACGGATTTATGGAAGCAGCTTAAGGTGAGTTCCCCACACATATGGGGATGAACCGGATTATGCAGTTAAGCTGCTGTCAGTGATTAAGAGTTCCCCACGAATATGGGGATGAACCGCCTATCTCTGGGACGATTATGAACAAGGACACGAGTTCCCCACGCATGTGGGGATGAACCGGGCTCGTACAACCGCCCACCCGTATCCACGCAGAGTTCCCCACGCATGTGGGGATGAACCGAAAATGCACAAGTCCGACTTGAACGCGAGCGTGAGTTCCCCACGCATGTGGGGATGAACCGCGGAATGCGGCAGAATCCAAGGCTGACAGTTAGAGTTCCCCACATGCGTGGGGATGAACCGTACAAAGGAAAATACGAGAACGAACGAAAGAGGAGTTCCCCACATGCGTGGGGATGAACCGTTCTTAAAGAAGTCGCTGTCAGCAGCTATCTTGAGTTCCCCACGCATATGGGGATGAACCGCAGAAGGCTTAAAAATGGAACATCTCGCGAATGAGTTCCCCACGCATATGGGGATGAACCTATTCTAAGCTATGACGACACAGCCGACGTTTAGAGTTCCCCACGTATGTGGGGATGAACCGTCTAACCAATTGGTGCTCTGGAATGCTGGTTCGAGTTCCCCACGTATGTGGGGATGAACCGGTTCCCTCCCAACCCTCGATGTTATACTCCTCGAGTTCCCCACGCATGTGGGGATGAACCGGTGATCGTGCGCGGGGCCAGGGTGGTTCCGTTGAGTTCCCCACGCATATGGGGATGGACCGAAGAAGGGAAGGAAGAACACCCTTAACAGAAGGAGTTCCCCATGCATATGGGGATGAACCGTTCGTTGGTCCTCTCGTTGGCCTGATGATTTCGAGTTCCCCACGCATATGGGGATGGACCGGAGTGTGTCAAACATGAGAACACTGAACTACGGAATTCCCCACGTATGTGGGGATGAACCGACCATGAGGGGTAACATCATGGCGAACCCGAAGAGTTCCCCACATGCGTGGGGATGAACCGGCGATCGTGATGGCCAACTACCAGCAGGAGCCGAGTTCCCCACATGCGTGGGGATGAACCGTTCATGGCGCAGGGCTTCTCCAAGAAGGAAGCGGGTTCCCCACGTATATGGGGATGAACCGTGCTTGGTCTGATGCAGCACAGCTTTCTGACTGGGTTCCCCACGCATATGGGGATGAACCGAAACTGTGCTGTGACGCCGTCCTCGGCGCGATGAGTTCCCCACGCATATGGGGATGAACCGTGAGCTCAATCATGCTATCGTACCTCATGCCGGAGTTCCCCACGCATGTGGGGATGAACCGGAAAGGATCACGGAAATCTGGGATAGGCTCGGGAGTTCCTCATGCATGTGGGGATGAACCGAAGGCAACGCCGTTCAGGAAGTCATAGACCGAGAGTTCCCCACGTATGTGGGGATGAACCGGACGGAAAGGAGGCAGATTACCTCCAGTTAGCGAGTTCCCCACGTATGTGGGGATGAACCGCTCCTGTGGGAATGGGGGTATGTGACCTTGAAGGGTTCCCCACGCATGTGGGGATGAACCGGAGACGAACGACGAGTTGAAACGTGGCCTCGTGAGTTCCCCACGCATGTGGGGATGAACCGCTGACAAGACGCCCTTACTGTCTATAGTTCTCGAGTTCCCCACACATGTGAGGCTATACTGTTACTTACGAGCAATCCTCGGCGCCACGATCGCCATGACCTTCCTTTCCTCCCGCGTTCCCCGTCGACCCTCAGGGGATAATCCGTATCGAAGGAACTCTTCACGTCGGAACACTCCATGAATTATCTTAGGATTCTCAAACGGCACCATTATGCCCTAAATACCGACCAATCAGCATTCTTCTCTGAAATACTAGCGGCCCTCCTCGTGCCTATAAGGAATCCCCGGGCGCGACAGATCCATCATTTTGTCAAGGCATTTTATGAAATACTCATAGGCCTCCTCGTCCATATCCGCCATGGCCCAGTGATTCCAGTAACGCCAGTATGAAAGGAGATGATTGCCCAGGGTCTGCAGATCGATGTTCTCGAACAATTCTCTCTGGGCATCTTCCTTTGTCAGGGATTTCCCTTTCATGAGAGATTCGAGCCGGTCACGATATCTCTCATCGCTATCCACCTCAAAACCCAACGCCTCTAAATCTTCACAGAAATAGAATGTCAGATAGAATTTGGGATCTATCATCGAACGCGCCTGGAAGAGAAGTTTCCATTTTTGGGCTGTACTGTAGACATCGACGTAATACCTGAGACGCTGTTCCCGTGGTGGATGACCTTCCAGAAACTCCATGTTTTCCTATCTTTGGCTAGATAATTATACCTTCCTGGGTTACACAGAGGATTTCCGAGCCTCAAAGGATAATCGTTGTCAAAGAAGATCTTCACCTCTGAGCACACTAGAATAGATTGCATATCCTCAGCAATTCAGCCACCGGATACCTGTTCTCTAATCCGAGACCTATCGCAAATAAATACAGAATCAAACCAATGCCCTTTTATTATATGAGCAAATACAAACCCCATCGCCCGAGTTCTTAACCATTCGTACCGGGTGCTAGGCCGCTCCAGACGTTCTCAAGTCGTCTGTATGTCGGAGCGGCCGAACAATTATTCTCGGATTTTAGGAAAACATCCTCCTTCCTATTACGGAATTCTGCAATTTGTCTACAAATCCCCTTTATAGTAAATCTTCAGTCACTCTCCACACGCGGGAGAAACGTAACATGTGTCCACAGATCCAAGAACTCACAATGGTCGCCTCGGTAGGAAAGAACTTCGCCAATGTCTACGTATCCGAGAGCTTCGAGGAAGTGGACCGCACCGTGGTCACCGTTTATCTCGAAGCCAACGGCGTCGAGTACAAGCATTTCACCTTCGTCCTTGGCAAAGGCAAGACCCGTGTCACCCTGACCGAGCTCGGCGAAGGAAAATACAACTGCTACGCGATCCAGTTCGCCGGCGAAGAGAAGGCAGAATCCAAGATCTCCTTCGAGATCAGCGGTTCCGACAACATCGTCGAGATGCTCAGCGAGATCCGGGACAATCTCAAGAAACTGTGAAATAATTCTATGTTATCAGTGTTAAACTGATAACATGACAGAGTCCCGGGAAGTAAGCGAAGAGGAATACCTACGCCTGATGCTCTATATCCCGGACAAGATCCGCAAGTGCATCGATGCCCTGGCGTCCGACCATTTTTCAGACCCGGACATGAAGCCTTACTTCGTATCGTACATCACGAGGCTGCATGCGCTAGACGGTGCCACTCAGAAGGACCTCAAGGCCGTCATACCTTTTGATAAATCGCGTATCTCCGTGGTCATCCACCAGCTCATCGACAAGGGCTATGTGTACAACGACGGCGAGGGCAGGAACAGTTCCCTGCATCTGACCGAGAAGGGCGAGGCCGCCTATCCTTCATGCTGCAGCTTCCTTCAGCGCCTGTCGGAAGAACTCTTCAGGATATCTCCCTGCGACCCCAAGGTGAGGCAGGCCAACATCGATTTCGATGCGCACATGGACGGACTCCTCGAGAAGTACCGCCAGTGAGCTCATATCGCGAGCGAAGGCACCGCGATCATTATCGCAAGGTATGCAACGTAGATTCCCAGCAGGACGAATGCCGAAGGCCTGCTGATCTGGTTCTTCCATTTGATCATGGCGAACATGCACAGGGAGATCAGGATCATCACGGGGATATGGAAATACAGTACTGATTCCGAGACGGGAATCTTGGCGACGACCGCTCCTACTCCCAGCACCGCGCAGGCATTGAAGATGTTGCTGCCTACGATGTTTGCAACAGCGAGATCGTTCTCTCCGCGGGATGCCGCGATGAGGCAGATACATATCTCAGGCAAAGAGGTTCCGATGGCCACGATGATGAGTCCCACCAGCAGGTCGGAGATTCCGATCATATGGGCGAGCTCCACCGCACCGTCGACGAAGAACCTCGCTCCGAAATACAGGAGGATGAGTCCGACTGCGATGAGTGCAATGAGTATGGGATAACCCTGGGTGGAACCGTCCTCCACTTCCGAGGTGTATGCTTCCTGTCCTTCGGTGTTGTCCTTCTTGGCGCGGTAGATGACATACAGGAAAATGATAAGAGCAGCGATCAGGCCGATTCCGACCCACAGCGACAGGATGTTCAGCGCTGCCAGGATGAAAACTGCGAACGAGGTGATGATCATCATGGCGACCTCCATCCTCATGGTATCGTACTTGGCGGCGAGAGGACATACGATGGCAGCCAGAGCGATAGCGATTCCTATGTTCACTATGTTGCTTCCGAGCACATTACCCAGAATGATCGCGGGAGTGTTCGCGCTGACCACGGATGTC
>Ga0256404_1004136_pt1 | contig 27860 bp, 26 predicted proteins | sample RumenRJG_01DNA_FD_185990 | JGI IMG/M metagenome (GOLD analysis project Ga0256404, IMG submission 185990) | Bovine rumen microbial communities from Lethbridge, Alberta, Canada - RJG_01 | ecosystem: Host-associated > Mammals > Digestive system > Stomach > Rumen | place: Canada: Alberta | collected...
GTGGGGTAAGGGGAAGGTATGCACAAATCGGACAAAATTCACGCTCATACTATCATGATGCATAGTGTTCAAGCTCTTTACTGCAATTGAGATTGCCATTGAGATTGCTTGCGGATTTTAGGATTACTATTATTTTGGATGCAAATTTAATGCTTTAAGGATAAGCAGAGGTGTCCGAAAAGTAAACAAATCCGCTTTATAATACCCTATTTGAACAGTAGGGGAGCAAAAGTGTCCAGGTAGTGGCGCCAGTTCTTCCATTCATGTCCACCTCCTGTAACATAGAAAGCATGTGGCATGCCATGCTCAGTAAGAAGTCTGTCGAGTTCCTGTGCTTCTGCAAACCAAGGATCTGCATCACCGCAACCCAACCAGAAAAGTTTATAACCAGCTTTCTTAATACCTTCGAGATAATTTGACAAGGTATTCTCATCGAAAGCATATGCTGTGTTCTTCTGATTATGAGGATGGGCGCCTGTGCTCTGTGGACAAATGTAGTTGAAATAGCCAGGGAAGAGGTAGTTGGTTCTGAGCGTATGACCTCCACCCATGGACAGGCCAGAAATGGCTCGTCCCTCTTTCTTGGCTATGGTGCGATAATGACTATCGATGTAAGGGATGATATCCTTTATCAGACTTGTAACATATAAATCAGATTGTATATTATTTTGTGCTAAAGTGGTAGTCTCTTGCCCGGGAATGTCGTTGATGTGGGACTGAATTTGGTTAGAATTACCATTAGGCATCACAATCAGCATAGGTACGGCTTTTCCCTCAGCAATGAGATTGTCAAGGATCTGAGCTGCACGTCCCAATGAAAGCCATGCTTCTTCGTCTCCTCCACCGCCATGCAGAAGGTACAGAACGGGATATTTCGTTTTTTTGTTGTCATCATATCCAGCAGGAGTATAAACCATCATTTTACGTTTTGCCCCAATGGTAGGAGAATCATACCATACGGCGGATACATTACCCCTTACAGAAGCATCTTTGTAATGGCGAGAGTGTTCACCATCAACAAGGAAGATGCTACGATAGCTGGTACCATCACGATCTATTGATGTATTGGCGGGATCACAGACTGTGGTACCATCCACATTGAAAGTATAGTAATACAAATCGGGTTGAAGGGTAGGGATGGTAACACTCCATACCAGGTTGTTGTCTCTCTTCATTGCTATAGCTGACTCTCCTCTGTTCTGCCATGAACCCGTCAAGCTGACAGTGGTAGCATATTCAGCACGAAAGCGGAAGGTAATGCTGTCTTTGGTCATTTCTGGTGAGATGATACGTGCCCTTCGGGTATTAGCCATCTCTTGTGCATACGTAGTGCCCATCAAAAGGCAGAAAATCAGTAATAAAAGATTTCTTTTCATGTTATGATTAGCCCCATAAAGTTAATAATTATATAGGTATATACTCCACAAACGCCTCCATCGCCTCATAGCAAGCCAGTCCAAGCTTATCATAGATGCTTGCGGTGTTGCGGTTGCGGTCTTCACTGCGTTGCCAGAATAGACGTTCGTCATTGCCCAGGAATGGAGCCGACTCCATCTGGCTCTGATGGCGGAGTATGGAATTGCGTTTGGCCCTCAATTCTTCCGGACTGATTGGAACGGCCATCTCAATATCCTCAATCTCCCATTCTGCCCATGCCCCACGATACATCCATATTCGGCAGTCTTTCAACCAGGCAGCTTTGGCTTCTTTCTCCAAATCGATGGCTGCCAACACAGCATTGCTACATACACGATGGGTGCCATGCGGATCAGCCAAGTCACCTGCTACAAATATCTGATGAGGCTGTATTTCTTGTAAGAGTTTCTGCACAATTCTTACATCTTCTTCTCCCAACGGTTTCTTCTGAATTTTGCCCGTTTCGTAGAAAGGCAAATCCAGGAAATATACCCTGTCAAGAGGGATGTTGTTATAGGTACAAGCTGTGCGGGCTTCGCCACGGCGTATCAATCCCTTGATGGTTAGGATATCTTTTGTATCTGAATCGCCATCTTTTTTCTCATTCAAATACGTCTTGATTTCTTGGTATTTCTTTTTGATTACCTCGTCTTGGTCGGCATTAAAGAGCTGATTGAAGCCATTGATAAAGTGCAGGAAACGGGTCACTTCTTCATCGCCTACGGCAATGTTGCCACTGGTTTGATAGGCAATATATACCTCATGTCCTTGCTGAACAAGTCTTCTGATAGTGCCACCCATAGAGATGACATCATCATCTGGATGAGGCGAAAAAACCAGTACCCGTTTGGGGTATGGCAATGCTCGCTCCGGGCGATAAGTGTCGTCAGCATTTGGTTTGCCACCTGGCCAACCTGTGATGGTGTGCTGCAGGTCGTTGAAAATCTTGATATTCACATTATAAGCAGAACCATAGATGGCCAATAACTCACCCAAACCGTTCTCGTTGTAATCCTTATTAGTGAGTTTTAGTATAGGCTTGCCCGTTTGTTGGCAAAGCCAAACGATGGCACTACGAATCAGTTTATCATCCCATTCGCATGAAGTAACCAGCCAAGGGTGATGTATGCGGGTCAGGAAAGTTGCAGAAGACAAATCCACCACAACTTGTACGTTGTTGTGCATTTGCAAGAACGACGCTGGTATGTTATCGGTGATTGGACCTTCCACACAGGCCTTGATCATCTTTGCCTTGTCCTCACCCCATGCCATTAAGAAAATCTTGCGAGATGACAAGATGGTGTGGATACCCATAGTGATGGAACTCAATGGGGGATTGTTGCCAAACGAACGAGCAGCTTCAGCACGTGAATCGCCATCCAACAGGATGAGTCGGGTAGTAGAGTTGATGCGGGAACCTGGTTCGTTGAAAGCGATGTTACCCAAGCGACCAATGCCCAAGAGGCAGATATCAATTCCGCCTGCTTCAGCAACTTTCCGCTCATATTCCTCGCAGAAGTTGAAGATGTCGTTCTGACTAAGTGTACCTAAAGGAGAAAAAATGCGACTGGGGTCGATGTCCACATGGTCGAGCAACATGTCTTTCAGCGCTTTCAGGTTACTGAATGAGGTGTCTTCTGTTAATGGGTAAAACTCGTAAAGGTTGAATACAATGACATTGCGGAAACTCAGTCCCTCCTCACGATGCAGACGCACCAGTTCGGCATAGAGTTGGTGGGGAGTAGCACCACCCGTAAGCACCATTACACAAGGCTTATAAGCCGCTTCCTTCTGTTTAATGGTATCAGCTATCTCCCGTGCTATCTGTTTAGATGCTTCCTCTGCATTTTCGTAGATAGCAGTCGGCACCTTTTCCAATCTGGTCAACTGTGCCAGTTCGAATGCGTTTGCTGGTTTGTAATAGCGAGAGTTCACATGGTTCAACGTGATCTGTGATGTAAGGTTCGTCTTCATGGTATTATATTAAGGGGGGGGCATTCCGCCCCCGAAAGATTATTTGAACAATAATGGAGCAAAGTCATGCAGATTGTGGCGCCATACGTGCCAGGTATGACCACCAGGCATGGATGAGTACTCGTGTTTTACACCTGCCTTGGTGAATGCTTCGCGAGTTGCAATACAGTTTTGGTAAGCGATGTCTTCCTCCCCACCCATATAGAACTTGTAAATCTTGAAACTCTTGTTCATGTCAGCAGCATGTTCCTTCAAATAAGGCTCCCACTTAGCGTAGAGGTCTTTGCTAGCAGTAAACCAACCCGTACTCAAAGGGAATACATAAGCAAAGCTGTTGTAGTGTAACAATGAAACATTCAGTGTCTCCAAACCACCCATTGACAAACCTGCCAAAGCGCGGTGATCTTTGTCGGTATAAACATTGTAATGAGATTCTACATAAGGAATCAAATCGTTCATCATATCATCGGTGAACTTGTCGGTATCTACACTTCCGTTGGGCATCACCACCACCATTGGCACCATCTTGCCCTCTGCTAACAGGTTGTCAAGGATATTGCCTGCGCTACCCACATTAGGCCAGGCATAGTCGTTGTCACCGCCACCATGAATCAAGTAGAGCACAGGTAGTTTCTGGTTACCCTTTTCATAGCCGGCAGGTGTCCAAATGTGACAGCGGCGGGTGTTGTTGAATGTAGAAGATTTGTAATAGACTGTTGCAACAGCGCCATGAGGCACATTCTCTTTCATCGACCAGAATCCGTCGCCCTCTGGATCTATGTTCACTACGGCAGTTAGGTCAGCAGTAGTTGCTGCCTTAGGGTCATTTACACGTATGCCATCCACTACAAAGTTATAACGATAAGTACCACCATTGGGGTTTACGGTATTGGCTTTGGCTTCCCATACGCCATTAGCTTGTTTCACAAACTTTGGAGCAGGAATGATATCGCCATAGCCAGCTAAGTCTCCACCTAAGGTAACAGTCTTGGCGTTTGGTGCATAGATGCGGAATGTCACGCTCTTGTCAGCGTTCACGGTTACAGACTTCAGCGTATCGTTGGGAGTAGGGGTGCGCTGTGGAAATTGTGCATTGGTCATCATGCATACACATGCCATAACCATCATTGAAAATACTTTTTTCATTTTTCTTATTATTTAAGGTTATTTACTCTACAAAGTTATATTATTCCTATTTATTGTCAAAATCTTTATTTGAAAATGATTATCTTTGCCATATGAGTAATATAAAAAAGTAATGTAATGAAAAAAACGCTGACATTAATGTTGATGGTGGCTATGCTGATAAGTTGTGGCCAAGGAGCAGATACCAAGAACATGCAAGATGACCGAATTGCATTAGCCATGAACGCTGCAGGATTGGGAAATGCTCCTAAGATGGAGCCTGTTGAAGTGTTAAACTTATATGAGGGTAAGGCTCCTGGTTCTGAGTCTTGGATGAATGTAGAAGCCCCTACTGATGAGTCGGGGGATATCCTTTTCAATATATCTACACCAACACTGGCGGTCTATTTGCCCGACCCATCAGTTGCTACAGGTTCCGCTATGGTGGTATGTCCGGGTGGCGGTTTTTATATTCTTTCCTACGTGAACGAGGGTACTAAGGTGGCGGAAGAGCTTTGCATGCGTGGAATCGCCGCCTTTGTACTGAAGTACCGCACACATCCTATAGGTGATGAGAATGTTGATGGAAAAGTTGACGGAGAAGACTTGACGATAAAGTCGAATAAGGTGATGGGCTCGCTGACTCGTGAGAGTGCTACGGCTGCCTGTCTGAGCATGGAATATACCCACTTGGCTTTCCAAGATGCCGACCGTGCCATCAGTATGGTTCGCCAACATGCTGCAAAGTGGGGTGTCAACCCTGATAAGATAGGAATTGTTGGATTTTCGGCAGGAGCCGTTACTTCTATGCATCAGGTATTGGAGCACTCTGAGGCTGGTAAGCCCAATTTTGGTGGTATCATTTATGGCGGATGGACACATGACGTGAAGGCCCCAGCTGATGCTGTTCCAGTGTTCCTTTGCGCTCCTGTCAACGACATCTTCTATCCCGAAGAAAGCTATGATGTCTATATGGCCTGGAGGGAAGCCAAGTTGCCTGTGGAGTTGCATTATTATTCTGATTCCCAACATGGTTTTGGAGCTACTCCTACAGGCAAGTCTTCTGATATGTGGATAGACGAGATGGTGCATTTTATGCGTGATATAGAGTTTGTGAAATGAAGAAGTTTTTGTACATATTGACTGCTATCTGTTTCTGTTGTTGTACAAATGGCGAGCAGGAGCAGGTTCATCCCCGTGCCATTACTATGTGGGACTTCTCCTGGTTGGAACGCCGTTGGCCAGGAGCTGGTTTTGAAGACTGGGATTTGGCACTCGACGAGCTTACTGAGCGTGGCTATAATGCTGTCCGCATCGAGGCATACCCCCATCTCGTCGGTGTGGATCCAACGAAAGAATGGGTACTCGATGAGGTGTGGAATCAACAGGATTGGGGCAGTCCTGACCGTATCAAGGTACAGATACAGCCAGCCCTTAACGAGTTTATCCGCAAGTGTGGTGAACGTGATATCAGAGTTGGACTCTCTTCGTGGTACCGCACTGATACCACCCATCAGGAAATGACTATCACCACGCCAGAGATTATGGCGCAGCGCTGGATCAATACCCTAAAAACTATCGATGATGCTGGGTTGTTGGATAATATCCTTTATGTTGATTTGTGTAACGAATGGCCAGGCAACATCTGGGCACCCTTCTTCAATGCGCAGTTTCCCAAGGTGTATTGGGGGCAGTGGGATGCGCCTGAATCTATGGAATGGATGAAGAAAGCCATTGCCTTGGTACGAGAGGCATATCCCGACCTTCCTTTGGTATTTTCTACCGACTCTCAGGATCTTTGGCGTTTTGATAATGACTTGAGTTATCTCGATTTGGTGGAGCAGCACATCTGGATGGCCAACCAAAAGCAGGGTGAGTTCCTCAAGGCTATCGACTATAAGAACGGCCGCTTTGATCCGCAGGCTTATAAGAATGTGCAAGCCAATGCTGAGCGTGTCTATCGCGAGAAATCCGATTATTGGAATAATCTCTTGCTGACACAGATTAACGAAACGGCAGCAGTGGCAAAGCGCATCGGGAAGCCCCTTATCACCACTGAGTGTTGGGGTATCATCGACTACAAAGATTGGCCCATGCTTAATTGGGATTGGGTAAAAGAACTTTGTGAGATGGGGGTGAAGGAGGCGGCTGCCACAGGTCAGTGGGTAGGCATCGCTACCAGCAACTTCTGTGCTCCTCAGTTTGTAGGTATGTGGCGTGACGTGGAATGGCATCGTAGGCTCACTACCCTTATCAAGTCATCACCCATCAACCCAGAATTGCTGAAAAATGAAGAAGCACAAAAACTCTTGAAGCGGTTGTAGTGCTTTACTATATTGATTGCATCCCCTAACTCTATGGTTAGCAACAGCTATCTCTTTGAGTATTACAGGCTATCTCATAAGGTTAGGCTTGCCATCACTGGCTCCAATATCTGCTACTGGTTGTCGCAGTATCTGCTATGGGGGTAAAGGAGATACTGCGACGGGTGATGGGAGGCTTTGCGTCACCCCATAGCAAGCATCGCAACAACCCATAGGAGGCATCGGAGTGACCCCATAGCAGCTATTGGCATACCTCATAGCAGGCTTTACTCACTCTGTTGTCAATTATTTTGCTACTTATTCTTAAAAATGATTACCTTTGTGGCAATGAATAACTTTAATGACTTAATCAAAATGAAGAATTTATTGATGTTAATGTCAGCTGTCCTACTGATACTGGGTGGCTGTAGTGGTAATGGTGCATCTAAAGATGCCGGTGATGATCAGTTTCAGTTAATTGCCGGCACTGGTCATTCAGATATTGGTGGTGCGGCGCCTGTAGAACCACTTGAAACCATCAGGTTGTACGAGGGCGTGGCTCCTGGCTCTGAGAGTTGGACACATCCTGAGGGAAAGAGTGAAACCAATGGCACTATTGTCTATTACAATGTTTCAACACCAGAGATGACCGTCTATTTGCCTGATCCATCAATTGCTACCGGTGCTGCGATGGTGGTATGCCCTGGCGGTGCCTTCTCTATCCTCTCTTATACCTCTGAGGGTATAATGGTGGCGAATGAGCTTTGCCAACGAGGAATTGCTGCTTTCGTGTTGAAATATCGTACCACACCTATTATCAATGAGCAGGGTGAGGTGAGCAACAAGATGGAAGATGTGATGAAGTTCGTGATGAATCTGATGAGTAAGTCGAATACGGCCGATTTGACAGCAACCCAAAACTGCCTGAATATGGAGAACAGTCACCTGTCGTTCGAAGATGCCGACCGTGCCATCAGCATGGTACGTGAGAATGCTGCCAAGTGGAAGGTAAATCCTGAGCAAATTGGTATCGTGGGCTTCTCGGCAGGAGCTGTGATTGCCATGCACCAGGCGCTTGAACACTCAGAGGCAGGTCATCCTAATTTCTCTGGCGTAGTATATGGCGGATGGGTACCTGGTTGGGAGGCTCCAGCTGATGCTGCACCATTGTTCGTGTGCTCACCTACCTATGACATTTTCCATCCCGAAGAATGTATCACAGCCTATCAGATTTGGCAAAAAGCCAAACTGCCAGTGGAACTGCATTGCTACAGTGACTGTCAGCATGGCTTCGGTGCCGTACCTACAGGCAAATCATCCGATCTCTGGATGGAGGCGATGGTTCGCTTTATGAAAGATACGGGCTTCCTGAAATGAAGGAGCCCGTATCTTTTATTGTATCTCTATGCCTTTGTAGAAGTCGAGTATCTTAGAACGGAAGATATACTCGTACTTGGCTTGCAACTCATCGCTTTGTGCCTTCATAAGGTTCTGTTTGGCTTCGTTGTAGGCCACGGCGGTGGCAGTGCCGTTCTCATATTTCTTGCTGGTAAGTTCGAATGATGCTTTACTGGCTTCAGCTGCTGTTGCACTGCTGGCGTACTTGCTCTCAGCAGCACTGGCATTATACCATGCCTGCTGTATTTCTTTATAGAGTGTCTTCTTGGTGCTTTCCAACTTCAAGGCATAGTCATCACGTTGCAATTTGGCTGTGCGAATGCGGTTGCGGGTAGCAAAGCGGTTGAAGATGGGGATGCTGAGGCTTAAACCTACGTAACGGCTGAAGTTGTCGCCCAACTGCTGACTGAAAGTGCGATTCAGGGTAGAGTAGTAGTTCGTGCCTATACTGCCGTTGAGGTTGAGACTTGGGTAGAGAGCGCTCTGTGCTATCTTGATGCTTTGCTTACTGCCTTCCAGTCTTGCCTGTGCGGCTTGGATGGCAGGCTTATTTAGGACAGCATTGGCATATACTTCATCAGGTGGAGTAAGGGGATTGAGATGGAAAGCTTCGTCTGGGTCTGCCACTTCAAAGCCTTCGGGTGTTTCCAACTCTATCAGCTGTGTGAGGTCGAGGATAGACAAGCGGTAGTTGTTGAAGGTCTGCACCACATTCAACTCGTCTTGCGCCACGCGAGCTTTTGCTTCTGCTAACTCTGCTACAGATGCCTTGCCAATATGCTCCAAAGCCTCGATGCGGCTATACTGCTCCTGGCTCAAAGCCACCTGTCCTTGTGCTACCTGATGCAGTTCTTTGTTGAACAAAGCCTGCAGGTAGGCGGAGGCAATATTGATAGCCAAATCTTCCTTTGCCTTTTGCAAATCTGCCATTGATGCCTTGAGGTTCAGCTTGGAAAGGTTATACTGGCTGGGTATCTGAAAACCTGTGAACAAAGGCACGCTGCTGGTAAGACTCATGTTGGTGCCCCGACTGCTGGTATTGACATACTTGGTGTTGTAGTCACCCGTGTCAGCATCCTTGACGGCGGTTTGCGTGCGACCCCAGTTGAAACTCTGACTTCCACTGGCATTGAGGTTCGGCAGTCTCGCCCACTTGGCTGTGTTGGCCTCCACCTCGCTCTGCATTACCTTATTCTCTGCCTGGAGGATGGTTACATTGTGTGCCGTAGCATAGTCGATGCATTGACGCAATGACCAGTTCTGCTGGGCATTAGCCTGAATGCCCAGTGCCATGATGGCTGATAGTAGTATAGTCTTTTTCATGTTCTTACTCTTCATTTATTTCCAAACCTCTCACTTGTTCTTTCTCACTAATGCCACTTTTGATGACAATCTTGATACCGTCACTCATGCCTACTTCTACCGGCTGGCGACGGAACTTCTGGGGAGTGCCATCTTTGGTGAGTACATAGACAAAGGTACTGTCGCCACTGAACTCGATGGCACTCTCGGGCACAGCCAATACGTTGTCGGCACGCTCTAGTACAATCTCGGCATTGGCAGAATAACCAGAACGAATCTGCACACCCTCGGGTGCCTTAACGGCTGCCTTGATCTCAAACTGGTTGGCACCGTTTTCTTCAGTAGCCTTTGGGGAGATATATTCCAAAGTAGCATCGAACGTGAGGTTCTGCAAAGCTCCGATGGTGAGCTTTACGGGCATGCCTTCATAAACCTTGCCTACCTCCGTCTCATCAATCTTTCCTCGGAAAATTAGGTCGTTCATGTTAGCCACACTGGCAATGGTGGTACCATCGTTGAAAGTGTTGCTCATGATGACCGAGTTACCTACCTTTATAGGAACGTCAAGGATAAGGCCGTCAATAGTGGAGCGTATGAGGGTAGAGCTGAATGAAGCGCTACTCTGGGTGATGCCTTCCTTCACTATTTGAAGGTTGTCCTTAGAAGTCTGCAACTCTTCACGTGCTTGCTTGACTGATACCTCAGCTCGCTCGTATTCTTCACGGCTAATGAGTTTGTCTTTGTACAGCTGTTCGTTGCGGCTGAATTCATTCTCGGCTTGCTTGGCATTCATCTCTGCCAAACGCAAACGGCTCTCTGCTGAGTTGAGCTGCCCTAACTCGGGTATCACCTTTACCTTGGCTATCACCTCACCCGACTTTACCATCTCGCCTGCTTCCTTATATACTTCAGCAATGATGCCTGATATCTGAGGCTTGATAAGGATTTCGTCGCGAGGCTCTACCTTGCCTGTAGCCACCGTGGTCTTCTCCAGGGTAGTACGCTCAGGCGTGAGCACCTCATACTCCGTTACCTTGGGCAACGACTTCTGATACAGGAACACGAAGGTTCCAATAAACACAATGGCGATAAGTGCCATTACTCCATACTTCACAAACTTCTTCATATCTTGTTCTTTTTTTATTATCAGCTGTAAACTATCATTCGTCCCTTATAGCGTCAATAGGTTTAATTGCCATCGCGCGGTAGGCGGGTGCCAACCCAGCCAGAATGCTTAGCAGCAACAGAATGAGGCAAGTGCCGATTGCCAACCAGAACGAAACCTGCAAGTTGGTTTCACCTGTAGCTTTCTCCAGCAGATCGAGTAGTCCTACTCCGAAACAGATGCCTCCCATGCCTGCTACACAGGTGAGTACCATACTTTCCGACAGAATCTGCTGCAGGATATCAAATGGTCTTGCGCCAATGGCCCTGCGTATGCCAATTTCTGTGGTACGCTCCTTTACTGTCACCATCATGATATTGCTCACACCAATGGCTCCTGCCAGTAGGGTGCCTAAGCCTACCATCCATATCAACACTTCAATGCCACTCATCAAGTTGTCCACCATCTTGAAGAGTGTTTCTGCATTGATGGTTTGCACCGCTTGATTGTCGTCGGGGGCAATGAGATGCCTCTCTCTTATGATTTGCTTGATCTGGGGCTCCACATCCTTTACATGGGCACCAGGTTTCATGGTGAAGGCAATGAGTTCAAGTATGTTGCCATAATTATACAACCGCTGCATGGTAGTCAAAGGGATGACAATACTCTCAGGTGGGTATCCGTTAATATTGAAGTTACCATCGGTAGTTGACAGGCCAATAATCATGTAATACACGCCATCTACCTGTACATAGTGTCCGCACGGATCTTCGCCCTCTTCGAAAAAGCGCTGATAGATTTCCTTACCAATCACACATACCTTGCGTTCTTCGCGGATATCCACATCGTTAATGAATCTGCCATATTTGATGTGTTGGTCTTCTATCTTCTCGAACGAAGGAGTGAGGCCGCGAAGGTTACCGTCATCAAACTTCTTTTCCTCGAAAATAATGGTCTTACCCCATCGGGAGTTGTTGGCAGCTATTACTTCTAAACCATTAATTTTTTCGAGAGCTTCCAGGTCTTTCATCTCTAAGTTCCATCTGCGCCCCTTACGGAATCCCTTATAGGGCACTGAAGTACGATTGGAGAACACAAAACCTGAGTTATTGGCAACGCCTGACAGTTCCCTGCTCAGCATATTCTTCATCCCATGACCTCCACCCAGCATGAACACCAGCATGAAGATGCCCCAAAATACACCAAAGGCAGTGAGGGCGCTTCTGGTCTTGTTTCTGCTAATGGTGAGCAGTATCTCTTCTATGTTATCTCTATCTATTCTCATCTTGCATTCAACGCTTCAATGGGTTTAACAATCGCAGCTTTTCTGGCAGGGAACAGGCCTGCTAGGGTACCAGCAATGATCAACAACAAGGTGGCTCCAATGGCAATACTGATATCTACGGTGGGGTCGATGAACATCGTTGCACTTTCGTCACCTAAAGTAACGGTAGTACTGCCATAGGCCTTATTCATCCATTCGGTAGCCGCTACCCCACATACCATGCCTATATAGCCAAACAACGTAGTGATGGCAATGCTCTCCAGTACGATTAGTTTGTAAATGGAGCGTGGCTTGGCACCCAATGCCTTACGAATACCGAACTCGTGCGTACGTTCCTTGACGGTGATAAACATAATGTTTGATACGCCTACGATGCCGCTCAGCAAAGTGAAAATACCTATGATCCATAGACTTAGTTGCAACATGCCCATGGCCGTCATTACTTGTTGGTATTGGGTGAGGCGGTTGCTGACGTAAATAGCACTTTTGTCCTCAGGATCGAAGTCGTGGATGCCTGCCAGCGTCTTACGATACTCTTTCTCAAAGGCATCAGACTTCTCTTCGGTGTCAAGTCCTTCAGTGGTGGTAACAATCACGTTTACATTGTTACCTTTATTATAAATCTGCTGTAAGGTGGTGAAAGGGATGTAAGCTGGACTGTTTTGATCATTTCCCTGATCTTTGTAGATACCTGTTACCTGATAGGCCACATCACCTGCTTTAACAAACTTGCCCAATGGATCGGTATGTTTGAAGAGTATGTCAGCAGTTTTTTCATGCAGCACAATGGCCTTACGCTTCTCCCGTATATCAAGTTGGTTGATATACCTGCCCTTCTTTATCTGCAGTGCATTGATGTGATCGTAGTTGGGATGCACACCATTGAGGCGGATGGTTACATATTCTGGTCCGTAGCTTAAAGTTACGTTGTTCTGATTAACTAAGCCACCTGTAGTGATGATGTTTTCAGGAAAGTCTTCCTCGGTAGCTTTCAAATCACGGTTATCCAATTGAATATAGCGCCCTTCCTTATAGCCTTTATACGCAGTGGTAGTCATACCTCCGTATATAGTGATTGTGTTCAGAGCGTTGGTATTCACATTAGCCTGGAACGTGTGGATGATGCCATTGCCTGCGCCCAAGAGTACCAGCAGCATGAAGATGCCCCATGCTACAGCAAAACCGGTTAGTGCAGTACGCAGCTTGTTTCTGCTCAGTGAAACCAATATTTCCTGTATTAAATCTCTCATGATTATTTCATCAATCCGTTGGTGCCAAATGGCGAAGCATTATGATGCAAGTTCTCTTCTATACTTTCTATGATACCATCCTTGATATGGATAATCTTATCAGTCTCGTTGGCAACACCACTCTCATGAGTTACCACCACGATAGTCATGCCCTCACGATGCAGGTCTTTCAATATTTCCATTACCTCAACAGATGTCTTGCTGTCTAAGGCACCAGTAGGCTCATCGGCCAGGATAATCTGCGGCTTGGTAATCAATGCACGGGCAATCGCTACACGCTGTTTCTGTCCGCCACTCATCTCGTTGGGGTAATGGTGTGCCCAGTCTTTCAGTCCCAATTTGTCAAGGTATTCCAGTGCCAACGCATTGCGTTTCTTGCGTGAGATGCCTTGGTAAAAAAGTGGCAAAGCCACATTCTCTACTGCATCCTTGAAACTAATCAGGTTAAACGACTGGAAGATGAAACCTATCATCTTGTTGCGATACTCGGCAGCTTTGGTCTCGCTCAAGTTCTGGATCAGTGTACCGTTCAGGTAATATTCGCCCGTATCGTAGTTGTCGAGCATACCCAATATATTCAACAAGGTAGATTTACCAGAACCCGAGGCTCCCATGATGGAAACGAACTCCCCCTTGTCGATGTGCAGGTCTATGCCTTTCAAAACATGGAGGGGCGTACCGTTGTTATATGTCTTGTTGATGTTTTTTAGTGTAATCATATTTTTTGCTATTTTGTGAGTTAGACGTTTCTGAATGGTGATAGGTTGCAAAAAGAATGAAAAAAAATGTTATTTTGGTTCGACATGCACCACCACATGAGTGCCATCACCATAGTGGAGCATGAGTAGGTCTTCTACCTCAGAGGCTTTGTCGTGTGCTTCACGTAGGGATATCTGACCGTCCATGAGGATATGCAGTTCAATGGCGTAGTGGTTGCCGATGCGTCGTGTGCGCAGGTCGTGTGGCTCATCTACCCCTTCAACAGACCCTGCCAGTTGCAGAATTTCAGCCTCCACCTCATCGGGCAACGACTGCTCCATGAGGTCACCAATGCCGTTGCGCAACAAACCAATAGCTACATGAGTGATGAAGATGCCCACGATGACTGATGCTATAGGGTCGAGCACCGTCCATCGTTGCCCGAGGAAGATGGCACCACCGATGCCAATAGCGGTACCAATGGAAGATAGGGCATCACTGCGATGATGCCAAGCATTAGCCTCAACAGCTGGTGAATTGAGCTTTCGTGCTTTCTCCATTGAATAGTGATAGACTGCTTCTTTTAGTACGATTGACAGTAAGGCAGCCCACAGTGCCAGTATGCCAGGTGCGGTCAGTTGCTGACCATTGACCCAACTGATGATCTTTGTCACGCCATTATACAATATACCCACTGCTACTACCAGCAATGCTATGCCGATGATGGTCATTGCCAAAGTCTCGTATTTGCCGTGTCCGTAGTCGTGCGACTTGTCTTTTGGCTTGCCGCTGATGCGAACGAAGAGAATCACGATGATATCAGTGGCGAAGTCGCTGAAGGAATGAATTGCATCTGCCATCATGGCGGCACTATTTCCCCAAATACCTGCTACGAACTTGAAGAGCAGTAAAATAACATTCACTGCGCCTCCAATGACGGTCACCTTATAAATCTCTTTTTTTCTTTCCATTTTGAAATCGGTAAGTGCCTCAAATCTTGATGAACTGTGTACAAGTCAATAGCAGCCTGACTACAAAGATACATATTCCAATTAAAATTCTATCATCCCTAATGCGAAAAATATGTTACTCATGGCGTTGTTCACACTCACACATCATACCAATGGGGTCTATCCACATCATCTGGCTCCTGCTCCGATAAAAAGGGTTAGGACCTTTTGAAGGATATCATTTGTGTGTTGCTTCATTTTGACTTTGACAATTCAAAGTGGAATGGATGGTCGAAGTCCCTATGAGAATAATAAGTGACAGAAGGATGGGTGAGGTCCATTACCATCGTCCATTGTGTGCCGCCAATGACAGGATCCTTTCCCTGTTGAGCAACAGAGATAATGGCATTGGTGAGTCCCTGCGTATCCATCAAGCCATTGGCATTGCCGTATTGTTCCATCAAGCTATCGTAGCGATGGTCATTTTCACTTAGACCTACGTTGTGTTTCGCTTCGCAAAGGTAATGGTTTGTGACAGAAGGCGTTTCGGTGATTATCATTTGGTTGTCAACGTATTCAACCACAACGGACCTTCCTGATGCATCTGACAATGCCAAGTGGTAAGCTGCTTCAGGATCAGAGTGCATATCAATGTTATTAAGCAATTCGATAGCTTCGGCCACATTGGCAGCTTTTCGTAGCAGATAACGGGTGGCACTCGTAGTGGTGAGGTCTGGCTTACTGGTATTTTGGCTGGTCCTTATATTGTCACCCGCTTCTAATACAGCGATAGCAAACCCTTTCTCGTTTACGCCATCCAAGGCTAAGAATAAGCTGGCCAAAGCCATATACTGGTTCTGAAATCCCTCGGGCTTGTAATCGTTGCCAAATCCTAAGAAATCCAGCGAAAAAGTACTGATAGATTCGTAGCCATCTTCAGGAATGGTATGCAGAATCATAGCCGTACCATAGGGATAGTCGAAGTTGCGTCCCATCATCACACCTCCCTGTGGAGTCTTGACGGTTAGCGTTGAACAGCCCACATCCATAAGGGGTGGATTAATCTCTGCCGTTTTTACATATCCTTTCGACAGAAACTTTGTGGTGTAAGTAGCCAACTGCTCAATATTCTCACATCCACCTTGTTTCATCAATCCTCCAAAGCCGTCATCGCCCCTATATTCCATGAAATACATGGTATCTGTGAGTTTCTCTACTGAGTTAGCTCCTTGTATGATGTCACCGAAAAGAGACCACATATAGGCAACGGAAATGGCAATAAAGACAAATAATCCCGATAGTGTAATTGTAATGGCTTTTTTCATAATTCTAATTGTTTCTATTTTAAATAATGTTTATTACCTTTTGTAGCTCTTCCAAGAAGTGAGTAGCCTGCTGACCGTCCATCTGTACATGATGAAACTGGAAAGAGATAGGCAAGGTTGTTTTGAACCAACCTTTACGGTATCTGCCCCATGCCATGAATGGGTTGTTGAAGATGCCTGAGTATTGATTGACGATGCTGTCAAGTTCTGTGCCTACCAATGCTGACGTACCAACGATGACAGCTTCACCGTCAAGCATATCCTGGCAGGTTTGACTACAAGTCTGTGTCAGGTACTGGTAATTGGCGTTAAACTCTTCCAGGTTGTCGTTGCTGGCAATGTCGCAGAAACTTAGTCCTCCTTTTATATTGTTTACAATCATATTGATGGCGAGGCGGTCGTATTTATACAGTTTACCGTTCTCAGGCAGTAAGTAGAACTCTTCCATTTTGGATGCCGTCTTGGCAATACACCAGCATAAGAGCATATTGAACTTCCATCCCTTTTGCTTGCTCAATTTATATAGACGAGTTACATCGAAAGTCTTGGTAAGCGTCACCATCGGCATGGGCGACTTCATCCAGTGCTCGAACGCCTCTTTGCGATTCGTCTCTTTAGGGTCAATTTCTTGTTTCATATCATTATTTTAATTCGTAAAAATAAAAGTCAGTCCAGCCAGTATTTTCAGCATAAAGGTGTTGTTTGCCTCTGTACTCGAAACCTAAGTGTTCGTACATTCTGTGTGCTGGGATGTTGGAAGCAAGGGCATCAAGGCGGATGGCCTGCATGCCTTTCTCTTTAGCCAAGTTGATGGCCTCAAGTATCATTTCTGTGCCAATGCCTTTGCTTTGAAAATCAGGATTGACAGCCAAGATATGTATCACTGCTGCTTTATCGTCTGCCACTTGCTGCGACCACTCAATAGCATGGTAGTCATCGCCTTGATACATAGTGACAGCTACAGCCCCAACGATAACCTTTTCCTCTCTATATAGATACATGCTCCCTTCCTCAATATAGGCCTTGATACCTTCCAATGTAGGGTGTTTTCTTTTATTCCATCGGGCATATACCACCATGTCAGGCGTACGTTCCGTCACATCATCATAGAATGCAATGATGGACTCATAATCTTCAATTACAGCTTGATTCAATTTCATTTTTTTGCTTCGTTATTTTCAAATTATTCTTTGCATCTTCGTTATTACTTATCTCAGCGGCAAGTTTGGCACATGAATCCATTTCAGTACATTCAGCACAAGATTCATAACCCTTGCTGGTAACACACGGCTTGATTTTGCACATCTGATTACAAAAGAAGTATTTCACACCATTGCCCTTACATCCCGTACAATTTATTTTATCAGGAGAAATCATATCTGTATGAAACAGCTCGCACCATTTACGAGATACCTCCTCACGCATTTTGTCATCATCCTTAATAGTGGCAATGCGAGCTTCACATTTCTCACAGTTAATGCCACAATATCCAATCATTTTATCCATACTACTTAGTTACTACAATTCTCAAATTTATATTCAAATCATAAGTTTAGTCCAAGTTCATAAGCCTTTTGTAAGGCATAAACTAATATTATCTTTCCCATATTATTCTTGTTCTTATGAAATGGCCCTCTTGTATGGCAGCAAACGTGGCAACAACTGCTACGATTGAGATGGGAATGATTGACCAAAATGTCATGGGAACTGCAATGAATAGCAGGAACCCCGCCCACTTGTTCGCTGTGGTGTGAGGGAAGCAGCAACGCCCGTACATCACAAGTGCCGAAAGCTGATTCACGACTTTAATCGCGACAATTACTCCTGCCAACAGCCATAGCCATTGCGGCAGTTCGAGTATCAGCAGGAGTTTCCAGGCACAACACGCAACGAAGCAGAAATCTGCCAAACTATCCAGCAATGCTCCAGTCCTGGTAACACACTTAAGCTTCCGAGCCAGCCATCCGTCGGCTATGTCGCTGATGCCACAAAAGATGTAAAACACCCCAAAAAGCATGCTTGACACATCGCTCAGCAGCAGAGCAATAGCCCCCACCATTCGGAGCGACGATAGGATATTCGGCAGATGTTTCATTGGTACTCAGCGAGTGTCTTAACCTCACAGCCTTTACTTTCATAATATGCGAACATCTCAGGGAGCTTCTTAATGTCGTAACTGGTAATGCAGTCGGAGAGAACATGTACAGTGAAACCTGCTTTGGCCATATTGAAACATGTTGATTTCACACAAGCTGTAGCGTCAGCACCTGCCACGTAGAACTCATTAATATCGTTCGCAGTGATGAAAGCAGAAAATGCCTCGCTTGTAAGGGCATTGCTTTTCGTCTTTACGAAGATATTGTCTGACACAACCTTCATTTCAGGCACCAGTTCCTCGCCTTTGCTATTAGGTTTGAACGTCCGCGTACCTGCTGTGGTATTATTATGTTTGATATAGACAATGTACATTCCCTTAGCCACGGCCCATTCTATGGCGACATTGATGTTGCCGATGATGTCCTGATAGTGCTTGGTGATGTCGTTCTGAATGTCAATAACGACAAGTGCTTTGATGTTCATCATTTACTCAATCACAAAACTACGTGGATAATAATCGCTGTAGAAACGGCCATCGATGGCGGTGAACTTCAGTACGCAATAGTTAGGGTCGGTCACACCGCCAGGGTAGTATTGCTCATCACCCTCGTGCCAGATCATTTCTTTCGAAGTGGCATCAGTCAGCACCTCCATCGTACCTCTGAGCATCATGCCTTTAAATCCTTTGGCATCGCAAAAATAAATGCTAGCCTTAGGGTTAACCTTGTATTGAGCCACACGTATTGAGAACGTGTTGGTCGTAAAGTAGAAGGTTTTGATATCCTCACGCTTGCGTGGCTTCAACATGGCCTTGGTCCAAGGAAAACCTTCTTGGTCTACGGATGAGATGTAAGCGATGGGCAGTTTGTCGGCCATCTGGGCAATGAGTTCCTTAACGCCTGCCAAAGCAGGGTTAACATTCATGGTTTCATCGTTACTCACATCCAACGTTTGGCGCCAACGTTTCAGCTGTGGGAAATACGTTTTCATCTGGCCGATATACTCCTCTTTGGTGATGGGTTTCTCCAACCCCTCGTTTACTGCACCAACAAACTGCGCACAATGTTCGATCATCTCTTCCATCGTGCAGTCCTGTAGGAACTGGCCATCCTTGTAGCAGTACATGCAGTAATCTTTGTTTTTTGTGCCGTCGGCATTGGTGCCGAGAACTTCTTCTGTTAGCGGCATGCCGCAACTCTGACAAAATTTCATTTCTTTATTCATACTCTTTTGTTTATTTGATGCTAAAGTACCTTCTTTACGCCAGGAATCATCCGCAGCAACCAGGTGAGCACAAACGATACGATGGTGGTGAAGATGCCGATGAACACAAATTTACCAAAGGCACCCATCCAGATGCTGTCAACCGTATTCTGCAAAGCTATCATCAGCAGTAGATGGACGATGTAGGCTCCGTAAGCCTGGGCGGCACACCACCGCCAGAACTTACTGTCACAATTGCCATATTCTCGGAACAGCCAGAGCAGTCCAAAACTAATGAATACGCAAAGTAACGACTCGTAGATGCCGAACCACCGAGCTACAAAGTCGTTCCAAACCCCACCATTGCGCAAATAGATGCCCAATGCTAAAGCACATCCAATCGCAAGTGAAATTGCTCCTGTTGCGTTGGTCATCTTTTCAAGCCAACCAAATCGACGCGCTAGAATGCCGATAACGAACATCATGACATATTGCAGATAATGAGCTGGTTCCATCGGTAAGGGGATGATACCAAAAGGCCATATCCAATGATCCTGTGGAGAAACTTGACGGATGAAATAACTGCCTATGCCCATCACACCGCTAAATATTAGAAGTCCTATGATGGTGGGTTTTGACGAACAACCGCCACAGACTGGCTTACAAATTAGTCGTATTAGGGCGTAAATCAGACAGAATACAAGCAAGCTCTCAATATACCACATGTGAGCAATCTCAAACTTGCCAGACAATACAGAAAACAGTCCACCCATCAGCAAAAGCGGAATACCCAGGCGGATGAGTTTCTTTTGCACAAACGCCTTAGCTCCCTGCTTGTCGAAACTCACGGGTACAAAATATCCTGAAATCAAAAAGAAAAGTCCCATAAAGAATGCCGCATTGACTGAGAAAAAATGCCATATCCAAGGAATATACTCGGCAGGGTTACTGGGATGATAACCCCAGTCACCACCATCACCGTATGCTTGACCAGCATGGTGGAATATCACCAGAACCGTCAGGCACACCTTCAGATTGTCCAGATATAAAAGGCGTTTCTTATTCATATTTATTTCAAGGCTCCGTAATTCAAATACTCCATTATTCCTTTATAATAGAGCTCTGCTGGGTCGTTGATGTCGTCTTTTGAAAGGCGGTCGTATATCTGGCAGAATGTGTGCATATCAGCCTTTTCGAAGTCAGAGAATTCAGCAGTTTCCTTACCTTCAATCTTGCAGTTATACCAACAGGCTAAACTCTCAAAGGCACTCCAAGGCACATAGGTAAGGTCTTGCTCTGAGTTCAGCTCCCGTGTATAGTCCTTCATTTTCTCTAAGATAGGGGATATGCTGTCCTGCATCAGGAAGATGCCGAATTCATGGCTGAACATCGCCAATTGGAAATTAACGTCCTGATTATACCAAACAGTATTGGTCGTGTCGTTCAGATTATTGTATGAAGGTCCTTGCTCGCCTGCGCGATACAGCAACCAATGATAATCGCCCCTATGCCAAGTATAACCCGTTACTTGCTCCCAATCCTTTACCAGACTTTGCTTTGCCAACTTTTGGCTGAGCATTTTTTGACGCTCTTCCATATCGACCTTCACCTTAGAATAAACATTTTTCAAATAATCATCGTAATGGTGAATATACACCTTGGAAATAGCCTTGACTGCAGTCATCATGTCGGCAGGGATATTGCGCTCTTCGCCCTCATTTACAACCCTATCCATTACCACCTGCATGCTTTCAGCATTGGAAATGTTCTCTCCAGCAACGCCAAAGAAGAATGGCCCAGCCAACATGCCTCCCTCGCCTTGTCCGAAGGTCAAATAGTCCTTGTATTTCTGCAACGTATCAATAGCTGCTTCTGGTAATGTGCCGCCATATTTCTCAGCATAAGCCGAGTCAGAGAATCCCAATTCCGCCAGTGTGTAAAGATGCGTCACATAGTTAACCTCAGGACGAATCTCCACCAGTATCTGTATATCGTCATCTCGCTCCTCTGCAATACGGCTGGCACATCCGTATATTATGGCCAATGTGCATCCTAGCAAAAATAAAGCATATAATTTATTCATCATATTAAGTTGCTATTTTCTCCATCGTTTTAACATAGGGAAGAAACCACGCATCATTTGCTTGTATTCCTCTTTGGTCATGGGCTTGGGCATCTGCTTGTTTACCTCATCTACAAACTGTGCACAGTGATCGATCATCTCGTCCATGGTGCAGTCCTGCAAAAACTTTCCGTCCTTATAGCAGTATTGGCAATAGTCAAAGTTAGTACTGCCATCGGCGTTCGTGCCGCAGTCTTCATTCTTTGAAAGTGGCATACCACAACTTTGGCAAAACTGAGGCAATTGGCTTGGCTGCAAGTTTTTCTCCTTGTTGGGGAAAGTCGCTTCATAGACCTCGAAAGCCTTTGGATTCTCATCTGCCACGAAATAACCTTTAGGAGGACAGTAGGTGGCTTCGGTTATTCCATTTGATTTCAGCCACCCTGGGATTAACTCTTGTGCAAGGAAGTAAGGCACAACTGCATCCTTCGGCTCGGTGTGATAATGGATGTTCAGCTTGCTGGCAAGGTCGAAACCTGCATGTTTGTAGAAATCGATGTTACCCTCCATGCAGATAAAGCCAATGCCTATTTCACGAGCTTTCTCTAAAGCATATTGGAGCAGTTTGAGCCCATAGCCTTTGTGCTGATAGTCAGGATGGATGCTAATTGGTCCAAAGGTCCAAGACGGCTTGCGATTACCATTATCGAGTACTAATTCTGCTTTTGAAAACATCACATGACCAATAATCATATTATCCTCTTCCATCACTAAATCCAACTCTGGGATAAAGTCAGGATTCATTCTATATTGATTAAGCACATAATGCTCCGTACATCCTGGACGATAAACATTCCAGAATGCTTCACGCGTAAGGTTCTCCACCTCACGATAATCTTTGGATTGTTCTATTCTGATATTCATTGTATTTTTTTTATTCGGTCTAATCTCATGATCTTTACGGGTTGATCGTCACCATGATAGAGATGACTGCACCAGTTAATATCTCCTGTATCATAAAAGCCACATTTCTCCATCACCCGACCTGAGGCAGGATTGTTGATGAAGAAATCGCTCCATAAGGTTTGGAAACCTTTCTCTTTGAAGCAATAATCTATCAGCAACTGCAACGCTTCCGTGCAGATACCTTGGTTCCAATAGGGCTTAGCCACCCAATAACCAGCCTCTGCATCGTTTTCACCAATGTTGATGTTGCTCTCGCTAAAAGTATAGTAGCCAATGCACCCAATGGCTTCACCAGTGGCTTTCAACTCGATGGCCCATATATGGTCACTATGAAAGATGGTGTGGATAATATGCAGACTTCCTTCGATACTCGTATGAGGTGGCCAACCTGCACGAGGCCCTACGTCAGGGTCGGATGCATATTTGAAAAGTGCTTCTGCATCGCTATCTCGCCATGGACGTAATAAAATGCGATCAGTTTTCATCATATAGGTTTATTTATATTGCTCCACAAAATCACGTACTAAGCGGAAGACTGGTTCGTAACTATCAAAAACGGCATTCTTCCAGTTGTCGTGAATGGTGTGGTAGTACTTAAATGCATCACCATTCTCATTTTCTATGAAGATGCAAGGTACATGGCGTGTGGCAAAGGGGTAGTGGTCGCTATTACCAGCCAGTTTCCCACGATTCAATGCCCTGAAATAGTGTCCTTCATTGTTGATTTTCTCAAACAGAGTAAATCCCCTCATACCTTCATCGCTAACCTCACAATATGCCACAGGGTTGTTGTCACCTATCATATCGATATTGAAGAGATACTTAATCTGCTCTAACGGCATGATGGGGTAGTTGGCAAAGAACTCTGAACCTCTAAGAAATGCATCTTCTCCAGAAAAAGCAATGAAGTACATGTCGTATGCAGGACGATGCTTGGCGTAGTAAGCGGCCAATGTTACAATGGTGGCAGTGCCTGATGCATTGTCGTTTGCGCCCGCATAGAATACCTTCTTGCCCAGGTTGCCTAAATGATCGTAATGGGCAGTGAAGACATAACAGCTGTCGTGGCGAACACCTTCCACTTTTGCAATGACGTTGAAGCACTCGTAGTCCTTTAAGAACTTGTTCTCAATGTTGGCACTAATGGTCTTGGCATCCTTAGGAAAACGATAGGGTACCCACATGATGGGCTTGTCGATTACCTTCTCTCCATAGGCCTTGTAAAACTTCAGCGGTTCTTCCCATGTGAAAAGGATGCCTGCATTGGGCGCACCGTCTTTTTTTTGCAGACGGGAGAAATCCTCGCGATGCTTGTATGAGAACATGAAGTCGCACACTACAAAGGCATCCTTATTCTCTGGCCGGTCTAAGTCCTGGAATATCTTGTTAGCATCATAATGCAGGGTGTCGATGTAATAGAGAGGGAAGGTGCCCTTGATACCAGGCGCATACTCACGCATGGTGAAATCTACACCAGGAATCTGTTTCTTGCCATCAACTGACAGTTTCATCTTGCCTGAAAAGGTGTTAATGTCCAGCTTGAAAGGCTGGCAAATCACCTCGTCAGCTCCTGCTTTCTCAAATTCCTTCTGCAGGAACTTACCTGCTTTATTAGCACCGTTCTTGGCATAGCCTCTTCCTTGATACTTGGCAGAACTTAGTTCTTTTACTACTCGTCTGTAATGTGACAGATCTTGCCCGTACAATTGTACAGTGACTAATGCCAACAGCAGTAACAGTGTTTTTTTCATATGCTCTTTTTTTATTGCTTATATAGCAGTTTTTTCTCTCCCAAAACACACCAGCGGATGATAGGTATACGACGAAGTAGCTCATACGTCAATGGTGATAGTGTGAAGACAGCAACTGTTAAGATGAGATACATCGCCACTGGAGGCAAATTCGTATATGTTTTCATCATGTAGCCCAGACCTCCAATAAACAAATAATGAACGATGTAGATGCCGAAACTGGAACGTGTCATATAACTGGCAAAGCTACCAGTGTAGTCAAAGCAGGCGCTGAACCATCCCATCATTGCCAAGCACATCAGCCACCCGTAAATGCAGCTAAGCGGACTGCCTAAATACTGAGGTGAAGTGTTATTCTCACCAAAAGTGGTAACAATTAATATGATTCCACTCAATACTGCACCAACCATCAATGGAATCCAAGCTTTAGTAACTTTCTCCTGCACCTCGTCGTGCGAGAATATGAAATAGCCCAGCAGGAACGGCACCACATAGAAGAAGGGCTTGTACAAGTTCCAAAGACCGTCGGCAGTTTCTGGGCGTGGCTCTGTGATGAGTGTCTGCTCGCCCAGCCAGAAAAACACACCTAAGAGCACGATGCCTGCTATTCCTATCTTACCGCACCAATTCCAAAACTTGTCCTCTTTATCAAGTGCATGCACTAATAGTAACGCCAAACAAAACAGCCACAAAACTTGAATGAACCAAAGTGGTCCTGTGCCGGAAATGGCCATAATAAAATACTGTGCTATAGCCGGGAGACCTTCGAATACGCCTAACCTTGCAGCTACTGCAGTGTTGAAATAACCTATTATCCAATGGAAAACAAGTAGGCCTATAGTGCTTGGTACCAGTAGTTTTCGTGTGCGTTCCTTGAACCAAGTCTTGCCGTCTTTTTTATCTAAAGCATACTTGGCACTGATACCTGCTAAAAGGAACAGCAATGGCATAAACCACGGGTAGAGGATATACATCACCACATCTTGGTACTGAGGAAACTCAGGATATTCACCAAAACCGCCTATACCGCCAAACACTCCTTTGTTGTTATAGAAGTATATCACATGGTAGAATAATACCAATAGCACTGTTACCCAGCGCAAATTATCAATCCAATGTTTTCTCATCGTTTTCATCATTCTATTGCATTTGCAAATATACAATTATTTATGATAAGATATCTTACATTCTCGATTTTTGGTCTGTTCCGGCACCCGTACCACGATACTTGCTTTGTGCAGCGTTGAAGGTATAACGTACAGAGAATTTCACCCTCTGCGTATCCATCATGTTGTTCTGACTGATGGTATGACTGCCGAAGTCGCTGTCTACATTTGTCTTGGCGGTGTGAGTCAGGTCATTGCCTTCTATGCGAAGCACAAGGGAGTTGTCTTTCAAGAGTGTCTTTTGTACAGCAGCCGTCAAGTTGAAGAATGCATCCCTCATATAGATGTTTTGTGTGTAACCCTTAGTCTGTATCAATCCTCCCAATTCGAGTTGCCAACCGCCATTCAGTCTGAAGGTGTTGTTCAGCTGCATAACGCCTATTGGTTTGTCGTTGAACTTGGTCTCGCGGAAACCTGATGACGTACGGGGATCTGGAGCATTGATGGTTAGCCACTGCTTCTGGATGCCTAAGGTATAGCTCATAGTCCATGGGCCAATGGTGTGGTTAATCATACTATATACCACCAGCATACGGAAAGGAGTATCGATATTGCGGGGCTTCACCAGTATCACACCTTCATCATTGTAAGGTGATGACCAGGTCATTATTGGATCATTGGTGCGTGAATAGTTCACCATGAAAGTTAGGAACTTCCATACGGCTGTGGCACTCACGTTGTGAATCAACTCAGGCTGTAGCTGGGCATTGCCGCTCTGCAGCAGGTAACGGTTGTCATAACTGATGGCACTTGACAATTGCGCATAGTTGGGGCGACGTGTCCTTGCACTATAATTGAGCATCAGCTGTACTTTTCCCATCCTGCCAGCGAATGAAACGGTAGGAAACCAGTTGCTATAGTTGCGAGTTAGATTATTGGCAGGTGTCAATGCGTCAAGATAAGTGTAATGTACGTTCTCGTAACGTATGCCTGCGCTGATTTGACCGATCTTTGGAAGGTTGAAGCCATAGTTGGCAAAACCTGCATAAATATCTTCTTTTACTTCAGCTTTGGAAGCAGGGATTACGATGCCAGTTATGGCGTAATTGTCATCCCTACGAGAGAAAGATTCTTCTGTACCCACTTGTAACTGTCCTTTCCATACAGGATAAGATACAATGGCTTTGGCGGCATAGAGATGACTGCTGTTCTCGCTATGACTGTGTATCTCGGCATCATGAGAGATGGAACTCTTTTCTATTGAAATCGATTTTGCAGAGCTCTCAGAACCATAATAGTCAAGATTCACGTCGAGTCCCAACTTGGAGCCAATGGTGCCGTTGTAATACAGATTCACTCCCATATTGTAAGGAGTCTTCTCGCCTATACGGTCTTCAGAGCTGGTGGTCAATTTGTCAATCAGTACGCCATCTTCAAACACTGTGTCACCAGTATTCATTTCTGTTTTGTGGCTTAGCTCTTTTCCCCACTCAAACTTACCTCCCACAAAATGCTTGTCATCTATCTGCCAGTTCACACCGGCATTGCCATATAGGCTTTGTCCTATATAATCTAGTGACAGGTCACTGGTGTTATCAATCTGATGCTTAGCGTAAGTTTCCCTTTTAATCTCAGCAATCTGACGGGAAGTGTTCCTGTTATAATTGATACCAGCAAAGAAATCCACACCACCAGTACGGTAGTTCATGTTGAAGGCTGTAGAGGGGTCATTTCCTTTACTCCATTGCAACGACTGAGAGTCTGAAGCGTTGAAGTTGAAGCCGAAACCCTCGCCTTGCCTGCGTATGGTACGAATGCGAACTACGCTGCGAACGGTAGCGTCATATTGTGCACCAGGATTCGTGATTACTTCCACGCTCTGAATCTCGTTACTCTGCAATCGTGCTAACTCAGCAGTATCCGTAATTTTACGACCGTTGATATATACCAGTGGTGAGCCTTTACCCATTACTTCCAACCCGTTAGGCCCTTTGATAAGACCAGGTGTTTTCGCCAACACGTCATCGGCAGTACCGACATTCTCCAGTACAGATCCCTTGACGTTTGTCTGTAATCCTTCACCTGTTAGCTTGTTTTTTGGTAGTTGTGCCTTCACAACTACCTCACCTAACAGTTGAGAGTCTTCTGCTAGTACAATGGTAAGTCCATCAGCAGCAGACTCGTAGGTCGTTTGATATCCAATGCAAGATACTTGAAGTAGTCCGTCGTTCTTGTTAGTTGCAATCTTAAACAACCCCTCGTTATTGGTCACTGCGCCCTGTACAAAGGCAGAGTCAGGCAAAGATAATAACACTACATTTACATAAGGAATAGGTGTGCCTTGTGTGTCTGTTACTTTTCCTCCGATGTCATGTGTTTTGGCTGTAACTCCGATCGTCATCATTGTGGCAGCCATCAATGCTGCCATTTTCATAATTACCTAAATTCCGCAGCACTTTAGTTTAACTTCCTTTTTAAGTTCCTGGGTAACAAAATATTGCTCAGGATTTTGCCATGTCAGATTTTTCACTTACCTTAGTGCT
>Ga0256404_1004137_pt1 | contig 27859 bp, 17 predicted proteins | sample RumenRJG_01DNA_FD_185990 | JGI IMG/M metagenome (GOLD analysis project Ga0256404, IMG submission 185990) | Bovine rumen microbial communities from Lethbridge, Alberta, Canada - RJG_01 | ecosystem: Host-associated > Mammals > Digestive system > Stomach > Rumen | place: Canada: Alberta | collected...
TTCTCCTGTTCCACGGATTTCTGGTACTCACCTCTGTCAAAAGAGTCCAGCTTGAAGCTCACTACCGGCTCCGCGTCCCAGATTCTCAGGGTATCGACGAAACCGTTGCCGTAACCGATGACCGGAAGGTCATAGGGAACAGCCTTGACAGCGCTGTAGCCTTCCTGCTTGAACATGGTGCGGCCGTTTCTGTCCAGATAAGAGGTGACATAGCCTCCGAAGTGTACTTCCTGTGTGTACTCGGGTCTTCTGAGCTCCAGCGGGTTGCCGTTGTCCAGCCAGTTGTCCGGAACTTCCACCTGGTAGCCGTCTCTGATCTCCTGCTTGAACATACCGTACTGGTAGCGGATGCCCGCGCCGTAGGCGGGATAGTTCAGAGTTGCAAGGGAATCCAGGAAGCAGGCTGCCAGTCTTCCGAGACCGCCGTTGCCCAGCGCCGCGTCGGGCTCCTGGTCCTCGATCGCGTCAAGCTTGAAGCCGAGTTCCTTGAGTGCCTGCTTGATGGGTTCGTAAGCCATCAGGTTGATGGCGTCGTTGCCGAAGGCGCGGCCCATGAGGAACTCCATGGACAGGTAAACTACCTGCTTGGGGTCCTTCTCTTCGAAGACCTTCTGGGTCCTCATCCAGCAGTCAATGATCTGATCCTTCAGGGCCATGGCGGAAGCCTGGAAGACCTGCTGGTCCGTAGCTTCCTTCATGGTGCGTCTGTACATGGTACGGACGTTGTACTCGACACTTCTCTTGAAGAGATCCTTATCGAAATTAAACGTGGGTCTTTTTACCATTCTTTATTTCTCCTCTATGACCCGCAGCGCGAACCGCTCCGGTTCCATCCCGGTTCGCTGCCCGCGCCGCAGGCCGCTCATGTTTTCTGTGGTCGCCGTTGTCAGATCTTCTGAACGCCGATTGTGACCTTCTCGCCGTTGATATCCCAGGTCTTCTCGTTTGCCAGGGGCTCATCCTGCTCGATCTTATCCGCCAGGACTTTGCCCGCGATCGCCGCCTCGTTGGCCGCCGCCACTGCGGACAGCTTCCTGTTGCCGCCGAGGGAGACGCGGATGCGGTCCATGACCTCGAACCCGGACTCTTTTCTCATGGTCTGGATCTTGCTGATCAGCTCAAATACATAGCCTTCCTCGATCAGCTCAGGCGTCAGGTTCGTGTCCAGAACAACGGTAATCGCGCCGTCTTCCTGGCTCACATAGCCTTCCTTGCGGGCCGTCTCGATGAGAAGATCTTCCTCAAGGAGTTCTACGGCGACGCCGTTCACCTCCAGACGAAGCGCGCCCTCGCTCCTGAGCGTATCCATGGCGCTGTTGCCGTCCAGTTCTGCCAGGTACTTTCTGATTCCGCCCAGCTGTTTGCCGTACTTGGGTCCCACTGTGCGCAGCTGCGGCTTGAAAGTATAACTCGTGAATTCCCGGACATCGTCCGTGAAGATCACTTTTTTGACATTGAGCTCATTCCCAATGATGTCCCGGAAGAAGGCGTTGAGATCCTTCTGCGCCTTTACGAACATCTGCGCGATGGGCTGTCTGTTTTTGATATTGGAAGCGTTACGGCAGGCGCGGCCCATGACGACGATCTTAAGGACCTCGTCCATGCTCTCCTCGAGCTCCTTGTCGATGTGCGCCTCATCCGCCTCGGGGAACAGGCACAGGTGGATGCTCTCGGGAGCCGTCTCGTCGACGCTTCTGACGATGTTCTGGTAGATCTCCTCGGTCATGAAGGGGATCATGGGGGCGGCGCACTTGCACACGTTCACAAGAGCCGTGTACAGAGTCATATACGCATTGATCTTGTCCTGTTCCATGCCCTTTGCCCAGAAACGGTCGCGGCAGCGGCGGACGTACCAGTTGGACATTTCATCCACGAATGTCTCCAGAGCGTTGGCCGCCTCGGGGATCCTGTACTTGTCCAGGTTCGCATCCGTGTTCTTGATCATCGTATTCATACGGGACAGGAGCCACTTGTCCATGACGCTGAGCTTGTCATAGTCCAGCGTGTACTTTGTGGGATCGAAGCTGTCGATATCCGCGTACAAAGTATAGAAAGCATAGGTGTTCCACAGTGTTCCGAGGAACTTGCGCTGGCCTTCCTTGACGGTCTTGTCAGAGAACTTGTTGGGCAGCCAGGGAGCGCTGTTGGTATAAAAATACCAGCGGATCGCGTCCGCGCCGTGCATCTTAAGCGCCGTGAAAGGATCTACCGCATTGCCCTTGCTCTTGGACATCTTGTTGCCGTCCTCGTCCAGGACAAGGCCCAGAACGATGACGTTCTCATAGCAGGGCTTGTCAAAGAGGAGCGTGGACTCCGCATGCAGGGAATAGAACCATCCGCGGGTCTGGTCCACCGCCTCGCTGATGAAGGCAGCGGGGAACCACTTCTCGAAGAGTTCTTTATTTTCAAATGGATAGTGGAGCTGTGCATAGGGCATTGCTCCGGAGTCGAACCAGCAGTCGATGACCTCGGGAACGCGGTGCATCTCTCCGCCGCACTCGGGGCACTTGATCGTATAGGCGTCCACGTAAGGTCTGTGGAGCTCGGTCTTAAGCGCTTCGGGGTTTCCGGAGAGCTCGGCCAGCTCTTTTTTGCTGCCTACGCTCAGCTGGTGGCCGCAGCCCTTGCACTCCCAGATGTTGAGGGGAGTTCCCCAGTATCTGTCGCGGGAGATGCCCCAGTCCTGAATGTTCTCTAGCCAGTTGCCGAAGCGTCCCTCTCCGATGGTCGGAGGGATCCAGTTGATCTTCTTGTTGCCGCTCACCAGGTCATCTCTGACGGAAGTCATCTTGATGAACCAGGACTGGCGGGCGTAGTACAAAAGAGGCGTGCCGCAGCGCCAGCAGTGCGGATAGTCGTGCTCGAACTTGGGAGCAGAGAACAAAATACCGCGCGCGCTCAGGTCTTTGAGGACCTCAGGGTCCGCGCTGACCGCGCCCTTGTCCATCTCGGCCTGTGTGGGCTTGCAGCGCATGCCCGCGAAAGGAGTTCCTTCAACCAGGCAGCCCTGTGCGTCGACGAGCTGAACGAAAGGAGCGTCATACCTCCGGCCGACTCTCGCGTCGTCCTCACCGAAAGCAGGTGCGATGTGAACGATGCCGGTACCGTCTGTCATGGTTACATAGTCGTCGCAATAGACGAAGAAAGCTTTCTTGTGCTGCTGCGCCGTTCTTCTGGCGGCTTCCTCATAGAGGGGCTCGTAGGACTTGTACTCGAGGTCCGTGCCCTTCATTGTCGCAAGGACTTCATAAGCCTTGCCGTCCGCCGTCGCTTCAAACTTGTCCTTAAGAGGCTCCAGGACCTGATCCAGCAGAGCCTGCGCCATATAATAGGTATATCCGTCGATGGCCTTTACTTTGGCGTACATGTCATCCGGGTTCACGCAGAGCGCGATGTTGGAGGGAAGCGTCCAGGGCGTGGTTGTCCATGCCAGGAAATAGGCGTCCTCATCCGTCAGCTTGAAGCGCACGATCGCGGAGCGCTCCTTGAGGGTCTTGTAGCCCTGCGCCACTTCGTGGGAGGACAGAGGGGTTCCGCAGCTGGGGCAGTAAGGGACGACCTTGAAGCCCTTGTAGAGAAGGCCTTTCTCCCAGATCGTCTTCAGAGCCCACCACTCGGACTCGATGAAATCATCGTAATAGGTGACATAAGGGTTGTCCATGTCCGCCCAGAAACCTACCGTGTCGGAGAAATCCTCCCACATCGATTTGTACTTCCAGACACTTTCCTTACACTTCTCGACAAAGGGAGCGATCCCGTACTCTTCGATCTGCTCCTTGCCCTCGATACCGATCTCTTTCTCAACTTCCAGCTCTACGGGAAGTCCGTGGGTGTCCCAGCCGGCTTTTCTGGGGACCTGATATCCCTTCATCGTGCGGTAGCGCGGCACCATGTCTTTGATGACTCTTGTCAGAACATGGCCGATGTGCGGCTTTCCGTTAGCCGTGGGCGGGCCGTCATAAAACATATATGTAGGGCAGCCCTCACGCTCCTTCACGCTCTTTTCAAAAATCTTGTTTTCTTTCCAGAATTTCTGTGTGTTGTGTTCTCTCTCCACGAAATTCAGGTCGGGGTTTACTTTTTTGTACATCTTTCTCCTTCCGCCTTTCTCGTCAGCTTATTTAGGATGGAAGAAATACAGAATCCTGCACTTTCTCCACATTAACCATGAGATTATAACTTTGCGGCAAAATACTGTCAAGGACTGTATCACAACTTGTCATAAAGTTGTAAAAACCTGTCGGTTTTCTCTATTTTGGCAGAATTGACATAAAACCTCCCGCTTATTTGTGCCGATAAGTTAAAATGCGCTTTCCGCGCGTAGCCGACGCGTTTTCCGTGTCGTCATTCTGCTCAAGTTTTCGGGCTTCTTTTGACCAAAAAACAGCCAAATAAATTGCAGAAGACTGCCATTCGTAGTATCATCAATTAGATGGGTGTCTTGACACCACCACTCAGCTATCACTTAGGAGGATAAAATGGACAGACAAAACCTGACACTGCTCACAGATCTTTATGAGCTGACAATGATGCAGGGCTACTTCAAGAATAAGGAAGAGAACAAGACGGTCATCTTCGACGCCTTCTTCCGCAACAACCCGTTCGGCGGCGGATATTCGATCATGTGCGGGATTGAGCAGCTCGTCAAATACATCAAGGAACTGCACTTCAGCAAGCAGGATATCGATTATCTTCGAAGCCTCGAAATCTTTGATGAAGAGTTTCTCGCCTACCTGGCGGCTTTCCGTTTCACCGGAAGCATCTACGCGATTCCGGAAGGATCGCTCATGTTCCCCAGGGAGCCCATGGTCAAGGTTATTGCTCCCATTATGCAGGCTCAGCTTGTGGAGACCGCGATCCTCAACATCATTAACCACCAGAGTCTGATCGCCACCAAAGCGGCCCGCATCTGCTACGCGGCCCGCGGAGACGGAATCATGGAGTTCGGCCTTCGCCGCGCGCAGGGACCCGACGCCGGAACTTACGGCGCCCGCGCCGCTGTCATCGCCGGCTGCGTCGGAACTTCCAACGTGCTGTGCGGACAGCTGTTTGACGTCCCCGTAAAGGGCACCCACGCCCACAGCTGGATCATGAGCTTCCCGGACGAGCTGACCGCCTTCAAGACCTACGGCGATATGTATCCGAACGCCTGCATCCTTCTCGCAGACACTTACGATACCCTTAAGTCCGGCGTACCCAACGCCATCAAGACTTTCCAGTACCTGCGCGACAAGGGCACCCTGGGCAAGGGCTACGGCATCCGCCTCGACAGCGGCGACCTCGCCTACATCTCCAAGAAGGCCCGCAAGATGCTCGACGAAGCCGGTTTCCCGGACGCGATCATCTCCGCTTCCAACGACCTGGACGAGCACCTGATTGACTCCCTGAAGAACCAGGGCGCGACCATCACCTCCTGGGGAGTCGGCACGCACCTGATCACGGCCAAAGACAACCCGTCCTTCGGCGGCGTCTACAAGCTCGCCGCGATCCAGAATCCGGACGGCACCTTCGAGCCCAAGATCAAGCTCTCCGAGAACACCGAGAAGGTCACCAATCCCGGCAACAAGAAGATCTACCGCGTATACGAGAAGGCCAGCCACAAGATCATCGCCGACCTGATCTGCCTCGAGGAGGAGACCTTCACGACCGATCGTCCTCTGGTCCTCTTCGACCCGACCGAGCCCTGGAAGAAGACCCGTCTGGAAGCAGACGAGTTCGAGCTCAGAGAGCTCCTTGTTCCTCTGTTCCTCAACGGCGAGTGCGTCTACACTTCTCCCAAAACCATGGATATCCGCAAGCAGTGCCTTGCCGAGCAGGATACTCTGTGGGAGGAATCCAGGCGTCTCGTCAACCCTCACCAGGTCTACGTCGACCTGTCCAGGAAGCTGTATGACACCAAGCTTCGCCTTCTCGACGAAGTCGGTGAGAAGCATCAGGGGATTCAGAGCTGATCGCGGAGCGACAGTATTGCATTTATATGGAATAATACCGGAACCGGGCTCTTTGAGCCCGGTTTTTGTGTTATTTGGAGGTGTTAAGTTCCTCACGCATTGCAATCTGGTTATATAAAAAAATAATTTTCTGGCGCTATTAATATATTCAGATACAGCTATACTTTGGTTAAGTTAGAAAACAGACAGATAGGAGGTCATTATGAATAGTTTAGACACAGCCGCAGAAATCAGCAGCACGAAGGAAGAGCAGCTGAGAAAGATGGTTTTTGCCGGAATCTTTGCTGCGATCACATATGTAGTATTTACGTTCTTATCCATCCCGATTCCCACGATTGCCGGCGATAAAGTCACGGTGCACCTGGGCAACGCATTCTGCGTGCTGGGCGCCTTGATCCTCGGGAGCGCCTACGGTGGCGTCGGCGGAGCGCTCGGACTTACGATCGCGGACCTGATGGATCCCGTTTATATCGTACAGGCGCCGATCACATTCGTGATTAAGTTTCTTATGGGTGTGCTGGTAGGATTTATCGCGCACAGGATGGGACACATCACGACAGAAAAGGATCTGACAAAGGTGTTGCGTTGGACAATAGCCGCTGTTGTTGCGGGACTTCTGTTTAACGCCATCTTCGATCCTACGATCCGCTACTTCTACAAGATCCTGATCCTGGGCAAGCCCGCCGCGGAAGTGTCCTTCGCGATCAATCTTGGAGTGACCGCCATTAATTCGGTGGTATCCGCTTTTATTACAACGGTACTGTACATGGCGCTGAGAGCGCCGCTCAAGAAAACGGGTCTGTTCTTCTATTTCTAAGAGGTCGCTCTGCGAGCATTGAATTTAAGTAAAAAGTTGTCGCACAAACAAAGTGCCCCCTTCCCGGTAAGCAAGCTAAAACTTGCTGCCGGGAAGGGGCCTTTTTGTTTTTAAAGTATTCTGTACGGGCGCGATATGTCCTTATCAGTTGCGTATTGAGTCACTTCTGCTGATCTGGTGTCGACGAGGCATACTCCCCCGGCACTTGTTCAGCATTCCGCCTCTGACTCCACAAAAATGTGTCACCTGATACGTCCCCCTGACACAAAGTGTGTCACTTGATACGTCCCCCTGACACATTCCCCTGACACATTAAATCAGATACCTGCCCATGGCGATCAGGAGTTCCTCCAGCGACGACAGCAGGATCTCTTCGTCCCGGACGGTCACGCCGACGGCCTTGTAGCGGTACAGGAATTCGGGCAGCCCGCGGTTGCTGAATCCTTTGACGTTGAAGGAGAGTGTCTTGCTGTAGTTACGCAGAAGGGAAGGGATGTTTTCCGCGCGGACGCGGGCGGCGGGGTCCATGTAGAAATGGATGGTCCCGGCCGTGCCGACGATCTCGATGATCCCGATCCGGGCGGCGACGGAGCGGATGAGCGCGATGCGCAGGAGGTTTCCGGCCGGCGCGGGGATCTCCCCGAAGCGGTCGACCAGCTCTTCTCTGACTTCATCGTAGTCGTCCGTCGATTCGATGGCGGCGATCTTTTTGTAGATCTCCAGCTTCTGCTCTTCGTTGATGATGTAGCTCTCGGGCAGGAAGGCGTCCACGCTTAAGTTTACGCGAACGGTGCGCTCTTCCTTTACCGGTTCGCCTTTGACCTGCTTGACCGCCATGTTCAGGAGCTTGCAGTAGAGGTCGTAGCCGACCGCCTGCATGTGGCCGTGCTGGGCCCTTCCCAGGACACTGCCGGCGCCGCGGATCTCCAGGTCTCTCATCGCTATTTTGAAGCCGCTGCCCAGATCCGTATATTCGCGGATGGCGCGCAGGCGCTTCTCGGCCACTTCCCGGAGCATGCGGTCCTTGCGGTACATGAGGAAGGCGTACGCCGTCCGGCCGCTTCGGCCGACGCGGCCCCGCAGCTGATAGAGCTGGGAGAGGCCCATCTTGTCCGAGTCGTGGATGATGATCGTGTTGACGTTGGATATGTCCAGACCGGTCTCGATGATGGTCGTCGAGACCAGGACATCAATCCCGCCGTCGATAAATTCATACATGATCTTCTCGAGCTGCTCCTCTTTCATCTGGCCGTGGGCGTAGGCGATCCTGGCCTCGGGGATGATCTGCTGGAGTCTCGCCGTGACGACGTCGATGTCGCTGACGCGGTTGTGGACATAGTAGACCTGCCCTTTGCGGGACAGCTCGCGGATGACCGCTTCTCTGACCATCTCTTCGTCGTATTCCATGACATAAGTCTGGATGGGCACGCGCCCTTCGGGCGCCTCCTCCAGCACGGTCATATCGCGGATTCCCACAAGGCTCATGTGCAGGGTTCTCGGGATGGGCGTCGCGGAGAGGGTCAGAACATCCACGTTCTCCTTCATCTTCTTGATCTTCTCTTTGTGCGTGACGCCGAAGCGCTGCTCTTCGTCCACTATGAGAAGGCCCAGATTTTTGAATTTGATGTCTTTGGAGAGGAGCCTGTGCGTGCCGATCACGATATCGCAGAGCCCCTGTGAGACTTCCTTAATCGTCTGCTTCTGCTCCGCCGATGTCCGGAATCTCGACAGCATGCCGATCGTGACGGGATATCTGTGCATCCTCTCGCAGAAGGTATTGTAGTGCTGCTGCGCCAGGATGGTCGTGGGAACCAGAACCGCCACCTGCATGCCCTCCTGCACCGCTTTGAAGGCGGCCCTTATGGCGATCTCTGTTTTGCCGTAGCCGACGTCGCCGCAGATCAGGCGGTCCATGATGCGGTCGCTCTCCATGTCCTTCTTGGTCTCTTCGATGGCGGTGAGCTGATCTTCCGTCTCCTCATAAGGGAAGAGCTCCTCAAACTCCTTCTGCCAGACCGTATCCGGCCCGTACCGGTGCCCCTTCTTCTGCTGCCTTGCCGCGTAGAGCTGCACCAGGTCCTCCGCCACTTCGTCCACGGCTTTTCTGACCTTGGTCTTTGTATTCGTCCACTCCTGGGTGCCCAGTTTGTTCAGCTTGGGCTTGGCCGAGCCCGCGGAAGCGTACTTCTGCAGGACAGAGAGTTCTGTGGGCAGCACATAGAGCGTGCCGCCTCCGCCGTACTCTATTTTGATATAGTCCTTGGCGATGTGGTTGACCTCGATCTTCTCCACGCCCCGGTAGATACCGATCCCGTGGTCCTCGTGCACCACATAATCGCCCGCCTTGAGCTCGGAGAAGGCCTGGATCTGCTCGCCTTCATACTTTTTCTTTTTGGTCTTCTTTTTCTTCTCGGCCCCGAATATGTCCGACTCCGCGATGACCGCGAATTTGATGTCGGGATACTCAAATCCCTGCGCGATCCGGCCGTAGTAAGTCATGATCTCGCCGGGCTGCAGCCTCCGCTCGGGGTTTTCGCTGTAAAAGGCAGTGATCCCGTCGTTCATGAGGTCCTGCGCCAGCCTTCTGGCCCTGGTCCTTGACGGAGAGATCAAAATAGTCCTGTATCCCTTTTTCTTATAAGATTCCAGCTCTTTTTCGAGGGCCTCGAAGCTCTTGTTGAAGGGCGACATGGACTTGGCGTTCATCGATACCGTCAGGTCCGGCTCCATGTAGCCGCATCCGTTTGCAAGACCCGCCACGCCGACGCACCGGTACTGCAGCATCTGCGCCGTCACGGCGTCCGCGGCCGTCAGGAGCTGCATCTGCCCGGGGATGATATACCCCTTCTCCGCACGGCTGGTCATGCTCATTCGGAACTCCTCTTCCACCGCGCCGGCGTGCTGGCTGACCCTGTAGGGTTCGTCCACAAAGATCATGGTCGCCTGCCTGGGGAAAAGGTTCAGGAAATTCTCGGTAAGCGGGTAAAAATAGTGAATGTAGCTCTCAAGCTGTCCGTACTGCCGCCACTCCATCGCCTCCTCTTCCATCTGCGCGATGGTCGTCTTCAGGCGGTGAGCCTCCTCCGTGCGGTTCTGCTCCCGGTAGAGCTTCTCGATCTTCTTTTCTTCCTCGCGGATCCGTTTAAACCCGTCTCTGAGCCTCGACTCAGACACGATCATTTCCGTCGCGGGGTAGATCGACACCGATTCCAGCTGCGCGATGGATCTCTGGCTGAGCACGTCAAAAGAGCGGATGGACTCCACTTCATCCCCCCACAGCTCTATTCTGTAAGGGTTTTCCTCTGTCAGCTCGAAGATATCCAGGATATCGCCGCGGACCGCGAACTGCCCGGGCTTTTCCACCTGGTACTGCTTCTCATAGCCCAGCTCCACCAGGCGCTTCGTGGTATCGGAGAGATTCAACTCGTTCCGCTTTTCCACTTTGATGACGCTCTTTTTGAGGACTTCCAGCGGCACCTGGGGCGTCATCAGGGCAGCAAAAGTAGTGACCACCGTCGCCGGCCGCCCTTCCATGATCCTGCGCAGGCAACGGATCCTCTCTTTGTCGAGCTCCCGGCCGCGAAGGTCCGCCTGATAGAAGATCAGGTCCTTGGCGGGAAACATCACCGTATTCCGGTCATAGAACCGGAACGCCTCCTGGATCTCCTTGGCCTTCTGGTCGCTGTAAGTCACGATCAGACGGAACCTGGCCAGCGGGGCCAGCGAGGATTCCCTGCTCAGCGCATAGACCAGGTGGAGCTTCTGCGCCTCCGCGCAGCCTTCCGCCAGGACGCACGCCCCGTCCGCCTGCATGGCGTCTGCTATTTTATTGTAATTCTCAGATTCCTTCAGCGGAGCTGTTAACGTCAGCATTAGTCTCGGCCTCCGGCGCCGCCTGCGGCGCGTCCTCCATCTCTTTGCGTTTCTTCGGCTTCTTCTGCTTTTTGGTATTATAGAGGTTCATGGCCTTGTCCGGTCCCTCTTTGATCGCGCATTCGCAGGCGTCCGCAGCCTTTACGAAAGCCTCCTGCACGATCTCCTTGTCTTCTCCCGTGAAATGTCCCAGGACATGGTTCACCAGATCCGCGCCGGGCGCGGGCTTTCCTCCCACGCCGATCCGGATTCTCGTAAACTCGTCATCCCCCAGATGCAGGATGATGTTTTTAAGTCCGTTGTGGCCGCCGGCGCTTCCCTTCTTCCGGATCCGCAGATGGCCCACGGGAAGATCGATATCGTCCGATATGACGATCAGATGATCGGTGTGGTCCACTTTGTAATAGCTGCAGATCTCTCTGACCGCCTCACCGCTCAGGTTCATATATGTCATGGGCTTGACCAGGATCACCTTTTCACCGGCGATCGACCCCTTTCCGATCATCGACTTGCCAAAACGCATCGGCCTGTCGATCTTAAAGCGGTCAGCCAGTTCATCGATGACTTTGAAGCCGACATTATGTCTTGTTCCCTCGTATTTGCCGCCCGGATTACCCAGCCCGACAATAATATAGTAAGAATCCATTTTTACTCCGTTACCGGCCCGCTGCGCGCGCCTTGAATAATCAGTATTTTGCCCTGTGCTTTTCCTTACATACCACAAATCTGTGCCTAACGTCAAGAAAAGTATCGGCGCGGGTCTTTAGCCAGGCACGCGGCGATACTTTCCATAGATTCGATATTCAGCTATTTTAGATAGATTTCCGTGCGATACTATGCTGTCGTACCTGTAGATGAGTTATCTTCCTGCAATGCACTTCTTTCATACTCTTCCAGGATAATGCTCTCAAGCATTGCCCTGGTATCTGTATTGATGGGATGGGCTATGTCTCTATACTCGCCGTCTGCGGACTTCTTGCTCGGCATGGCAATAAAGAGTCCTTTTTCACCCTCGATGACCTTGATATCGTGTACAACGAAAACATGATCGATAGTAATAGAGACGACTGCCTTCATTTTGCCTTCTTTGGCAATTCTTCTAACTCTTACATCCGTCACCTGCATAGCGTTCTCCATTTCTAAATGGTATAACGTTCGCCTTTTTCCACCACGATCCTTATACCATTTTCACCTTTGTAACAGGAATTTGCCTGAATGGTGTCGCCGCTCTCCACGATGCAGTTCTCAATTATAGTGTTGTCTCCGATGTAAACATCATTCAAAATGAGTGAATTCCTAATTACACAATTATTGCCAACATAGACCTGCTGGAACAATACAGAATTCTCTACCGTGCCGTTCACTATACATCCGCTTGACAGAAGGCTGTTTTTGATGTGTACTCCCACATTGTACTTGGCGGGAGGAAGGTCCGCGACCTTCGAGTGAACATCCGGATACTGTTTGAAGAAATAATCCTTGATCTCCGGATTAAGAAAATCCATATTCGTCCTGTAATAATCCTCAACAGTCGCAATATTGCTCCAATAGTTGTGCAGCTTATACCCGTAGATTCTCTTCAGGCCCCTGTAGCGAATAAGGATATCCTGAACCAGATCATATCGGTTCTCTTCCATGCTCTTCTCAAGAAGCTCTATCAGCAATCGCCTTCTGATCACATAGATTCCGCATGAAATTGTGTTGTACTGAGCGACAACGGGCTTCTCCACAAATTCCCGGATCCGTCCGTCCGCGTCCATCTGCACTGTGCCATACCGTTCCACATTAAAGTTTTCCGGCATTTCTTTGACCACGACAGTGATATCCGCTCTCTTTTCCACATGGTATTCCAGGACTTCGTTGTAGTCCATCTTGTAGACACAGTCGCCGGATGTGATGACCACATACGGCTCGTGCGATGTCTTAAGAAAACTGATATTCTGCGCGATCGCGTCAGCTGTTCCTCGGTACCACTGACTGCTGGCGTCCGCGAAGGAAGGAGTAAAGAGGAACAGGCCTCCCTGCTTGCGTCCGAAGTCCCACCATTTGGACGATGCCAGGTGCTCGTTCAGACTTCTGGAATTATACTGCGTAAGGACAGCTACCTTCTGGATTCTGGAATGCTCCATGTTGCTGAGTGCAAAATCAATGCTGCGATAACTGCCTGCGACGGGCATTGCGCACACAGCTCTCTTTTTTGACAGCTCCTTCATCCGCTTGCTGTTTCCGCCGGCTAAGATAATTCCTACCGCCCTCATTCCGCGTCACCTTCTTTCACCAGAGTTTTGCCGCTCTCAAGCCTGCTGCCGGGGTAATCCTCTGCCGTGGTGACACCGGAAATCATCACGTTCTTTCCGATGCTGACGCCGGCCGGGATCACCGTTCCTTCTCCCAGTGTTACGATACCTTCTCTGTAAATATCAGGTCTTGTGTCATTGGGTATATCGTAACCCTCGCCAAGGACCGCTCTGTCTCCGATCGTGACATCTTCGGCAGCGATGACCTTGTAAAGCCTGCAGCCTTCTCCGACCTTGGTCCCGTTCATGAGGATGGAATCCCTCACTTCCGCGCCCTTTCCGATCGTCACATCACAACCGATCACAGAATTGTAGACCTTGCCGTAAACCTCAGTTCCTTCACCGATGATCGTCCGCTCTGCAGTACTCTCTGCGCCAAAATACTGTGGCACATTAGACGTGCTGTTCGTGTAGATCTTCCAGTACTCTTCGTACAGATTAAACTCCGGAACGATGTCTATAAGCTCCATATTGGCTTCCCAATAGGAGGTCAGGGTCCCGACATCCTTCCAGTATCCGTTAAACTCGTACGCATAGAGAGGAGATCCGTTGTCACGACAATACGGAATAATATGTTTACCGAAATCAAGATGAGGCTGATCTTTATTGGTCACCAGAGCATCCTTCAGCGTCTTCCAGTTGAATATGTAAATACCCATGGAAGCGAGATTGCTGCGCGGATGCGCCGGCTTCTCCTCAAAATCAACGATCTTCTTGTTCTCGTCAGTGATCATGATTCCGAAACGGCTTGCCTCCTCCATAGGGACGGGCATGACAGCGATGGTGACGTCCGCGTTGTTCTCCTTGTGGAAGTCCAACATGGCCTCATAATCCATCTTGTAGATATGATCGCCCGACAGGATCAGCACATAGTCCGGATTGAAACTCTCCATATATGCGAGATTCTGATAAATCGCGTTAGCCGTTCCCGTGTACCACTCCGTATGCTGCATCTGCTCATAAGGAGAGAGTACCGAGACTCCGCCCACGTTCTTATCGAGGTCCCACGGAATTCCGATCCCAACATGCGTGTTCAGTCTGAGCGGCATATACTGCGTAAGAACGCCGACCGTATCCACACCTGAATTGATGCAGTTGCTCAGCGGGAAGTCAATGATCCTGTACTTTCCGCCGAAGGATACCGCCGGTTTAGCCATGTTCGATGTAAGAATTCCAAGTCTGCTCCCCTGGCCGCCTGCAAGCAGCATAGCGATCATTTCTTTCTTAACTATCATGTTGCCACCTCTGGTATGGTTTTTGCAAAATCCTTTACAAAATAACGTATACAATTTTGCAAGAATATTATATCACACCGCTTACAGAAATGAAACTGTACATTATATCCATCAAAATATTCATCTTTTTTCGAAATAGCAAACAATTTCCAGAAAATTTTCTGTTGGGGCCGCATAATTGTATACGCCTTTGACTTGAAAGATTTCTTATTGTATGATACAGGCGACAACGATAATACTCCAAAAAAAGCATTACTAAGCATATCAGGAGGGCCTATGTATCAGCTCGATTTTAATAAACCGATCCACGTCTACTTCTCCGGAATCGGCGGGATCTCCATGAGCGGCCTCGCGCGGATCCTCAGAAGCAAAGGCTTCCGCGTGTCCGGTTCCGACCGCGCCGCTTCTTCCATTACCGACGACCTCGCCGCTGACGGGATCCGCGTCATCATCGGACAGAAGAAAGAAAATATCACTCCCGACATCGATCTGGTCGTCTTTACAGCCGCGATCCACCCGGACAATCCGGAGTACATCGCCGTCACGGAAAACGGGATCCCGTACATCGGAAGATCCGTTCTTCTGGGCCAGATTATGCGGGCTTACAAAAATCCCGTGGCCATCAGCGGCACGCACGGAAAGACCACGACAACTTCCATGATCTCGGAGATCATGATGGAGGCCGGAACCGACCCGACCCTCTCCATAGGCGGCATACTGGACAGCATAGGCGGGAACGTCAGGATCGGGCAGAGTGACTATTTTGCCGCCGAAGCCTGCGAGTACACGAACAGTTTCCTGGACATGTACCCCGGCATAGGCATCATCCTGGACATCGACGCGGATCACCTGGACTTCTTCAAGGACCTGGACGACATTCGGAGCTCCTTCCGGAAATTCGCGCAGCTGATCCCCGCAGACGGCGCCCTGATCATCAACACACAGATCCCCGACTATGAGCAGATCTGCGGCTCCCTCGCCTGCGACGTCATCTTGTACGGCCCCGATTCGTCCGCCGACTACTGGCCCGAGGACATCACCTACGACGAATACGCGCACGCCACTTACACGCTCTGCTCCCGCGGCAAAGACGGGACTGTCAGCAGACAGACCATTTCCCTGAGTGTCCCCGGCGAGCACAACGTGTACAATTCCATGGCAGCGGTCGCCGCCGCTGACCGGCTTGGCATCGACCGCGCGGCGTCGGCAGCCGCCCTGAAAAAGTATGCAGGAACCGAGAGACGCTTCCAGGTCCTGGGCACCGTAAACGGCTTTACCGTCGTCGACGACTACGCACACCACCCCACGGAGATCGAGGCCACCCTCAGGACTGCGAAGAACTTCCCGCACAGGGAACTCTGGTGTGTGTTCCAGTCCCATACCTACACCAGGACCAAGGCCCTGATGGACGATTTTGCGAAGGCCCTCACACTGGCGGATCACGTCATCCTCGCCAAAATATACCCGGCCAGAGAGACCGACACCCTCGGGATCAGTTCCCACACTCTGGCGGAAAAGATCGAAGCGCTCGGTCACCCCTGCCTGTGCCTGGACACTTTTGAAGAAATTGAAAATTATCTCCTGAAAAATTGCAAAAAGAATGATTTGGTGATAACCATGGGAGCCGGAAACATCAATGATGTAGGACATTCTCTGGTTTCCCGGCAGTAAACACCGCGACTTTTCCACATCATCCCCATCTCTGCGGGGCGTACCCTTTGTGGATATCTTCATCTCCCGAAAGGTCCGAAATACGGGCTCTTCGGGAGATGTTTCCCTGTTATCCCCATTATCCACATTCAGGGCGGGGCAGTCCCTCTGCCGCGGCTCCTCAGATATTTATGGACAAAATGACCATTTCACGCCCCGACCGCCTATGCTATACTTCATTTATCAAATTATGCTATTCTGACGCAGGTCTGTGAAACGGACCTAAGCGGACTTACTATAATCGAATCAGAGCGGAAACCGAGCATGCCTATGGCCACTTGGGTTAACTGTTCAGCACCCCGCGTGCTGAATGATTGCACGTCGTCTTTCTGCCTGTTTTTCGGGAGGTCTGTGAATTGTTCACAATATACAGCGAAAACGATCGGGGCTCTACCCTGGTCTCAAATCTTTTTATCGATCAATATATGAAAGACGCCAATGACGCGCAGCTGAAGGTCTATCTGTATCTTCTTCGCATGATGAATGCAGGCAGGACCACCAGCATTCCCGACATGGCCGACCGGTTCAACCACACGGAGAGAGAAGTCATTCGCTCGCTCCGCTATTGGGAGCGCCGCGGACTCATTGAACTCGAGTACAGCGCCGCAGGCGATCTCATGTCCCTGCGCATGCTCTCTCCTCAGTCGGGCCGCAGCGGCCAGGCTTATCCCGTGCCTTTCAGGGGCACGGCCGGAAATGACGGCGTCGCAGAAGATCGCGACGATCAGGTCGAGACTGTCCGCTCTGCTCCCGCTGTCCCCAGGCTCCAGGCTATGGCGATTCCTTCCCAGCATCCGACTTCGGGTCAGGTCACTGCCTCGCCGCAGCAGGCCGCCCCTTCCCAGTATGCTGCTCCCGCCCGGGACTCAGACCGCGCGGATACGGCTTCCGGCCAGGATGCGTCTGATCCGGCCGGACGCGGGACCTCTTTCCGGCATCCCGACGCCGCTTCCATTGAGGCCTTCCGCAGCAGCGCGAAGCGGGCTCAGCTTCTGTTTGTCATTGAGCAGTATATCGGAAAACCTCTTGCGCCCAGCGAGGTGGAATCTGTATACTATATTTCCGAACAGCTCCATTTCTCGGATGCGCTGATCGATTATCTGCTTCAGTACTGCATCGACAGAGGCAAGAAGGATTTCCGCTACATTCAGAAAGTTGCTGTCAACTGGGCCGAGCACGGCATAACGACGCCCAAACAGGCAGAGCGCGCCGTCTCCAGCTTTGGCCGGAAAGGACGCCCTTCTTCGGGCTCCGGCGTCAAGCCTTCCGCCAATCCGTTCAACCAGTTCGAACAGAATCAATACGACTTTGACGAACTTGAGAAAGAGATTCTGGGCAACTAACCCAAAGGAGAATTTGTGTCACTGACCAGAGAACAGTACGACGAGATCATGCGCGGCTATATGCAGAAACAGAGCCGGAGACACCAGCTCTCTCTTGCGCGCAGAGATGAAGTGTACGCGAAGATCCCCGAATACCGGGAACTCTCGGAACAGGTTTCGGAGATCGCCGTGGGATATCTTCATTCACGATTGGGAGAAAAGGGGAAGAATACTTCCGCTTCTCCCATTTTGGTGCGCCCGGAATTATCAAAGATCGCGGAGAAGAAGAGGCAGCTCCTCGTCTCCCACGGTTTTCCCGAAGATTATCTCACCGTCAGCCCCGACTGCCCGCTCTGCGGCGACACGGGTTTCGTCGACGGAAACAAATGCCGGTGCTTCAAACAGAAAGAGATCGAGATCCTCTACAGCAGCTCTCATCTCGGGGAACTTGTAAAAGAACATAACTTTGACATTCTGACCGAGAGCTATTATCATGGGGAAGACTTAAAGCGCTTTCGCATAGCTTCCGCCGCCTGCCGGCGCATGGCCGCGCAGTTCGATCAGGTATACCGCAATCTCTATTTATATGGTACAGTGGGTACCGGAAAATCTTTCCTGTCGATCTGCATCGCGAAAGAACTGCTCGAGACGGGCCACTCGGTCCTCTATTTCAGCGCGGCCGCTCTGTTCGACAGGCTGTCCATGTACTCCTTCGATGTGCGGACCAAGGAGGAACTGCGCAAGTTTACCGACGATCTCTACGGATGCGATCTTCTGATCATCGACGATCTCGGCACGGAACTGACCAATCAGTTCATTTCGGCGCAGCTCTTCACCTGCCTCAACGAGCGCCATATCGGCCGCAAGTCGACAGTGATCTCGACAAACCTCTCCCTTGCGGAGATGCAGGCCCGCTACTCGGACCGCGTTTTTTCCAGGATCACCAACGACTATGAGCTCTACAAACTGACAGGAAGCGACATCCGTGTTCTGAAGCGCAGGCAGAGGAACACCGCTCACCAATAAGACAAACTGCAGCAGCCAAAATATTCATTACTAGTCAGAAAGCGAGGACGGCTAATGGAACCAATCAAACAACACGACAAGCGGCATCTGGATACCATGCCCGCCGGATCACTCGGGATCATTCCTGTCACCGGGTGCGAGGAGATGGCTTCCGAGATTGATTACTATCTCACCAGATGGAGAGCAGAGCGCGAGAGCGAACACAAAGATTCTCTTGCCTATGTCGGCTACAATCGACCTTCCTACATCATCGAATGCAACCTTCCCCGCTTCGGGACGGGCGAAGGCAAGGGCGTGCTTGCTCAGTCTGTCCGCGGAATGGACCTCTATCTTCTCGCGGACGTCGTCAACTACAGCAAGACCTATAAGATGTTCGGGATCACCAATCACATGTCTCCCGATGATCACTATCAGAATCTCAAGAGAGTGATCGCCTCCATCGGCGGCAAGGCCCGCAGGATCACCGTGATCATGCCCTATCTCTATGAGAGCCGCCAGCACAAGCGCACCGCCAGGGAATCCCTTGACTGCGCGATCGCGCTTCAGGAACTGGTCCGCATGGGCGTTGACAATATCCTTACTTTTGACGCCAATGACCCCCGCGTTATGAACGCCATTCCGCTCAGCGGCTTTGATAACGTTCAGCCCGCTTATCAGTTTATCAAAGGCCTCCTGCGCAGCGTCGACGACCTTCAGATCGACAGCGACCATATGCTCATCATCAGCCCTGACGAGGGCGGCATGAAGCGCGCGGTCTACTACGCGAACGTCCTGGGCCTGGACATGGGAATGTTCTACAAGCGCCGCGACTACACCCGCGTCGTAAATGGCGTAAATCCTGTAGTTGCGCATGAATTCCTCGGTTCAAGCGTCGAAGGCAAGGATATGATCGTCATCGACGACATGCTCTCCTCCGGCGACAGTATTCTCGAAGTAGCAAGCGCCCTCAAGAAGCGCAAGGCCCGCAGAGTCTTCATCTGCGAGACCTTCGGCCTCTTCACGGACGGCATTGAGAAATTCGACAAAGCCTACGCGGAAGGCATATTCGACAAGATCATCACTACCAACCTGATCTACCAAAGGCCCGAACTGCAGGACCGCCCCTGGTACATGTGCTGCGGCATGAGCAAGTATCTCGCTTACCTTATCGATACTCTCAACCACGACAGTTCCATCAGCGACCTGCTCGATCCCAGAGAGAAGATCCTGGCTATCGTCGAGCGCTACAACAAAGCGCGCGCGGAAGGCATAAAGTTCCAGTAAATAAAATTCCAGTAAAAAAAGAGGCATCCACAAATGTGGATGCCTTTTTTTGATATCATTCCAAGTCTGTGCCCGCTTTTTACAGTTCCACTTCGACCTTTCTGCCGGTCCTCTGATACTGATAGTATCTCACGCCCGCCGCGTCAAACATTCTCTTGCTGGCGATCGTCGTATCCGACGTCGCGTATTTGTCGCTGTCGTAGACGACCGTGCGGATTCCGCTCTGTATGATCGCCTTCGCGCACTCATTGCAGGGGAAGAGCGACACATAGAGGGTGGAACCCTCCAAGCTTCCGCCGCGGTAATTCAGGATCGCGTTGAGTTCGCTGTGGGTGACAAAGGCATATTTTGTCTCCAGAGTATCTCCCTCTCTCGCCCAGGGGAAATCATCGTCAGAGCAGCCGGAAGGAAATCCGTTGTATCCCATGGAAAGGATCTTGTGCGAACTGCTCACGATGCAGGATCCGACCTGCGTGTTGGGATCCTTCGAGCGAAGGGCCGACAGCTGTGCCACGCCCATGAAGTACTCGTCCCATGTGATATAATCATTTCTCTTGCCGGTCATTTTGACTGCCATAATTACCCCCTGTCGTTCAAGGCACGCGGGAAACGGGCTGCCGGCCCGCGTGCGGGTTTCTCTGCTCCTTGCAGGGAAAATCCTGCCGCCGGTTTACTTGGTTCCGAAGATTCTGTCGCCCGCATCGCCCAGTCCGGGAACGATGTATCCGTGGTCGTTGAGATGGTCATCCAGCGCGCCGATATAGAGGTCTACATCGGGATGTGCCTCCGCGAAGGCCTTGACGCCCTCGGGCGCCGCGATGATGCACAAAAAGTGCAGCTTCTTGCAGCCGTGCTTCTTGAGGAGCTCGACCGCCGCCAGAGCGGAGCCGCCTGTCGCGAGCATGGGGTCGACAACAAAGATCTCTCTCTCCGCGCTGTCAGCCGGAAGCTTGCAGTAATACTCGACCGGAGCCAGCGTCTCGGGATCTCTGTAGAGGCCGATATGTCCGACCTTGGCCGCAGGGATCATTGTCAGCATGCCGTCTACCATGCCCAGTCCCGCTCTGAGGATCGGAACAACCGCGAGCTTCTTGCCCTTGATCTCCTGTACGGTCGTCTTGCAGATCGGGGTCTCGATCTCAACATCCTCCAGCTCCAGCTGTCTGGTCGCCTCATAGCACTCGAGCATAGCGATCTCGCCGATGGTCTCGCGGAACTCCTTTGTTCCGATCTCTTTGCGGCGGATCAGTCCGATCTTATGCTTGATCAACGGGTGGTCCATAATTACGATTTTAGCCATTTTAGTCCTCCATGCCTTTGTAATAAGTTGTTAAGGCTCGCAGAGCGAGCCGCTGCGGTTTTCGCCGTCTCCCAGCCTGATCAGCCTGTGTCCGGCCGCTTTCATGAGGCGGTTCATGATCGCCCGTCCCAGATTCCCTCCGCCGAAGGATTCCGAGTAGATCCGGTCGACCTGCTCGTCATCGAACTCCCTCAGTATTCGGAACAGCGATCTGGCCACGCTCAGTTCATCACTGCGGCGGCCCGCGCTCTTGACGCTGTCCGCTCTGTAAAATTCCTCGGTCTCGTCCGTGCAGATCACGCCGGTCTTCAGGCCGAGCTCCGCGTTGCGCGCTGCCGCCTTATTGACCTCTTCTACTACTTTATCACGTTCTCCCTCAATAATCACCAGTTCTCCTCTGGGAGCGTAATGCCTATATTTCATTCCCGGCGCTTTGGGGGCGATTCCCGAGTCCGGAGTGATCAGCGTAGAGTCCACTTCCACATTTCCGAGGACTTCCTCCAGCATCTTCCGGTTCACAAAGCCGGGCCGCAGGATGACCGGGCTTCCCTCCGTCAGGTCGATGATGGTGGATTCAAGGCCGATCCCCACTTCGCCGCCGTCGATGATCATCTCCACTCTGCCGTCCAGGTCTTCCATGCAATATTTTGCCACCGTAGGACTGGGCCTTCCGGACCTGTTGGCGCTGGGCGCCGCGATAAAGCCGCCGGAGGCGTCGATCAGCGCCTGCGCGATCCTGTTGCTCGGGAATCGGACCGCCACCGTATCGAGTCCCCCCGTCGTCTCCTTCGGGACCAGGTCGCTCTTTTTGAAGATCATGGTCAGCGGGCCCGGCCAGAAAGCCTCCGCCAGCTTCTCCGCCTCCGGCGGGATCTCGCTCACGATCAGCTCTATATCCTCGAGTCTGCAGACATGCACGATCAGCGGGTTGTCCGAAGGCCTTCCCTTGGCCGCGTAGATCTTTCGGGATGAGGCGGGATTTAAGGCGTCGCCTCCCAGGCCGTACACCGTCTCGGTGGGAAAGGCCACCAGTCCGCCTTCCTTTATGATCTGTCCCGCCCGCCGGATCACTTCGGGATCCGGAGACGCCTCATTCATTGTCACATATTCTGTCTTCAACACTTGCCGCGCCTCATTTCTCCATGTAGTCGGCGATGACGTCCCAGACGTCCGAGCTCTCCATGCCCAGGCACCACTGCGCGACGCCGGCTATGGAATGGCTCTGCATCACCTCGAGCTTTTTCTCGATCGACTCCGCGTCTTCGATCCAGATCTGGTAAGTCGCGTCATCCTCATGCACTTCGGCGTAATTCTGCTCCGCCGACGCATTCCATTCCACCGTCATCCCATGGTTGGCGATAAAGGTCTGCACCTCGTTCATGCCGTAAGCCTGGCTGCTCACGCCTTCCGCGGTCGTCTTCCAGACTCTGGTGTAGAAAGGAATTCCGTTGATCAGTTTTTCCTTGCTCACATGTTTGAGGGCTTCTTCGATTCCGTAAGTGACATAGCCGATGGAAGCCACGCTCCCCGGCTCCTGACTTCCCGCGTAGTGTTCATCGTACCCCATGACCACCACATAGTCGGCAAAGACGCCCTGTTCATCCAGGCGGTAGTGGTCGTTGAAGTTGTAGGGAACATAGTTGTCCACTGACAGGACGAGCCCCTCCTTTCGGCAGGCTATGGAGAGCTCTCTGATAAACTCGATAAAATCTCTGCCGTATTTTTCGGAAATTCCCTCGATGTCAACATTAATGCCCTCTATTCCCATCTCACCGGTCGTCTCGATGACCTTCTCGATGACGCTTGTCCTGGCTTCATCGGAAGCGAGGAAGGACTGCTGCACGCCGTCGGGCCCGGTGAAATTGTCGAGCACGGCCCAGACTGCCATGCCTCTCTCATGCGCGGCGTCTACATAGTCCTGTGTGGCGCGCACTTCCACAGAGCCGGCCTCATTAAGGACGACAAACCATGTAGGTGCGGCGACATTGACGGACTTTGTCCTGTCGATCCTCTCGTTAAAGGTCGTGTTTCCCGACGCCCCGGCGATATTGTGCCAGACCATGTTGACCTTGCCGTCCAGGGCAGTGCGCTTGTACTCGGGCTCCTGATAGTCGGTGACCGGCGTCATCGCGACGGCCGCAGGCTCCGTCATCTTCCTGTTTTCTATATAGCCGATCATGACGTCCTCGGTGACGACCTTGCTCCAGTTGTCCATTTTCTCAATGACGACGACCTTGCTCCCCTCGGTCACTTCCGAGACCACCTTGCTCTTGACGCCGCCTGACGCCCGGATCTTCGTCGTCTTTGTAACTTCAGCTTCCTCGCGCTCTCCCCACTCCTTGTAAAGGCTCATGCGGTTGGGCTGTGTGAACGCCTCATAGGAGAAATTTGTGTACTTGCGGACAAAATCCAGCGCGACGTAGATCTTATCGTCCTCCTCCGCGCAGATCACATAATCCTCTTTTGTCTCCGCTCCCGAAGAGTCTGTCCATGCGCTCTCGCCGACCTTGGCCGTGATGCGCGTCTCGGGAAGGCAGTAGCAGAGTTCTCCGTCTTCCGCGCCGTAATAGAACCTGTCGTTGAGAAGGCTGTAGACATCCTCATAGGACAGATAATAATGCTCTCCGATTTTCCTGGCATGGTAGTCCGACCACTGATCCTGAAGAATTACAGGATAGTCATTTTCACCCTCTACTTCATAATACAAATTGAGATCTACTGTCTCTTCGCTGTAAGTATACTTCTCAAAATAGTTATTGTAGAACACCGTTCCCAGCACGCCGATCAGCACCAGTATCACTAATGTAGGCAATACTTTCTTCATCTGATATACTCCTTTCAAATTTACCTGCCTATTATACCAGAGTATAAGGAATTTGGCATCCCTGCGCGGCTAAAAGCGCCGGCTTTCTCAGAAGTAGGAGCAGCAGATGAAAACTTACACACATGACGGAACGCTTCGATACCGTCTGCCGCAAGCGGGTCCCCGCAGCGTTTCCTGATATACGAAGCGTTCCAAGAAATGGTCTTATATGACTTGAGATATGAAAAAAGACATAAGATCCCGCGATCTTATTCTGAGTTGCAGGCAGACTGCAAGACCGGAAGGATACAATAATTCCGTGAGATTTGTACCGCCGTATCCCGCCTCCGCCTCCGGGAAGCACAGAAACCGTACCATTAAATAAGTAAACATTTTTTTAAATCAGACGCAAATATAATCATGCTGAATTCTCTTTTATGCCTGACCGGCAATAGATTTCAGATAATGGGAAAGTCCCATTTATAAAGTGCTAATAGACATGAAAAAGTCTCGAATTGCTAGTGTGCTATCACCTCCCAGCCGGTACAGATTGTCTCATCTGCTTCCGAGACACATTCTAGTACAACCGTCTTCCGACTACAACACTCTCGGTCACCGAAAATCCGAAAACGGCCATTCTTGTGATTTTCGTACAAAAAAGACACTGTCAGTTTTGTGCGCTTATACGGACAGTTTACCGATTATCTCAACTTTCCATTGACGGGGAATCCCTGCATGCGTCAAAATATTACTAAGGATGGGAGAGTGTCACTAACCGGCCCCTTCTTTGAACAGTAAAGGAGTACTTCATGAAGATAGAGAAAATCAGCAGCAGCCAGATCCGCTGCATCCTCACCGGGGAGGACCTCGCCAGCAGACAGCTTCGGCTCAGTGAGCTCGCATACGGTTCCGAGAAAGCGCGCGCGCTGTTTCGCGACATGATGCAGCAGGCCGCGATCCAGTGCGGCTTTGACGCGGAAAACTATCCGCTGATGATCGAGGCCATTCCCCTGGGCGCCGACAGCATCGTGCTGATCGTCACCAAAGTAGACAATCCCGAAGAATTAGATACAAGATTTTCAAATTTTGCACCCTCTGTGCAGAAAGACGCTGCCCCTGCGAAGGAACCTCCGTCTCCGCTCAGCCAGCTCCTCAAGTCAATAAAGGAGAACACCGCTGACGATACCGGCTCTCCCAAAGCGGCGCCGGGCAGAAAGAGTGCCGAGCAGACCATGAAAGAGCGGCGCGATCAGCTGCTCACATCCCGGCTCTACTCTTTTGACACCATGGCCGACGTGATTCTGGCGGCCAAGGTCCTCTCCGCCGCCTACACCGGAAGCAGTTCTCTCTACCGCGACGAGAAGAGCGGCAGGCTCTACCTCTTTCTCAGGATGAAGGGGATCGAGGAGGTCGGAGCCATGCAGAGCACGCTGGCGGCCCTGTCCGAATACGGACAGCTCGAAAAAGTCAGCCCCGCGCGCCAGCAATACCTTCTCACTCACTGCACGCCTGTCTGTACCGGGAACGCGCTCGAAACGCTCGGACAGCTCTGAATAACGGTCCTTTCAGCCGGCCGCCGCAAACTCTGCGGCGGCCGGCAATTGTTAACTCCATTTAGCTACTTTCTTCATTCTTTTGTCACTTCGTCTTCATAAATCCTGTGAAACTTTCACAATAGTTAGAAATAACTAACCAGTTTTTTCGTTATTATTACTGGTTTTTTCGAAATACAATCTTAAATGAACATTGTATTTTGCACTACCCGATGCTAGAATTATATTGCTAGATAAGCTGTGGGTTTTTACAACTTGGCGGTTTACCGCTGCAATATTAACAGGAGGAAAACAAATGGCAAGAAAGTTTCTCACCATGGACGGTAACGAGGCTGCTGCACACGCCGCGTATGCGTATACAGAGGTCGCTACCATCTATCCCATCACCCCCTCATCCGTAATGCCTGAGCATGTTGATGAGTGGGCTACAGCAGGACGCAAGAACATTTTCGGTCAGCCCGTTCAGGTTACCGAGATGCAGTCCGAGGCTGGTGCTGCAGGTGCTGTGCACGGCGCGGTCGCTGCCGGTGCGATGACATCCACCTTTACAGCTTCCCAGGGTCTTCTTCTGATGATCCCCAACCTTTACAAGATCGCCGGCGAAGGCCTTCCGGCAGTCATCAACGTAGCAGCTCGCTGCGTATGTACACACGCTCTGAACATCTTCGGCGATCACTCCGACGTATACGCCGCAAGACAGACCGGCTGCGCTATGCTCTGTGAGTCCAGCGTACAGGAAGTCATGGATCTGACTCCCGTCGCTTACTGCGCAGCAGTTAAGGGCAAACTCCCCTTCATCAACTTCTTCGACGGATTCCGTACATCTCACGAAATCCAGAAGATCCAGATCTGGGATTATGACGATCTCGACGAGCTGATCGACCACGAGGCAATCGCAGAGTTCCGCGCTAACTGTCTGAACCCTACACACCCTTGCCAGATGGGCTGCGCTCAGAACCCTGACCTGTTCTTCCAGACCCGTGAGGCCTGCAACCCCGCTTACAACGCAATGCCCGCAGTAGTCCAGGAGTACATGGACAAGGTCAATGCGAAGCTCGGCACAGATTACAAGCTGTTCAACTACTATGGCGCAGAAGACGCTGAGAAGGTCATCATCGCAATGGGCTCCGTCAACGAGACTATTGAAGAGACTGTTGATCACCTCAACGCTGCTGGCCAGAAGGTTGGCGTTATCAAGGTTCGTCTGTACAGACCTTTCTGCACAGAGGCTTTCCTTGCAGCTATCCCGAAGACTGTCAAGCAGATCTCTGTTCTTGACAGAACAAAAGAGCCCGGTTCCATCGGCGAGCCTCTGGCACTGGATGTCAAGGCTGCGATCGCAGGCACAGAGTTCAAGGATGTTCCCGTATTCTCCGGTCGTTACGGCCTTGGTTCCAAGGATACGACTCCTGCTCAGATCATCGCTGTTTTCAACAACACCGAGAAGAAAGAGTTCACCATCGGTATCACTGATGATGTGACAAACCTTTCCCTTGATCCCGGCAAGGAAATCGTTACAACTCCCGAGGGAACAATCTGCTGCAAGTTCTGGGGTCTTGGTGCTGACGGTACTGTCGGTGCTAACAAGAACTCCATCAAGATCATCGGCGACAACACCGACATGTATGCGCAGGCATATTTTGACTATGACTCCAAGAAGTCCGGTGGTGTTACCATGTCCCACCTGAGATTTGGTAAGAAGCCCATTAAGTCCACTTACCTCATCCACCAGGCGAACTTCGTTGCATGCCACAACCCGGCATACATCCGCAAGTTCAACATGGCCCAGGAGCTGGTAGACGGCGGCACATTCCTGCTGAACTGCTCTTGGAACGCAGAAGAGCTCGAGACACACATTCCTCCGCAGGTCAAGAAGTTCATCTATGATCACAAGATCAACTTCTACACCATCGACGGCGTTAAGATCGGTATCGAGACCGGCATGGGCCCGACACGTATCAACACCATCCTTCAGTCCGCATTCTTCAAGCTGGCTAACATCATCCCCGAAGAGGATGCTATCGCCTACATGAAGGCTGCTGCTGAGAAGACCTATGGCCGTAAGGGCCGCGACGTTGTCGAGAAGAACTGGGCAGCGATCGATGCAGGTGCCAAGAATGTTGTCAAGGTTGACGTTCCCGAGTCCTGGGGCAAGGCAGAAGGTGAAGAGTATGATCTCGTTCACGCTACCGGCGCAAGACAGGATGTTGTTGATTTCGTAAACAACATTCAGGTTAAGGTCAACGCTCAGGAAGGCAACACTGTTCCCGTTTCCGCAGCAGGCGTTTATGCAAATGGTGCTACACCTTCCGGCGCAGCTGCATATGAGAAGCGTGGTATCGCAGTCAACGTTCCCGTATGGGCTTCCGAGAACTGCATCCAGTGTACTTTCTGCTCCTATGTATGCCCTCACGCTGCAATCCGTCCTATGGCTCTGACCGATGACGAGTGCGCTAAGCTTCCTGAAGGCACAGTTACGATCCCGCTTATGGGCATGCCCGGATACAAGTTCGCGATCGTTGTTTCCTCCCTCGACTGCACAGGCTGCGGCAGCTGCGCAAACGTCTGCCCCGGCAAGAAGGGCAACAAGGCTCTGAACATGATGAGACTCGAGGAAGGCATGAAGCAGCCTAACGAGCAGGATGCTTTCAACGTAGCAGTAACATTCGAGCCCAAGCAGGATGTTATCGACAAGTTCAAAGAGACCAC
>Ga0256404_1004138_pt1 | contig 27858 bp, 26 predicted proteins | sample RumenRJG_01DNA_FD_185990 | JGI IMG/M metagenome (GOLD analysis project Ga0256404, IMG submission 185990) | Bovine rumen microbial communities from Lethbridge, Alberta, Canada - RJG_01 | ecosystem: Host-associated > Mammals > Digestive system > Stomach > Rumen | place: Canada: Alberta | collected...
TTTCAAATGCTGACAGAACAAACAAATGTGACGGTCTTGAAAAAAGTTTGTTGAGCACAAAATTTACGTCTTGACAAAGGTCACTTCATAACAGTCATGGGTTATTGACTTCTCTTCAGCATACCTTTCTCATTCGGATGCCGTCTTATCGTCTTTCCCCACGATTTCCTTGAGTCCTGCTGCCAAACCAGCAATTCCCTGAATATCGGAAGGAATGATGATCTTGGTAGCTTTTCCATCCGCCGCTTTGGAGAATGCCTCCAGGCTCTTGATGGTGAGAACAGCCTTGTCCGCACCCGCCTCACGGATGAAACGGATACCATCGGCATTCGCCTGCTGTACCTTCAGTATTGCAGCCGCCTGGCCTTCTGCCTCGCGGATTATCTTCTCTTTCGCCGCTTCCGCCCGGAGAATGGCAGCTTCCTTTTCTGCCTCTGCTTCCAGGATTACTGACGCTTTCTTACCTTCCGCCACAAGAATAGTGGACTTTTTCTCGCCTTCTGCGCGAAGAATCGCCTCACGGCGTTCACGCTCTGCCTTCATCTGCTTCTCCATGGCATCCTGGATGGCTGCCGGAGGCATGATATTCTTCAGTTCTACACGGGTGACCTTGATTCCCCAGGGATCCGTCGCCACGTCCAGCGCGACGCGCATCTTCTGATTAATGGTTTCACGGGAGGTCAGAGTCTCATCCAGCTCCAGGTCGCCGATAATGTTCCGGAGCGTTGTCGCCGTCAGGTTCTCGAGGGCCAAGATGGGATTCTCTACACCATAGGCAAAAAGCTTCGGGTCAACGATCTGAAAGAAAACGACCGTATCAATGTTCATCGTCACGTTATCTTTCGTGATAACCGGCTGGGGCGGGAAATCCGCAACCTGTTCCTTCAGGCTCATTCTCCTTGCAATGTGGTCAATGACCGGAAGCTTGAAGTGCAACCCGTCATGCCAGGTTCCGGCATACTTACCGAGCCGCTCAATGACTACGGCGTGGGTCTGGGGTACGATATGAATACAGGTGACCGCCATAGCGCCAACAATAAGTACAAGAAGCAAAAACATTACCAGTGCTACCATAGAAACCTCCTATGTATGAGAAATTAATAAAGTTACGCTCTTCCTCTTGCTGCTTTTGCCTTTACAGGCTCTCTGTCGCGCAGCTCTTCGTTCAGCTCTTTCAGCTGGTACTCGACCAGTTCAAGACTGACAATCCGGTCATAGTCCGCTTCGAGCAGATCATCGAAAGTAAAGCTATTGCCCTCGATGACGAAAGTTTCAAACAGAGAGTCGTTAAAGCCGCCGGCATCTCCACGGTCTGCCAGCTCCTCGTACACGCGATCCGCCAGCTGTTCCAGCACCTCGGCAGGAGCCTTAACACCGTACTCACCGCTCCGGATTTCATCCGCGATTCTTGTCGCTGTGGCCTTCTCCATCTCATCTGTCAGCTGAGGCCAAAGCTCGTTATACTCGCCGTCACTGCCGACGAAATCGCTGTAAGTGAACTCTTTTGTTTCGAACATAGTACCACCTTTCTGCACTCTCAGTGCTGACCGGGGAGATTATCTCCCCAGTCCTGCTTCCTTTTTCTTTTCTTTAACTTCAACCGGCTGCTTCACAAGAGCTTTTTTCATATAGTGAATGACATCCGGTGTAAGTGTCGCTTCTATATCTTTGTTCTTCTCCGGAGCAAACATACTGTCCGCGATGCGCGACTCCACCTCGTTCTCTACCATGGCTCTCACATAGAGATGCGGCATTCCTACGGGACTGAAGAAATCACCACTGAAGAGCTTCCAGCGGTCATAGGCCGCAGCAGCCTCATCGTAATGATCCCAGATGAAGTCCGCGTTATCCTTCTCTTTCGCAAACAGCGGCTGTCCGTTGTTCAGGGGATGCATCAGAGCATCCTTCAGAGTCGGAACAGCGATATATGCTCCCTCAAGATCGTCAAGCCTGCGGCTGATAAACTCATCCACCGTCTTATCGAAAGATTCGGGTGTTTCTTGTGCGTTCTGCTGTGCTTCCGCAATCATTGCCTGGCGGATTACATTCTCCCGGCGGATTTTCAGGTCTGAGCACACTCTCGCCTCTACATAATCTCCAACCACTAAATCGCGGCTCCAGTTCTCATCAACAAACCTCGACTCTGCAACCCTCTGCATGACCATATCCATGATCATATGGTTTACAAAGTCTTCCAGGTTGTAAAACGGGTTGATCGGAATGGAAGTAAACGCCCAGCGGTCCAGCGTATGGCTGACACATTCCTGATGATTCTTTATGAAGGCAATATTGTCTTCAAACTTATCAAAGTATGGGGTGCCGCCGTCAAGATGCCCGGCAATCAGGCTTCCAAGCTCGCAGCCGGTAGTTTCATATCCCGCGTATGCCGGAAGATACTGAAGAATAAATGCATCGGCGAATGCGTTCTGATCCATATAAGGGTTGATGGTGTCTGTGTAACAGTTCCACATAGCAAGCTCCTTCTCTTTTCTTCTTACTACTTAACGGGAATTTGCCTTCTGTTTTTGTACGCAATTATGTCCTATTTCTGCACTTCTTTCCTGCTTATGCCACTCCAAAAGGTTTTCCAGGCATTCGCTGTCAGAGAAGCAGTCGAGGTATTCTTTCATCTCTGGAGACAATCTTCCTGTCTCACGAAACTCGTGTACAAACGGAGTCTCCGAGGCGTCAATGCACTCACGGTCAAACAATGCCTCAATCTCCTGCGGAAACGCCCCAGAAGCCCCCAGTTCCGCGAAATCATCGTCGGTCAGGAACTGTTCAGAAGACATCACAAAATCAGTTGTAACGAGCTCACAGGCCCTGTAGTAAAGGTATTCTGCTGTCGCAGTCCTCATATCGTTCAGAAGATTTTCCAGGGACTCAACCCTGTCAAACGTTTCCACTTCAACAGCATCGGTGCGGTCGATTACCAGCTCTCCGTCATAAAACCCAAGATATTCTGTCCTATCCACGGTTCCCGAAGGGATTCTCTGATACAGGTCAACCCCACCCACGTATTTCTCGAGCTGCACATCTCTCACATAGCCCGGGACCCTGTCCAGATTCCTGTCGTTCTCATACGCCTTAACAACATCCTGTGTAACCTTGAACGACTCTGTGTGCTCGCCGCCGTTCCACAGCTGACGACTGATAGCTTTACCGATATCTTCGGGCGAACGATTCTCTCCCAGTTCCTGCTCGATTTTTCGGCAATCATCCTCTGAAAGATACGGCCCCACTGCCATCTTCTGCGCACAATCCAGAATCTCATCCGTGCGGGAGACTGTCAGAGAAGGGCTCACCTCGGTTACAACAGGTTCCCTTCTTGGCCACTTATGTTTTCTCCTGAGTGCAATAATTTCGTTTATCTCGTCTTCAAACCCATTCTTCTTAGCCTGCTGGAGCCACTTATAAACAGTTTTTTCATCCGCATTTACAATACTTCCTATCTCGAGAGGAGTGTATCGACGGTACATTTCCACAAGGTCATTATCAGACGGCCGATTCGGATTGCCAGCAGAACCGCCGGCATTTCTTTTGCCATGTCCATGGCGTTCGCTTGCAATCTTATCGAGCACCTCGGCATATCCTTCTTTTCTGGCTTCATTAAGCCAAATCTTGATTGTGCGCGTACTGACAGCACATGCCCTGGCAAGCTCGGGCAGGGTCATCTCCTGATGCATTTTGACGAGTTCCTCAACAGAGGGACGATTCCCGCGAATTGCCGTCAGCTCCCCGGCATATCCGTTCTCTTTGGCCTGCCGGATCCAGTTCTTGATGGTCTTGGTGGAAACACCCACTCCAAGGGATTTTGCCATTTCTTTCAGCGTGTTCGTTTTATACATCTCCACGAGTTCTTCCGCTGATACCGGGCATTCAACTTTGCCTTGTCTCCCGGAACGTATTTCTGTCAGTTCCTCGGCGTAACCCTTCTGTTCTGCCTCGTTAAGCCATTTACTTAACGTGAAACCACTCACGCCAAAGGATTTCGCCATTTCACTTATCGTGTTCGTTTTATACATCTCCACGAGTTCTTCCGCTGACACCGGGCATTCAACTTTGCCTTGTCTCCCGGAACGTATTTCTGTCAGTTCCTCGGCGTAACCCTTCTGTTCTGCTTCGTTAAGCCATTTGCTTAACGTGAAACCACTCACGCCAAAAGATTTCGCCATTTCACTTATCGTGTTCGTTTTATACATCTCCACAAGTTCTTCTGCCGACACGGGGCATTCAATTTTGCCATACTTCCTGGAACGAATGTCTGCCAACTCCTCGGCATAACCCTTCTGTTTTGCCTCGCTAAGCCAGGCGTGAATCGTAGCGGGCGTCGTGCCAAGGGACTTCGCCATTTCGCTCAGCGTGTTCGTTTTATACATATCCACAAGTTCTTCTGCTGACACCGGGCAGTCAGTTTTGCCATACTTCCTGGAACGGATTTCTGCCAGCTCATCGGCATACCCCTCCTGTTTTGCTTTATTAAGCCACCTCTTTATCGTCATATCACTCACACCAAGCATCTCTGCCATTTCACTCATCGTCTTCGTTTTATACATCTCAACAAGTTCTTCTGCTGAAACAGGGCAGTCGATTTTGCCACACTTCCTGGAACGAATTTCTGCCACCTCTTCGGCATATTCCCCATGTTTTACTTCGTCAAGCCAGTTTCTTAACGTGTAATCGCTCACACCAAGCGTCTCTGCCATTTCACTCATCGTATTCGTTTTATACATCTCAACAAGTTCTTCTGCTGATACGGGGCATTCATTTTTGACGCTTTGCTTCCTGGAACGGATTTCTGCCAGCTCCTCGGCGTAACCCTTCTGTTTTGCCTCGTCAAGCCAGGTGCGAATCGTAGAGGGCGCCACGCCAAGGGACTTCGCCATTTCATCTATCGTGTTCGTTCTGTACATCTCTACAAGCCTGGACAACTCAGGACACTTAGATTTACGGCCGTTTTTCCTATAATGTTCAGAGCGAATTGCTTTCAGCTCCTCGGCGTATCCTTCCTTCTTTGCCGCTTTGAGCCACAGATCAATCACAGGAATGCTTACACCTAATTCTGCTGCCATTTCACTCATCGTCTTCGTTTTATACATCTCAATAAGTTCTTCTGCTGACACCGGGCAGTCAATTTTGCCATACTTCCTGGAACGGATTTCCGCAAGTTCATCAGCATACCCCGCTTTTCTCGCTTTATTAAGCCAGCTCTTTATCGTGTCAACGCTCACGCCAAGGGACTTTGCCATTTCCTGCAGCGTGTTCTTTTTATACATCTCCACAAGTTCTTCTGCCGACACGGTGCATTCAACTTTGCTTTGCTTCCTGGAACGGATTTCTGCCAGCTCCTCGGCGTAACCCTTCTGTTTTGCCTCGTCAAGCCAGGCGCGAATCGTAGAGGGCGCCACGCCAAGGGACTTCGCCATTTCGCGCATCGTGTTCGTTCTGTACATCTCTACAAGCTTGGACAACTCAGGACACTTAGATTTACGGTCGCTTTTCTTATAATGTTCAGAGCGAATTGCTTTCAGCTCCTCAGCGTATCCTTCCCTCTTTGCCGCTTTGAGCCACAGATTAATCACAGAAGTGCTTACACCTAGTTCTGCTGCCATTTCCTTCAGCGTGTTCTTTTTATACATCTCCACCAGCTTGGCCGCATCTGGCCTGGACGACTGGTTGCGTCTAAATCGTTCTATTTTGTCTATCTCCTCGGCATACCCCTCCTTCCTGGCTTCGTCCAGCCAGTTGGAAATTATGTAAGTACTTACGCCAAATAATTCCGCCATTTCATCTATCGTGTTTGCTTTGTACAGCTTAACAAGCACTGATGTCGTGACAGTCTTTTCTATGGGTTTGCGCCCCCTTTTTGCGTTATTACTGATTTCCGCCAGTTCGTCAGCATACCCTTCTTGCCCTGCTTCATTCAGCCACTTCTGAACGGTGACGTCGCTTACGTCAAAGATTTCTGCCAGCTCATTTATTGTGTTCTTCCTGCGCATCCGGACAAGTGCCTCCGCCGACACCGGCCGTTCCATTCTTCCATAGTTCCTGGAACGAATATCTGCCAACTCGTCGGCATATCCCTCCTGCTTCGCCTCGCCCAGCCACTTGTAAATCGTAACGGGTTTCACACCGAGAGCCTCTGCCATTTCGTTAACGTCGGAAGTTCTGTACATCTCCAAGAGCTCAGATAATTCCGGGCGCGACGATATGCGTATCGGGTGCTTCACAGCATCAATTCCATCTGCATACCCCTCCTGTCTCGCCTGATCCAACCACTTTGAAACAGTGCCGATTCCTGCACCCAACTCACTTGCGAGTTCGCTGAGGTTATGTGTCTTATACATCTCCACAAGTTCAGCAGACGAAGGACGAGAAAATGCTTTGCGTCCCGGTCTCGCGATAGCGTTAATCTGCTCAGCATATCCTTCCTGCTTTGCATCGGCTATCCACCTTGAGATTGTGGTGGTTCCAACACCAAGTTTGTTCGCAAGCTGACTGATTGTATTTGTTTTACAAAGTTCGGCAAGTTCAGCCGATGTAGGACGGGAAACCGCTCTGCGGCCGCCTCGGCTATTTGCAGCTGTTTTGCTAATCTCAGTCTTTACAGAGTCCATATGCCCCTCCTTTTGTTTGTTCTTGCTCTTTGATATATAACGGGAACTAGACATTATAATTTGCGACCTTTTGAAAAAGATTTTTGACGCAAAACAAACATGGCCGCCGCAGGTTACCCCACGACGGCGTCTTTTGTGTTCAAAGCCCCGACATCCAGCGGAAATGCTTACATGCTGCGAGCCTTATCGTTCTTTTTGCTGTTCTCCTGTGCCAGGACATTGTTGACAGCCTCCGCAATACGCTCATCAGCAATCTCACCGCGGCAGTAAAAGTCGTTCATTGTCTTCTCGTCACTGTACAGGTCCCGGAGTGCTGCACGAGTCTGTTCCCAGGACATGTCGATATCCTGATGCACAAACAGATAGTCGTCCAGCAGATTCTCAAGCTCCTCCAGCTTCTCGCTTTCGTTTTCCTCGAGTCTTTGAAGCACAACCTCTGCTTCATTCTTTGTCAGGCGATACTCATCGACCATTTCATCGATCTCATCGGGCTTCCATCCGCTACCGAACGCTACATCCGCCAGGTATTCCATATGTTCACGAATATCGGCAGTCGCGTACTTTGTGTTTTCATACGCCTCTTCGATTGCGTCCTGGAAGTCTTCCAGTTCATCGCAATCATCCGGCCCGAATGTTCCACATTCGATTCCTTCTACAGCATCCTTGCCCGGCTCTGCTGCCCAGCACTTGGAGCAGTCCTCTGCACAGTACACTTCCATTTTTCTGTTCTTAATTGCCTCAAATACTTCATTAATTCCTTCGATTTCCATGCGCTTCATAGCGACACCTCCTGAAATTGTTTGCTTTAATTAACGAGGCGGCAGTTATACCGCCTCGGGATTGCCTATCGACCGCGAGCTTCACTTTTGCTTCTTGGCTTATCATCCGCAAGACTCGCTGTTTTCTCTGCTTCTTTCTCTTTCTCGCGGAACTCTCTGACGAGCTCTGCGGCCTTATCATAGACGCATTCCGTCAGATGCATCGGCACATTTCCCTGATACCATCCACACATTCTGGTCATATCAAGGTCCTCAGTGCTCTCGTTGTAATCGAACTGGATCCTGGGATTGAGTCCGCCCTTCCCGATTTGGAAGGAACCAGAGATCCATCTCTCGCCATCCCTCTCCCAGCTCTCAACATGTTCATCCGACATCTCCGGCCAGAACTGAATATCCGCCTCCCGGGTTCTCAGGTCCTTAAAGGCAGAAATAATGTTCAAATCCACCTCGTCATATGACCTGAACTCGTCAGGCACCTGTTCCATCACCTTGTTGGCGTCGTCATCGTACACCACGAGCCGGTGATTCAATGTGTTGTAACTGAAGTCATAAGCAGTTCCGTTTTCCAGCTCAATATTGCCTTCGAGAACGCTCATATCATAGGGATATACGCCGGTATACTCGATGTTCTTGACCCGGATGCTCTGCTCATAACGCTCCTTGGGGTCGATGAAGTCTACAACGCTTGTTGTATACGGGACATATCTCCCCTCAATATCGATGCCGCGCTTCTCCAGGTCAGCAAACAACCCGTTTTCGATTGCGTTGTTGCCGTAATATACGCCATAGTGATAGACCTCTGCCACATCCTCGGCTTCGCCGATATCCATCGCGCCGCCTTGCTCCGCATACAGGTCAACCATCTTCTGAGGATCGTATTCAATTACCTGGTACACCTCACCCTTTTCGTAGAACTCCCTGTGTTCCGGGTCAGACGCTGACATCTCATCAAGCTCAGTCTGTGTTTCGGGTACATCGTTGTATACCTGAAGCACATGTCCGTTATTAAGCTCATAAAACAAGTTGTAGCTGCTTGAGCCCTCAAGCATAGGGCTGATACTTTTATTCATAAAAGAAACTCCTTCTTTCTTCTGCCATAAAACGGGAACGGGCTGGATTTTTTCGTGAGATGCTTACAGGCCATCAGCCTTCTCCCCGCCGTTCTTAGCCGCGTGATACTTCCTCAGCTCCCGAGGAAGCGTCACGCACAGAGATGCGTACAAGTTCAGGAAGAACATTGTAAGCACTGACAAGAGCATCTTACCGTCGTACCAAAACGCTACGGCAAGAAGGACAATTCCAAACATCAGGGTTACATTCGCTGCCGTCAGCAGCCATTTGATTACTGTCCGCATGGCACCACCTCCTTAAAAAGGGTCGAAGACCTTATCTTCGATGTACTCATTCGCCCCAAGGTTTCCGTTGCTCACCATCAGCGCATCCCAGTACTTCCCGCCGCTGTAATAGGTCATATTCCAGCTGTGGAAGGACTTGATGCCCGGGCGGCGTTTTCCACCGACAGTCCGGCACGGCGTACCATACATAGTAGCCAGAACCGACACGCAAGCGGAGTAGTGTACGCATACACCTTTCTTTGCCTGCAGCGCATCGACTGTATCCAGGCAAATGCACCCGCGGTCGAATCTGAAGTAGTTGTGGACATCGGTGCAGACAGCCTTTAGAAGCGCATCGCCCTCAAGACCGCTATAGTCCGGGAACGTTTTCAGGATTTGCTCCACGCACGCCGCACGCTTCGACTGTGAATCCGGATTATCTACGGAAATCCCGTAAGTATAGCCGTTTCCACAGAACTGGCGGAAGGTGATGTCATTAAGATTAGCGATGGCATAACGGTCCGTGTAGTATGCAGTCAGGTGATTTGCATCGTCGCGCCCGAGGGTCTCGACAATCTCTCCTGCTGCCAGCCGTTCCGACATTTCGCGGTATCTCTGTTCCTCCGGGGTCTCGACAGACCGGAGCGCGGCATCGTACATCTCCAGCTTAGCCATCGCACTTTCCGGGAACTGTACCTTCTCAGGTTCCTCAAGCACCTGTGCCGGGACAGCATTCACTGGCTCCGGTGCCGGCAGCGTGGTGGGTTCGGCTGCATCTGTGGCCTTTACGCATTCTTCAGAAGATTCCTGCACGGGCTCAACAAGGACGTATTTAGTCTCTACATCTTCATATGCCCCAGACTCCGGCAGTTCAGGCATCTCGGATACAGACTCCTGCACGACGGACTGCTCAGCTTGTATTTTCTTGAGCAAGATGTTTTGAAGTCCACTACAGTGCACGAATGCAGAAATGGTGGCCATTATAAATACAACCACCAACAAAGCAAATGCCTTAAGGGCAAATATGATATCGTCTTTTCTCATGGGAAGATCCTCTCTTTCTTTGTTCTCACTTCTTAACGGGAACTAGGATTGCGAAATCGAGAGGTTTTTCTAAATTTTCTTGAAAAAGTTTGGAGAACCGTGAAAAGGGCTGAACCTGCTATTGCTGCGCGCTCTTTGCTCGAAGCAATTCTTCTTCAGTCGGAACCGATTCGCCTGCGGCAGCATCTTCCCAAAGACACTCTTCTTTCGCTAAGGCCGGATCGACGGCACTGATGAGCGAAACACTCAGGTCGTCATAGATACGAAAACGCATCGTCTTTTCCGCCAAAATCTTTCCTTCCTCGAAAGAACGGCTGTATGTGAATTTCACTTCCGTCTCTCCCGGCGCGGATGCCTCAAATTCAAATACTCTAAGGCCTCCGACCCCGTCCTGCCCGTTCTCGTACTCATACGGGACGTAGGAATCCTCCGTAATATCGAGAACCTTTCTATCGCTGGAATCTGCCTGCCAGGTATATCCCGCCGAAGGATTGCTCTCCAGCTCGACTTTTGCCCTGCCCTTTCCTGTATAGATATAGGCGTTTGCATATACTTGCCTTGTCATCTCCGGCTCTTCCGCCGGAACATTCACCGGCTCTTCTTCCAGAATCTGCATTGATGACGTCTCCTCCGCGGTCGTCTCTGTCACAGACATCTCCATCTCCTGTACAGTTGTTACGGCGTTCTCTGAACATCCCGCAAGCACGAGCATCGCGCAGGCTGTTGCAATAGCTGCATATCTTCGCATATAGCGCTCCTTTCTGATTTGGCTGCAGGCGCAGCACAATAAATACGATTTGAACTTCTATAAACAAACGGGAAAACTTCCCTTATAATTCGCAGAATCGGTCCACGTTTCACGAGACCTGCGGTTTAATATCGCACTGTTCCCGTTTCTGTATATAGGAGGAACTTACTATGGAAGCAAAATACATAATCTATGACTCCGGCCAGATACAGGCAGCCGACAGCGCGCCGAGCGTACTCAGGCATCTCTGCTTTATGCACAACGCATTCCTGGAGTCCAAAGACACAAAAACCGCGGAATATCTGAAGCGTGCGATTCTTGGCGCGGATCCCAGGGTGCTGGAACAGGTAGATATCCTGAACTCCTTTTATGAGGACGCCCGGATAACCAACGGAGTCAGGTACGACATTGATGGCGGCAAGTCCGCAACACTTTCCGGACAGCTGCTCGTAGTCAGCGCCAAAGGCGGTCGGCCTTTGTAAGCGGCACAGGATGCGGATTTGCGAAAGTATTTCCCGTTTATCCCTGAAAATCGAAAAGACAAAGGAGATTCTTTACTATGAATCGCGAAATGTTAGTTGCTGCAACCGCAGAAAGAACCGGGCTTTCCAAGAGACAGGCCGAGGATGCACTTATTGCAATGATGGACATTGCCACTGAAGCACTTGCCTCCGGCGACTGTATCCGGATGGTCGGTTTTGGAACCCTCGCTCCGGTCACCCGGGCAGCTCGCAAGGGTACAAACCCGCAGACAGGAAAGCCGATCAAGATCAAGGCCTGCAAAATCGCAAAGTTTACTACAGGCAAGGCTCTCAAGGAAAAACTCAACTCCAGAAAGCGGAAATAACAGTATCACGCAGGGCACACAACTTGTGTCCTGCATTTTTTTGGTGTATTACCTTCAGATTCATATATGTAAGTTCCCGTATTAGATAAATAACAATGAACCCGAGAAGAAAATGGGAGGATTTACTATGACAAGGAAAGATGAAGCCCTCATTAAGGCATATAGAGCAGATGCTCTTGCGGAGTATGCCAAAGAAAATGGGAAATCCCTGCCGGAAATCTATAAAGAACTTCGGAGAATCGCTGACGAGAACGGACGATATGATATTCTTCTTCTGAGAACGGACGCTGCCCTTCTCCCGGCAAATGCAAAACCCTCAATGGAAACCGCGTTCCGTAATGAGGCCAAGCGGCTGCGGCTGGGTGGGCACGACAACCAGGCAATCGCAGAGCTGCTCGGCATTGCTCCCGTAACCATCAATCAATGGCTGGGACCTGAACCTAAGCGGAGAAAATATCGGCCCCATCCGAAAACAATTGACGAATGGCACAACCCCACGAAAGAGGAACTGATTGCCTCACTCGAGGACGAGCATATGTCCTGTGATGATATCGCCAGAAAGTACGAGATTTCCCGGGCAACCGTCTATAATAAGATCAACCGCCTCAAGGCAGAGGGGCTTATCGTATCGAGGAATGATGCACTGATATGCCGTCTCTCAAAGCTCATCAACGACGAACACCACACGAGTCGTCAGGCAGCCAACATCGTCGGCATACCTTACAGCAATGTTATTTACTATTTAAAACAGGCACGGGCCGTCGGCATTAATATCTCCCATAAGCCTGACAGCAAAACTCTTGTAGAAACCTATCGGAACCATACCCTCGCCGAGATTGCTGACATTTACCATGTCTGTCTTTCTACCGTTTCCAACTGGATCAACGCAGCTACAGAGGACGGCTATGGAGAGGAGATTAAAGCCATTGCCAAAGAACACCTCCGGAACATCGGCCGCATGAAGCGTCCTTCTATCGAAGAGTTTGTGGAACAGCGGAAGCAGATGTCCATCAGCGAACTTGAAGACCATTACGGTGTTTCTACCCGGACTATCAAGAACTGGATCCGGCAGGCCAAGGCTAACGGATACGCCGAGGAACTGGACGAGATCGCAAGAGCCCGGCACGGCAAACGCCGCTATGCCTGGAAATGCCCTGATGAAAAGCTGCTTCGCCAGATGCTTGCAGAGAAAACCCTGGACGAAATCGGACGCGAACTTGACGTTCCGGCATCCGCCGTCGCCGGCTGGGCAAAGAAAATCCTTGATTAACATTGAACTTAACAGAGGCCACGGGTAATCCCGCGGCCTCAATTTATTTGTTTTACAGAATGGCGTACCCTACACTTACAACGATGATGTCACATCCGCAGATATTTCCCGCCTTGGCTTTTGCCTTGCTCTGATTCCACGTCTCTTTTGCTGTATCGAAGACGAGCTTCATATTCTCATTGTTTACGAGAATGTCGGAGATTCGCTCAGCTGCCTTATTGAACATCCTGTCCTTTCCCTTATACAGCATCCGCAAAACCGTCTTCGCGGCTTTCGCCTCCTCAAGGCTCACTGCATTTCCGTTTCTCGTCTCCTTGCAATAATTCATAAACAGCTCCACTTCCCCGGCCGTGAGCTTTCCACGCTTCACCCACTCTCCGATCCGTTTTAATACAGCATCGCGGATTGCGGAGGTGAATCTCTCGTAGTCATCGCAGAACACTTGGCCGACAGCTTCATCTTCCGCGCTGTCGCTTGTGGTATCGAAACCGCGCTTGTGGTAATCCGCTACACAGTATTCTTCCTCCTCGTTGTTATTGTATAACCCAACAGTTTCAACGTACCGATTCTTCCGGACCAGTTTACCGGTCTCTTCATCAATCACGCCGCTCTTGTGCACATGCAGGTCGTAAATTTTCTGTATCTCGCTGCTTCCAGCCTTGCCACCGTTGAAGGTTATGAAGTTTCCGGCCCTGCTGACCGCCGAGGCCTCGTGTGTGTCAACGGTCTCATCGTTTCCGTACAGACTTCCATCTAATATGCAGCGCACCAGCTCTGCGAGCGCATCTTCTCGGTTATTAGCTACGCCAAGGCTGCTCTCCAGCTTCGCACATCTTGCCTCTGTCATCTTCCAGACCAGAGATTTTCTGTTATATGCAGTCACACTCTCCAGCATGTTATCGGCGACATCGTCCCACCCGGTACGGTAGATACTTAGGAGCAAGCTCCAGACGAGTTCGGAGTTGTTATCGAAACTCCCCTCGCGCTGCTGCCGCCGGATTTCCTCCAGCCCTTTTTGCAAGCCTTCCTTTGTACTGAAGGAAGCCGCCAGCTCCTGGATTCTTGCATTGTAGATTGCCTCGTTGGTGGTAATGGTTGCATTGTTTCTTGTCGTTGCCATAAAAAAGCTCCTTTCGAATTTGAAAATTCGAAGGGAGCTTCCTATGCCTGGTAACAGACAAATCGGTATCCTGCCGAAGAGTATAAAACTCCCTTCGAACAGGACACCGATGACGACGATATCCTATTTTTTATTCGCTGCGTGATGCCGTCATACCCGGGGTGCATCACGTAGCTTGTTTACATGCTTATTCTATCCGGTTATTTCGTTGAATGGGTTGGCCGCCTGTTGCATCTTGTTGACATCAACGCCACTCCATTTTGATCTCAATTTGACCAGCTTTGACCTCAATTGACCTGAGATTTTGATTCCACCCAGAAGCAATGTTCTTTTTTGCTGAACAATATTGTATAATTGAATGCAGTTATATCGATTTTTCATTCAAACACACGGTCTTCTTTGACGTGCATACAGAAGGAGTTAAGTATGTTTCCGTTAACGTTCGCCGTTTTTTATCAGGCAATACTGGGACCAGCTAAAAAGCCCGGGGAATCACAATCGAATGTTATAAACCATTTACTTAAAGGAATATGGGAGGAAGACACTGGGCATATAGACGCAGCAGTAGTAAGTAAATTCTGCCGGGGGCAAAAAGATATATACGATGACTGCCGTTCGTTTTTCGTGCACGGCGATCCATTTATCAAATGTCTATCAAACGAAGAGGTTCTAGACCGTCTTAAGGCTGGTAGCTATAATAACGACACTATTGAAGCCATGGGGCAAGCAACCGTACGTCTTTTTTCTGTACTAGCACTTCCGGAAGAAGAGCACGACAGGTTGGAGTTTATTACATGTTTTTCATCTCCTGCTGACATATTAGTTGCGTTTTTAAGGGCATCCTTATCGAATGAATCTAACGGCCCTGCACTTGATGACAATGCAATTAAATATTTAAGAGGTATATACAGAGATACTGCAAACCTGGACAACCCTCCCGACCTCATCCATGAACAACCCAAAGAATCGCCGCACCAGTCACCGTCTGATCCGGGCTCCAAATGGGGACGCTGGTTGGATAAGCCTCCTCGCTTTATAATACCCAGCCTCTTTAGGCAGCGACTATCCCTACCAGACGATAAGGAGTCTCTTCTGCAAGTATTCAAAGATTTATTTTCGGCAGAGGCTACCTTTTGCCATAACGAAAGAATCACCACAAACAGATTTTGTGAGTTGGCAACAATCAACGAACAAGATTTTATACAAAGGCTTGATGGTAACATTTATTACCTATGGTCTCTTTATGCAAACCTGGGTTATGGCGATAAGGCAAAGGAATCGGTGAGCACCATCTTTAAGGGATTTGGGCGAAATAATGTTCGTCTTTGCTTGATGTATGTGTCTGAGGCAGAATATAAAGCAGAACAAGCTTGGTTCGAACACTTATATGATATGCTTGGTGTCCCGAGTAATGCAGTATTTGTTATCGATGTCGGCGCCCAACAAAATCAAGACATGAAGGAAATCGAATTCTTTTTTCTCTCGACCGAGCTTGACGAATACTCGCTGTATATGTGATTCAAAAAAAGCCGTGCGACCATCTCCCCTCAAGGGAGCTGACCACACGGCTATCTTTTTATAATTTTGAGTAGGTCCCACCAAAGTCCTAACCCGAGGAATGGTGTCATATCTTCCTTTGGGTTTCCCATAGGCGGATTTGACACCATCGCTAAACCCCTGTAATTGCGGGTGTTTGGAGAATCCTGAAAACCGCACATTTTAAAAATGTGCGGTTTTGGGGTTCGATTTTTTCCGACCACTTCTGCCACTTTTCTCTTTCTAGTGTACAGGTAAATCTGGTGCTATAATCAATTCTGTAAGAGCAGTCCATGTTGTTTTTTACCCATATCTCCAAAAAAATGGCAGAAATACGACAGTTACTTGCAAAGACGACAAAAGCCCACGAGGCAAATATTGCTGAGGATATTAAAATGTCAATAACGATGATGCATGAACCCAAAATCAAAAACATATTCACTATCAAATATAAGGAGCAAGGCACAATAAAAACAGAAACCTCCGAAACCGACTGTTCCTGGATGGGTGAGAACGAGATAATCTCATTGTTTCTAATGGACCATCGGGATCTTTGTTGGAATGACATTATTTCATGCGACCTCACTTCTGATTCGGATTCACAATCCGACGATACATCAGCAACGTCTTCTATCGACCTACAGCCCGAAGCGGAAACGAAACCGGAATATGAGTATAAGTTTATCGACTTGGTGGATCTGCATTCCGAATTCCTGCGCGATAATTATGAATTTGAATTCAATCTTCTTACACCACTTCGACGAACACTATATACATACAGAGGACTTGTTGAAGATATGTCGCCCGAGTTTTTCTGTACTGTCAGAGACGCTTTCTTTGAGCTTACTGATAATGAACAGTATGTTCTAGACAACCGCCTCTGCTTATCGCCGGGAACCAAGAAACTAACGCAGGCAGTAATTGCTGAGCACTTGGGACTAACAAAGCAACGAATAAGCCAGATCGAGGTTGAGGCCCAGGACAAACTCAGACACAACCTTGTCGAAAGAGGAATAAAACGAAGAAATGTTCAGTGGTTTGTGCTAAACGCTGTATTCCCCTTGTTCACTGGGAAAACTAATTCTCTTCATTTGGCAAGCGCATGCCTTAACCCGGTTATGAGAGTGAAGTTCTCCAGACCTCTTCTCGACTTTTTTGATGATTGTCAAATCAATAGTTTTCATACGTTAGAATCATGGGTAAACAGCGCCCCTACTTCCATTGCTGACGAATTAAATGAGATTATAGAAAAGGCAACGCAATTCAGAGAATCCTGTCTCAAAGATGGAAAGGTGACTGAATCAGACGTGTTTGATATTCTTTACGAGCGCGATAGGTACAAGGAAAGATTTGAAAGATTAAAACAAAGGACTCTTCAAAGTAAGCACTGAAAGGATGGCATAGGTCTATGATATCTTTAGAGGAAGCTATAGAGATTTTCTTTAAGGCATTCCCCGACAGCAAAGCAGATACTATATTTGACTACGGCGATTGTTACTATATCGAAAACGCTGTTCGCGGAGACTTTGTAGACGGTGGTTACATCATCGACAAAACAACCGGGAAACTTTCAAGCATAGATTTCCTGGAATGGACCAACATGATCAGACAACACTCAGAAGATGATCTACCAGAGTATAAGATTCAGCGCAATCCGAATCGCACTCAGCCATAGACTTTTGTGATAATCAAGGATATAATTCATTGTAGACATCAGATGTGAATCTTGGCAGACATAAGCGGAAAACAGCAAGGAGGTACACAATGAAAAAAATCGCAGCAACACTGGCAGGTATTACTCTCGCACTCGCGACTACTTTCTCATCTTTTGCAGGCTGGGTACAGTCCGGCAACAGATGGTGGTACAGCACCAACGCCAACGGCACAACCTGGTACAGTAACGGCTGGCAGCAAATCGATGGCGCATGGTACTATTTCGATGCTAACGGCTGGATGCTCGCCGACACTACCACCCCCGACGGATTCTATGTCAATGCCAGCGGTGCCTGGGTACCGAACCAGACAGCACAGACAGCAAACACGAAAGAGATCGTTATCGGCAAGCTACACATGACGGTCCCGTCGTTTACTAACGCTACCAACGTGGAAGAATATGGCGAATATAAAACGGTTACTTTGGATTCAGGCAAGGGCGGAGCAAAATTATTTGTTATCGAAGCTCCTGTTAACGCTGATGGTGATGCTGGAGTAGACATGCAGAAAGTTGTCGGAATATCTGGCAACAAACAATACGTGATCATATATCCCGACATCAAAAACACTGAACCGGACTATCTCACAGAAGAGCAGCGCGCTTTCACAAAGAAGTATGTGCCTTCTATACTTGCTTCGGCATGGCTGGAGTAGATTCTCTAAACAAATCTCATAAAACAATGATAGCGAGAGGGTTATTCCCTCTCGCTGTTTTATCTCATTATTTCTTTTGATTCTTTCTTACTTTAGACACGAATGTTATCACCGGAGATATATCCCTCTTGACCATTATAGTTTATCAATATCCATTCGTCCTCATTATAGACTCCCAGAACAGTAAAGGAATCCGTAACAGGGAATTCAAAAACCTTTGTCGATGTTGTGTCAGGAAGTACATATGCAGACACTGGTCCTTCCACATACTGCAGTGTTATTTCATCGCCAACGCCAAAAAGCGATTCGTCTGGTGCATCCTTGGCATGGAAATCATCTCCCAGCTGATTTCTTATCTCTGCCGCTCTCTGCACTTCTTCAGCCGTAGGTTGTCCTTCTCCCGTGCTTGTGTTCGCATTAGAATTGCCGGCTGTCGGTGTCGTGTTTTGTGGCTGCCCTATGACATGGTTCTGGGAATAATCCGCAAACGTTGTGATGCTATATGGCTGTGCCAGACTGTCATAATGGGCCGACAGTTCATCTGCCCTCTCCTCGGAAATAGTCGGGTCAACCGACGGCCGATAATTTGGGTTGGAAATGTTTGCCCAGTATTCTTTCAACTGTTCGCCACGGTAATACTCACAAGAATTGTCTGTTTCATCAAAAGGGTGCTGGAACAACAAAAGCTCTTCGTCTTCAAAGTATGGATCCGCTAATGTCATATGGCTGACAGTCTCTTCCTGAGCTCCACTTCCATTGTAGCGTGTAAAAATCTTATTGTCATTAATGAGCGTCGTCACAGCTCTATCAGTCAGACTAAGCGGATGAACCAGTTCTCCACTTGCAGATGTATAAACCTCTGTAATCTCTCCTCGTGCTGCACCATCTACTGATGCCACGATAAGTTCTGCGTTACCATCTCCGTTCAGATCAATGAATGCGAATCCCGCCGTATCCAAACTCTTGCCATCGAAATAATTCGCCTGCCAAAGATAGCTTGCATTGTCCGGGTCCATGACATCATCATAACCCTCGTCGTCTTTTTCCGCCCATCCTCTTTCGAGGTTCCTCGCATACATATCAAGGATAGGCTTGTATACGCTCAGGCTTTCCTCTTCCTTCGGCAGCACAGAAATGATTCCTTCATTCCAGCCGGTATCATTACATACTCTCTTCATGAGCTCGTCATCTTCCGTGAGAGCTCGAATCGCAAGCGGAGGAAGGTCCGCTTCAGTAACTTCATCAACAGAGAATTCGATACTGCCGGTTTCGCGATCATAAATATTCGCAGTTGCTTTCTTACCAGCCGGAACTTCTACTTCGGTTGATTCACCGGTATCAGGGTTGGTTCCTTTAAGGTGAACGACGCCATCTGTTACGATCATACTTTCTTTGCCGTCGTCATTTCCTGTCACATATCCGGAAGTTCCTCGGATACCTAAGACCATAGTCGAGGTATGGATCTCGAATTCCTCGCCTTCTTTCAATTTCTCCTTGACGTTATAGAAAAGATTTCCTTCTGTGAGATCGATCTCGATCCAGTCGCCGTCCTTGCCCTGGAAAAACTCGGCCTTACTTTCTTCATCCAGCAGGACTGCCTTGGTATCATCCAGGCTTATTCCTGCCAGGCTTTTCTCTCCCGTTCCAAGTTCATCTCCATCCTGGAAGCGCAGGTCGTCCTGTATCGGACGGTCCTTACCCTTCTTGTCAGTAAGAGCCACTTCACCTTCGTGTCGTTCCAGGCGCATGGTCGTAGCACGCAAACCACTACCGCAAGCTGCCAAAGATAATCCAGCCAGTATAACAGATGCTGTCCCCAAAGTTGTCCCAAGTCTTCTCATGTTGTTTGTCTTTCCCCCAGTTGAAACATAGTCAGCAATAGTTTTGTAAAACGATTACAACAATCATATCACTCTTCCATCATTCACAAATCAATAATCAAATCCTTCGCCGCTTAATTCTTCCTCAAGGGCATCGGTAAGGAAGTCATAGTCCGGATAGCAATCCCCCCAGGAAGAGCTGCGAACATCTTCGCTCTCAAGCCCCTCGCCGGTAACGCTTACGATGTCCACAATCTTTCCTTCATCATCGAACTGGACTGACACATGGAAAGTAATGATATCCAGATCGTCGTACTCGAAATCGAAATCACAGACTCCTTCTCCGGCGTAGTCAGGAAATTCCCGTCCGATAAATTCTGACTTGAATCTTTCCAGGTCGCCGGGATCATCTATCGTCGTATCGACCAGAGTGTATTCGTCCCACAAGTTCTCTGCGTTCTCGTTATACTCTTCGAGGTCTGCTTCATAATCTTCCTCGTCATCGTAATCATCCCGGTCCGGTTTTTCACAGTCGAACCCGGTTGCCTCTGCAAGATCGAAAGCGTCCTCGGCATCATGATGAAGGGTCTCGTAAAAATCGCAGTCGCGCAACGGCACTCCGGCAGCGATAGCTTTCTGGATCTCTTCATAGACTTCATCGCTTACATCAAAGTCATACCCCCTGTAAATAGAAACCCCATCTCCATCAACATGAATATAAGCTCTCCACTTTTTCATAACTCACCTCACCCTGTATCAGAGTTAGCGCGTTACCATAACTAATTCTATCTTACTACTGCGACGGTGGTTGCACAATCATAAGAAGGTGTTTCCCGACCAGCGATTTGATTTTGCCAGTGGAACATAGTAAAATAGATTTAGTGGTCGAGCATTATAGGCAACGTTATTCATTGACGACCCGTGACGCGACGACACCACTATGGCGACGAGGGTCGGGAGCAACTTCCTATGGATACCTAACGACGTGTAGACTCGCCGGAGCGCAGCCCGCTGAATGCTTGGGAACTTTACCCTTGTATTACCAGGGCTGCATCTTTTATAGGAGGACCTGGTAATGGATAAAAATATAGACATGGCACTGTTTCGGAGTAAGGTGATCGACTGCTGTTGTTTTGATCCCTGGCCATACAATAAAATAAAAGAGCAGGTGTATCTTTTAAATACATGAAATGGATCGTTTCATCATCGTTTACAAACTTTATCGTGAATGGCTCATGGAAAAATTTCTGTCCAAGGACTTTACTTTCTCGAATAATTTCTTGAGCTACTCCGCAGTAAGAAGAAGCAAAGAATATTCTCTGAAGACAATGGAAGAACATTTTGGAAACGGCGTAGAAGGAAGATTGTTTTTCTTCCAGACGATACAGAGATTCTTTCATGACACAGAGAACTGCACAGAATTTTGCGAACTCGAAATCTTTGACTCCGAAGACAAGCTCACGGACATCGGCATCGTAGTTTATAAAATGTTGCTCGGCTCTCTGCTCGCTTTGGAAAGCATCAACATTATAAACAACTCCTACGAAAGTAATGGAGCAAGAAATCTTCTTCGCAAAACCATCACGCGAAATTATCACAGAGACCTGGAAGCAAATTTGTGATTTGCGAATTCTATTTTTGGGCACTTTAGTTTGCGAAAGTGGTTCACTTTAGTTTGTGAAAGCGACGCACTTTAGTTTGTGAAAGTGTGATTTTTTCTCTCGCCAAAAATCTTCACTGAGCCATTGCTGCTCTTCCATCTCACCGATACAAACTCACCTGGACAACCTGCTCGGAGGCGAAGGAATTTTCCGTCTGAATTCACCTCATGGGTTGTCCTTTTTTATGTCTGTAAACACCCTTACCCCAGGTCCGGTAAACAGGGTGCAAAAGTAATCATTAGCAAAAGTGGGCTCTGTCCCCTTTTTTGAAGAGCTAAAAACACCCCGGATTTTGCCCAAAAGTGGGCTCCGGTATCTCTAAGCAAGTAATGATTCCTCCGGAATCCACTTGTGAGCTTCCAGCTCAATCGGAAGGCTCCGCCTTAAACCGATCTTCTTCCTGCCCCTGCGGGGCCGTAAGAAGATGAAAGGTATATAAGGCTGCGCCTGCCAGACGTTCATTTCTTTCTCTCATAGATTGATCTTTTCTCCGCAAAACGATACTATAATAGAACAAAATATTTCACGCAGAAAGGAGAACGGACACTCGTTTTTCGACCTGTCCCTGGACAATTTTATGAGCACTCTCGTAGCATTTACCATAGGAATTGAAGCTGTTACCATCTGCCTTTCGCTTGTCACCCTTGCAATTTCGGTAAGAACTTTGTGGCAGATGAGACACTAAATCGATCCAAAAATCCATCAGAGATTAGCAAAAGCCGGAGCAAAAAACTGCCCCGGCTTTTCATTTTTTCTGCCGTAATATCTGAGAAAACCTGTTCTGTTTTTGTCGTCCCACGGAGAATTTTCCCTCCGATTTTTATCACCAAACCTCGTCCTTTTAATCTCGTTCAGAAGAATTTTTCTCGTTGATTCTCTACAAAACCTTCCTGTTTTTTGCTCCGGCACAACGAAAAAAACGCATCCATCCGCGCCCTCTTCTCCACGCACAGTAACGCCTTGTTTAGTATTATCTTCTACTGAAAGGTGCGGATTATGCAACAGATTTCCCGTTTCTTTTTATAAGAATGTTGCCCGACTCTGGGCATCATTTCCACAGGAAAGGAGCATCATCATGGGACTTTTTTCACCACTTCCAAACGGTTTTCGCAAGATGGACGAAGAAGAATTTGTACAGGAATCACTGGAAATGTTCGACATCAGAACGAAGATGGAGCACATCTTAAACGTTCTTTCGTTTCAGAAGAAAGGCGTCGCTGCCTCCGACTATCAGCCAAAGTTTAACGACCAGAAGGCGAACTATACAGTCGACGAAACAATAGACGCCTCACACTTTTCCGATCACAAAACGATCCAGATCCGCATCACTCCCATCGCAGAATTTGGCGACAGGATCTTCAAGTTTAAGAACGAACTCTTCATTGACGGCAGGCAAATTCCCGAAAGAAAAGTCGAAGAAAAATTCCGCGAGCAGTATATTTGGCTGCGCCATTACATCAATCGGATGGACAAAACATTTGAGGAGAATGAACGGACCAGGGGCTGGAAGGGAATAAACAAAGGCAGGTGATTACGTTATGGCATACGACAAATACAAGAAGATCAAAGACAACCCGAACAGAAAGGCGAAGCTTTCCGGACTCGAAAACGCCAACAATTATGTCGATGACAAAGAGAAAACGCGCCCAAAGGGAAGCGCTCCGGAGGACGACGAAGCCGTTCGTTCCATTGCTGCAATCAGCGACTATGCAGAGAACGAAATGAAGGTAATCAACCCCGAGAACTACCGCAGTCTGGTCTCTGGAATCAACTGTGACGGTCAGGATTTTGTATCGCTTTGCAATGAAGCAGACGACTTTTACCACCAGCATCACGACGAACATTTGAGTCCTGGACAGGTAGCAAACCAGGGATTTCATGTCATAAATTCTTTCAAGGGACATCCCGATCCGGAGCTCGTTCACAGAGCCGGCATCGAGCTTGCCAGGCGATTATGCGGTGATGAGTTCTACGGAAAAGTCTGCACACATCTGAATACCGACAACTATCACAACCACATTGTCATCGGTGCATACTCCATCGACGGCACACATAAATTCAAAGACGAGTGGCATCTTTACAGAAAAATCCGGCAGATTTCTAATGAGATTTCTCTGGAATATGGCCTCGATATTATCACGGCCAAGGGCACAGACCGTCGTTCCTGGTCCGAAAATTTCCAGCACGATAAGTTCAATGAAGTGCGTTCCGTTACCCAGGAACTGAAGGAAAGCATCAACGATGCGCGCAAAGATTGCGGCTCTTTTGACGAGTTTCTGAAGCGGATGCAGGCGGATGGATGGGAAATCCAGCAGCGTAAGAACACCGTCATTTACAGCAAAGGCGACATCACTCTCTCCGATTCCAGACTGGGAAACCGCTATACAAAACGCGGCATAGAAGAGTCAATCGCAAGGGATGCTGAGCAGCGCATGAAGAGAAAAATCGCATCGGATCTTCGTCACGAAATGGCACGGGAAGAATGGAGAACTCACCAGAAACTCGAGCGTATTTACGTCCCGCGCTACTCCAAAAACGGTTTCCGACTGCCGAGAATCATACGGCTGCTGATTCTTGTTAAACGGCTTCTCCAGCTTATCGGAGACAAATTTTTCAACGCGGCCATCGCAGAACAGATGCCCTCGAACCTCCGGACAGCATCTGCCGCAGAAAAAATTGCCCGCATTGACGAGGCCATTGACCTCTGCATTGAGTACAATATTTCTACAAAACAGCAGCTGGAAGACGCAATAAAGCGTGTCGGAATGAACTCCAAATCGAAAGACTTTGAAGCCACCCGTCTCTATCAGGCGGCGGATCTGATGAGCGACTATGTCGAGGATCTTAAGCGTTACGATGACCTGAAACTCGTAATGGACAGCCTTGGAATTGACGCAGCCGACTTTGCTCTGCCGGCATTTTCCGAGGACGAAATTGCGCAAAACATGGCTGCATTTGACCCGATGTCGGGCAAACTCAGGAAGCAGTTGTTTAACGCCATCAGTGCTTCGGACTATGCCCTTCCGCGAAATGCATACAAAAAGCTGACGCGGGAAGACGCCGAATCCATCCTGGATTTTCTCCATGAAAAGAGCACTGCCAAGCCGGAAATTCTTCTGGATAAGGCACAGGCAGAACGCGAAAATGCACAGAACAATATCACAAAACGCCTTAACAAACGCAACCAGATGCTCTATACAAAGTATCATTCCGAACCCGCTACACCGCGCCAGATTGCTGCAATTAAGGCCGGTCTTTCTAAGGAGCAGAGGGAAAGAATCAATCCGGATACGCTTATGAAAGACGAAGCAATTCGGCTGATGCAGCTTCTGAACACTACTAAGCCGGTCCCGGAATACACCGCAGATCCCGCAGACAAACCGAATGATTATCTTCTGAACAGCATCCGGGATTTGAAGATTATCTACCCGGAGCTGAAGGACATTCAGGAAGAAAAACTCTCATCAGCGTCAGCCAACAACATCTCAAATTACTACCTGTCCCGCCAGGATACACTGCTGAATGCAACACCTGCTCAGAAGAAAAAGCGTCCGAAGCTGGACCTCAGTACCTTCTCAGAAGAAGAGAAATCTTTCATCTATGAGAACAGGAATATCCTCGATATTACCAACCGCTTCGGGCTGGATACACCGGAAAAGGTCCACGACTTCATCGCGCATTACAATGACATTATCACACGGGCGGACAACTTTTCGGCAGAAGCCAGGGACTTCTCTTATGACTACAGAGAACTCAAACAGCTCGAAAGACTGATGAAGCAGCTGACCTCTCCCGCCTTCGTTTATGGCACAATGTACGAGGGGAAAGCCGAGGAATTAGAAGCCGCCATCCGCACAATAGGCGATGACCAGACAGACGATCTTATTTTCCTCCGGGACGAAATCAGCGAACGTATTGATGACCTGCGGCTGCAAAATCCGCAACCGGTAGAGCTTAGTTCCGAGCACTTCACCCCGCCGGATTTCGTTACCATTAACACACTGATCCGCCTTCACGATGTCTGTCCCGAATACTTCAGGACAGAGTCTGATGAAGACATCAACCTCTCTGTTATCTCCGATTATGATGCGCTGCAAATCCTCGAGCGCATCGAAAAATCGCAGGTGTTGGACAAAGAAATTGACAGACTCACCGCTCTCGAAAAGAGGCGCGAAGAGAATGAACACGAGGCACAAAACGAGGAAGAAAAGAGAACTGAAGAGGCAACTGAGCGAGAAATCGAAAGAGTTGTAGACACCATAACCAAGAGCAGAAACATGTAATATATAGCCCTGCCGACGAAATGTTATCAATTTCTGTCGCAGGGCTTTAATTATCTTCTATAGAGTGATATGATCAAATTCGTTTAATCTTATTTATTAATTTGAACTCAACATTATACTAGTCTGCACAGCTCAAATACACATTCCATGACTCTTATACTTTAAGAAAGGAACGATCATGACAACAAACAAGCTGGAACTTTACAACCAAAAGTACATCTACTCATCTTTTACCGGGCAGGAAATAATGTTTGTCAACGACTCCTCAGAGATCCTTTGGACAATGGAAGAACTAGGGCCTGGAGCCGGCGAATTTGCCTTTCTTGATGACTTAAGAGACATGAACTGCCTCCTCAAGACTGGCAAACGGATGCCGCTCAATGCTTTTCTTGCGGCCCATAAATTTTCGGATAATGCTGTCGAGGAGCTCGTCACAGACTGCTTTTCTGTAGCCGAGAATGCTCCCCTGCAGCTACTGTCTTCAGTCCAGGCTGTCACATACAAATATGGAGAAACAGGCGAGGTCCAGGTTGAAACGGATACAGAATCCGGAGCCTGTGAGGCATGGCTCCACAGAAAAAACTCCGACACAAAGCACTTTATTCTTGCAGCAAACCTGAACGAAATATCTTCTCATGAGTTCATGCGGCGGGTAATGCAAAACCTCAAGGAAGACATGAAATAACAACAAAAAGATAAAACCAAGACCTGCTCAAGCGCGGACGGCGACAATTGCCATCGGTGTCAAACAGGCCTTGGTTTATATTCTATTATACATTTGAACAACTCATTCATCAAGCGGCGCTATACCCCGACATAAATTAAAATATGACGCAATGTTTTAAAGCTTGCCCATTCTCTTTTGCTTCTACACAACGAGCTCTCTCTTAATCGTGTCTAACGTCACCCTCTCAACAAAGTAGTTTCTGTACTCTTTTGGAGGCAAAAATCCATAAGTATCCCTCTTGAACTCTTCCGCCTCCTCCTGGGTATCGAATACCATTGCACGGTACAGATATATCCCCCAGTGAAGATCCGGCGCCTGGAAGAGACTGCTGTAAAGATATGTCCAGGCGGCAGGGAACACAAAGCCCTCCCGTCTTTTGATGACATACTTTCCAACCAGATTTTCGAGTCTCTCCCGTCGAACCTGTCTCTCCGATTCCATATCCTGCCGACCCATGGCCACATCCTGTTCAGAAGACCACTGCGCAGCAGCATGGACGTATGCCACCAGTTCGTCAGAAGCCTCGGCTATATCTTGCCCCATATTCCGAAACCCATGCCAGAACAGCCTGGGGACCTTCAGTGCTTTGAGTCTCGGATACTCTTCTAAAACCTCGAAGGAACCCTTGTGGGTCGCTTCATCGTATTCTCTCACGACCGCCTGGAACCGGATTGCTCCGTGCGGCTTGCCAAGAAATACATAGACAGTATCTCCGGCATGAAACCTGACATAGTCAGGAAGTACAGCTGTATTCAGCGCCCGTTCAATAGTTCGCTTTTCGTTGAAAATCCCTTTCGCGTACACAATCCAGTTCATTTTAGGCCCTCCTTTCTGTGTATTTTGTGTAAAGGATAGACTTTTTGTGCATGGTTGCTTTTCTTATCTGTATTATTCTTCTGTTATATGAGTATGCTCCTAAATCAGCTTTAGCGATATTAACTACGCACTTTCTTTTGCGAATAGTCGCTTTCGTATTCTGCGTAGTGCCTATAATTGCGTAGTACTACGCATCTCACTACGCAACTGCCCCTCATTTTCTCCGATATTTCGACTCGTTACGACTCGATTCTCCGCGCAATAAAAAGCCCCGAAAACTGCGTTCCCATAAGGAAAACCGCAATTCTCAGGGCTCTTACCCGAAAAGATTTTATTAACGTTCCTGAAGTATTACTTATTCATCTGAGCTGCAACTTCAGCTGCGAAGTCCTCGTTCTTCTTCTCAAGGCCTTCACCTGTCTCGAAACGAACGAACTTCTTGATGGCGATCTTTGCGTTCTGTGCCTTTGCAACTTCCTGAACATAAGCTGCAACGCTCTGCTTGCCGTCAGCTGCCTTTACATAAGCCTGGTCAAGAAGGCATACTTCCTTGAGTTCCTTCTTCAGACGGCCCATAACAGCACCCTCAATAACCTTCTCCGGCTTGCCAGCCATCTTCGGATCATTGGCGATCTGTGCAGCGAGAATCTCCTTCTCCTTGTTGATGTAGTCCTGATCAACTTCTGCATCGCTGGTGTAGAGCGGCTTAAGAGCTGCAACCTGCATTGCAATGTTCTTGCCCATCTCGCGGACAGCGTCATTCACAACATCGGTCTCAACGTCAACAAGAACGCCGATCTTGCCGTTTGCGTGGATGTAGGAAACAACCATGCCGTTCGGCTCGGAAACCTGAGCAAATCTTCTGATGTGCATGTTCTCGCCGATGATA
>Ga0256404_1004139_pt1 | contig 27857 bp, 18 predicted proteins | sample RumenRJG_01DNA_FD_185990 | JGI IMG/M metagenome (GOLD analysis project Ga0256404, IMG submission 185990) | Bovine rumen microbial communities from Lethbridge, Alberta, Canada - RJG_01 | ecosystem: Host-associated > Mammals > Digestive system > Stomach > Rumen | place: Canada: Alberta | collected...
CGGTAACACGTACTGCGGGCGTCAAAGGCTCGCCAGTATAGGCCTGGGGGGCAATATCGTCAACCATATCAGCAGTCAGCGACTTGGCGACAATCGTTGCTGCCACGTTGCCAACAGCCGATTCAGAATGGTTCGCGTCGCCCGTGGCCTTATAGTAAACCGTATAGCTGCCGGCATTAGTAGCCTGAGGAATCGTCTCTGTAAACTCACCGTCAGCACTCAACGAGTAAACCACCTTGCCGCTTTCTGTCTCACCGGCTGTCACGAGATTCTGAGCACTACCCGTATATGTCGGATTCAAAGCCTCAGGAGCCTTCGTCACAGTTGCAACAGCTTTACTAATCGCGAACGTGCCTGTTGCCGAGCCCTTGTATTTACCTTGACCGGTGACGGTCACTTCGGCATTATTACCTACATTGATATTGTTCGAATAAGCGACCGTATAGTCAGTACTCGTCAGCGTCACACCGCTCGGAAGCACGACAGAAGCAATGGCGGGTTTCTGCTCCTCACCGGTGTAGATGATACCGCCCTCGGGCACAACCACCGTAACGGTAGCGCCCTCAATGCTCGTGCGAGCCTGGAACTCGGCAGTCACTTCGACGTTCAGGTTGGCGTCCTCAGGCATTGCTATCGTATAGGTCGTCGTCCCGCTGGGGTCGTCGCCCGTTGCAGGAGTGACTTCCAGTTCTGTGCCGTCAACGACGTCAATTCTTCTTCTGGGCGATTGCACCGCACCACCGTCGAGCGTTGCCACAGCCTTCAGGTTGTCAACGGTGATGTAGTAACCGTCAGCAGGCTTAGCCGTCAGTGTGCATACTCCGTTGCTTACCGCATAAGTCACCGAACCGCTATTCGCGGGAGTAACGGTGACATTCACCTTCTGCTCTGCCCATGTCGTCATGGTTGTCAACACCAGCAGGGCCATTGTGGTTAAGATTCTATTCATATTGTGTTTCATATCGCGCGTACCTTATTTATTTATAACAACCACTTTTTTACCATTCTTAATATAGAGTCCGGGCTTCTGAGGCTGACCATTCAGCTTCACGCCGTCAATGCTGAACCACTCGCCACTTAATTCGTTCAATTCGTGCGATTCGTGTTCGTTAATAGCCGTCGTGTTCTCGTCGCCAATGCTGATGCTCAGTTCGGGAGCACCGCTGCCGCCAGCCACTTGCAGCACATTCTTGCCGGCAGCAATCGTACCCATAGTGACTTTCATCAGCTTACCCTGATAGAGTCCGTAGATGGTTCCTGCCATCGTGGTGACATCCGTATTTTCAGTCACATGAATCATCATGTTGCCTGCGCCCGGAGCCGTAGCACCCGTGCTTGCCGTCTTTGCCACTATCGCCGCACTTCCCTTGGGAATATACGTCAACGACTGCGTAGTAGCCGTCGTTCCCGAGACTCCCGTAATGAAGTATGCCGAATAGCCGTCAGGCAGATAAGTGTCGGTTTCATTGTTATAGTAAGTGCCATAGGTATGACCAGCAATCGCTTCATCCAACTGCTCACCGGACACCTTATAGCCAATATTGAAGCTCTTGACAAACGGTCCGCCGGTATAGTTGCCAGTACCTGTCACTGATGCCGTAGCTGTACCGACAGCGACATTGTTCGAATAGGCTACGGTAAAGTCGGTATCCAACGTCAGGTCAACACCCCTGTCACTGTCCGTCACTTTCACTTCCGCCTTGACTTCCTCACCAGTATAGTCATAAGTATCCTGCGCCAGCGTCACCCAGTCGGCAACAATCGTCTTCGGGATAATGGTGAAGGGCACTTCCTTCGAACCTCCATAGGCAGAACCCTCTTTGGCGGTAATGACTATCGTGTAGTCGCCAGCATCAATCATTGACTCAACGGCAGCGTTGCCTTTTTTGTAGCTTACCGTATAGTCAGTGTCTAACGTCAAGGCTGTTCCACCTCCTGCAGGAGTAACCGTCAGCTCAGGAGTGTAGGCCGAGCCCTTATAAGTCTGGTCATCATTGCCGGTAACCGTACAAGTGGAAATATCAATCAAAACCGTGTAAGCCACAGAGACGGTGTCGCTATATATCGTTGTACCACCGGCTGCAGGAGTATACCCTACCCTTGCCGACAGGGTTCCTTCCTGGAACACAACACCGTCTTCCGTGTAATCTGTCCATGTAGCATCATTATCACCCGTAATGTCATCCCACGTATAGCTGATGGCCATGCCGGCGACATTCTCCTTGGTCATCGTAATCGCGCCCTGATCCGATGGATAAGCACCTGCGGGCAAGCTAACGGTCGGAGTCTTTGGTGCGGCATCCACGTAGAAATCATAAGTATCCTCTTCGTATTTGCCACCTCCTGCGCAAGTTAAAGTAATTTTTACGTTACCATATCCCTCAGCAGTAAGCACACCGTTGTCAACTGATACAACATCATCGTCAGCAGATTCCCAAGTCAAATTCGCCGCTGGGATGTCCTCAGGACAAACTACCTGATAATGCGCCTTGACGTCAAACGTATTGCCATTCGTCACTCTGAGTTTCGACAAGAAAGCCTCTCCGTCCTTGATAGAAAGATAGTCTTTGATGCCGTTAATAATAAACGTTTTCGTCTGCGTCAGCTCCGTTTTGAAGTTATTGCCCGTCGACGACAGTATCACCGTTGCCGTTCCGGGGTTCACATTGTTGCTGTATTCAGCTCTGTAGTCACTGGCATCGACAGTGATTGTTTTGTTATTTGTATTCTTAAACGTCACCGTCAGCTCCGGTTCAATCGGCTCGCCAGTGGCAGTCTGCTCCGGAATATCAGCAATCTCAACGTTGAAGTCGGCCTGGGCGATGGTATAATATCTGATTACTTTACCTGTGAAGTTACCCTTACCAGTAATCTCGCATCTGGGACCACTTGCACCACCCACTTCAGTCTCCTTACCAATACCAGCATTGACGCTGTCAGGATACGCTAACCAATAGTCCACTTCGTTTACCAAATTGTGGTTATTATAGGATATTCCGTCCAACGCAGGCATGTGTTCTTCACCGTCATATTCAAAATTGGTAGGAGTCAATTCGCCAACAATTCCTTCGTTCGACAAATCCATCGGATTGATGGTGAACGTCTTTACAATAGACGTGGCCTCGCCGCTGGTGGTCGTGTAGATACCCTTACCGGTAATCGTTGCCTTAGCCGTACCGGCATTCACGGTGTCCGATAACTCAACGGTATAGTCCGTACCTTCTTCCAGTTCGTCGTCACCGTCGGAAATCGTCAATTCCGGTTCATGACCTTCCCAGTTGAAGATAAAATCGTCAATATCTTCAACCATATCCAGCGTCAGCAGCTTGCGCGACTGGAAGTTGACCGTCACCTCGACATCACTGCCGTCAGTAGGCATTGTGAGCGTATATTTCGTCTCGCCGCTGGGGTCAGCACTATCATCCGACGCCGTAACCGCAATGGTGCTATTGTCCAATCCCGGATCGCGGCGAGGAGTCTGTGCCATATTACCATTCCACACTGCATATGCCGTGATAAAATCTTTGGTCACATAGCTTCCGTCGGGGGGGGTCACCGTCAGGGTGCACACACCGTTGCTGATGCTGCTTGTCGCCGTTCCCGTCTCAGTAGCCGTACCGTTCAGCTGCTTCTTAATAGTCACGTCGGCAGCCCATGCTCCTGAGGTAAACAGAAGCATCAAGGCCATTGTCATTACTGATTTCATATATTGTTTCATCATCATGTCCTCCTATTACTTTTTGTTGATAAAAACCTTCTTTCCATTCTTGATATAGAGACCCTTCTGGACAGGAGCCTGCTGCAGCTTGCGACCGTCTATCGTATACCAGCTATCGTCGTTCAACGTTCCACGTTCAACGTTCAACGTCTGAACTCCCGTCGTGTTCTCGTCACCAATGCTGATGCTCAGCTGCGGGGCGTTGCTGGACGTTGCAACCACCAGATAGCCGCGATTGGCAGGAATCGAACCACTCGTCGAACGCCTAAACATATTGTTAACCAATATATACACCGTTCCGCCTGTGATAGTGCTCACGTCAATAGCCGATGCAGTACCAATCAACTTATTGTTCTCAAACGTCGAGGTAGCACCCGTATACGCACTGGCAGCAATGTTCGTCCATGTATTGTTGTTAGAAACATTCTGCAGCAGTACGGCAGTATTCGCGGGAATATAACCAATTTCCGATATCGTTACTGTTGCGCCTTCAACCGCCGTCACCTGATAAGCCTTCAAACCTTCAGGCGTTGACAGATTCTCAGTACCGCAATAGGTAGCCCACGTGTTCGAAGCACTGAAGCTGACGGTCAGCTGGCGGTTAATCGTCAGCGTACCCGTCCCATAGATGAAATCGTAGTTTTGAGCCACACCGCCACTGGCAGTAATCTCATAGCTGCCTGGTTTGGTGACATCTGCTGTTCCATAGCTTGCAGTAGGCTCGGTTGTCAGGACATCCTCGTCGTCACCATCCACGAAGCCATCATAACTTACAGTCAACTCTATATTGTCTCCTACGTTATACGTCTTATCATCAGGTGTCACCGTCAGCTGGGCTTTGGTAATCGTTAAGGTTTTGGTGATAGTTCCCGTGTAATTCCTCTTACCAGTAACTACAACATCGTAGCTGCCAGCGTTGACGGGAATAATCTCGGTTCCACCCTGCTTGATAACGCAATCATAGTCGTCACCAGCCAGGTATTCTTCACCATCCTTGACAGAAACAGAGTACTCAGGAGTATATCCACTATAAGTGAAAGAAACGCCATCCTGCTCCACCATACCTTCGGTCAGTGCCTTCGGACTGATAGTGAAGGTCGCATTGGCAGGAGCGGAAGTATAATTGTCGTCGCCCTGTGTCACCTGAACATAGTAAATTGCAGCTTCCATAGGAGCAGACGTCGTACCACCACTCTGAGCTGCACGGGCTTCCTCAGAAGAGTAGTAGGTCACTCTTGGCGTCCCATTTGCGATAGTATAGTTGGTGAATGGCCGCTCCTCACCGTTGAAGGTCACCGTCTGGTCTGTAGCAGTGATAGCAGCTGTAGCTGCAACGATATTGAACGTCGCTGTCTTCTTCGTCGTTGCATCTTCATCCGTCGACGTCACGAAGTTCTTGTTCTTCGACGTCAGCGTCACAGTACCTGCATTTTCACCAGCGTTTATATTGTCGCCATACACTACATTATACTCATCAGTCGAAACAGTTTTTTCATTGAACGTTACCGTCACACCAGGCGTAATCTGAGAACCCGTAAACGTCTGATTGCCAATTGCTGCAATCGTCACTGCAGACAGTTTAGCCTGAGCAATGGTAAATGTACCTGTTGCCGTACCTGTGAAATTACCCTTACCTGTTATGGTTACCGTTGGAGCATTAGTCTCAGCAGTAGCCAATGCTGCATCGGTGTTGTTCGCATAACCAGTGACGGTATAGTCCGTTCCTGCCGTCAGGTTTGTAGCAACATCTGCACCTTCCGTCAGCTTGATAGAAACCGACGATACGTTCGGCTCGATGGCAGCACCCGTATAAGTGTACGTCTGCGTAGCATCAACCGTAACTGTTGCCGAAGCAAGATCCTTGGCAGCAATAGTAAAGGTCTGCGTAGCAGTTCCCGAATAGTTGCCTTTACCGGTCACGACAACGCTATAGCTTCCGACATTCATGGGAGAAGCCACAACGGTCTCACCCTGCTTGATGACATAATCGTAGTTGGTGTTAATCGTCAGGATGTTATCACCGTCCGCAACGGTCACGTCTGGCGTCTGGGCGGCTCCTGAATAGACGAAGCTCGTTGCCGACAGTGTCACCATTTCGCTTGTCAGCGTCATCGGACTGATAGTGAAAGTTGCATTGGCAGGATTGGAAGTATAGTTGGCGTCGCCCTGTGTCACCTGAACATAGTAAATTGCAGCTTCCGTAGGAGCAGACGTCGTACCACCAGACTGGGCTGTACGGGCTTCCTCAGAAGAGTAGTAGGTCACTCTTGGCGTCCCATTTGCAATAGTGTAGTTGGTGAATGGCTGCTCCTCACCGTCGAAGGTCACTGTCTGGTCTGTAGCAGTAATAGCAGCTGCGGCTGCAACGATATTGAACGTCGCTGTCTTCTTCGTCGTTGCATCTTCATCCGTCGACGTCACGAAGTTCTTGTTCTTCGACGTCAGCGTCACAGTACCTGCATTTTCACCAGCGTTTATATTGTCGCCATACACTACATTATACTCCTCAGTTGAAACAGTTTTTTCGTTGAACGTCACCGTCACGGCAGGCGTAATCTGAGAGCCCGTAAACGTCTGGTCGTCAATTGCCGCAATCGTCACAGCAGACAGCTTAGCCTGAGCAATCGTGAAGCCCACTTCCTTTGTACCACCATAAGCAGAACCCTCCTTGGCAGTAATCACTATCGTGTAATCGCCAGCATCAATCATTGACTCAACAGCAGTCTCACCTTTCTTATAACTCACCGTATAGTCAGTACCTAATACCAATGCTTCTCCGCCTCCAGCAGAAGTAACTGTAATGGTCGGAGTCTGAGCAGCACCCGTATAAGTCACGTTATCATTACCTGAAACCGTACATTCTGCGATATCGGGTATTACAGTGTAGGCAACAGATGCGGTATCACTATATATCACACCTTCATCATTTGTCGTATATCCTACCCTAGCATATAAAGTACCTGTCTTCTGCAGAGCTACACCAGCATCCGTGTAATCCTTCCATGTTGGAGAAACATTATAGTCTGTAACATCATCCCACGTATAGGTGATGGCCGTATTGGCAATATCAGCTTTCGTAATCGTAATCGGATCGTGCGTGCTCATATAAGTTCCTTCCGCCAAATTAATCGTTGGTTTAGGAGGAGCTACTTCAATATTAAAATCACAATAATCGGACTCATAATTACTATTACCTGCAGAACTAACCTTAATCCATGTAGAACCACAACCTACTGTAGTTATAACGCCATTAGTCACAGTAACTACATTTTCATCGTTGCTGTACCAAACCAAAGTTCCTACAAGTTCCTCAGGACAACTGAAATCATATTCAGTCTTAATATCAATCGGATTACCCTTTTCCACTTTGACTGTTGACAAAGGAATATTTGTCCCCTTATACTTAATACGTAGATATTGTTCCGCCTTGCCGACTCTTATAGCATAAGACACACTTGCAGCAGACCAAGTGTCGTCACCGGCAAAAGTGGCTGTAATCTCAATATCTGAACCATATGCAGCCACCGGAGTTACAACACCCGTCGTTGGGTCTACCGTAGCAACATCTGTATTAGAACTGCTCCAAGTCACTGTCGGAGTCGTTGGCATATCGCTTGTAACTTCCTGAGAGAAAGTCTCACCATACCTCAAACGATACCAATTCTGAGAAACTTTAAGCTTCGGATCCTGCTTGATAGTATAGTTTACCGTTACAGTGTCACTACTATATTTATTACCAGAATACGTCGTTTCCACCCAAGCATTCAGCGCTGCAGTCTCATTGAGTGCAAATGGTGCAGTATATGTTGTAGGTGCAACGGTCAAATCTTCGCCTACAATATATTTTATAGAATGGTCATCATTAGAGGGCTCATACTCATAACCTAATGTCACTAACTGACCGATATTAAAGGGACCACCTGTAGCATCGGGGCTGACAGTAGGCTCAGCTACAGAGACTTTCACGTCAAGGGGACCGATATTAGCAGTACCTCCAGACATGTAATTCAATACTGTGTAGGGAGTCTCTGCACCAGGTGTCATGATGACTCTAAAGTATGTTAAACCTAGACCCTCTCCGAGTCTAATGGTATCGTATGCATCATTTACTGCTGCAACAATATTTTCATTACCGGTATCGGTTCCAAGGGTTAAACCGTCAGTAGCAACATTAATTGCAGGAACCAGAGAGAACGGAATAGACTCTTGTCCGGCATATCCGCTCACCGATTCCGTAGCAAAACCAAACAGTTTACCAACCACTTCATCGCTCTGCGAATTATTCCATTTAGTATAGGCTGTAACGGTGCAAGGGCCAGAAAGAGCAACAGAAGTGCCGCTTGTTGATATAGTAGCAGTTACATCAGCAACTCCCTCTTTCACATAATCAATAGAATAATGTAGCTCCATGCCAGCATTGAAAGTGAACGTCACTTTACTACCATCTCCCGTCATTGTTGGCTTCGAAATGGTCTCTACAGAAAACGTTTCTCCCGCATCTCCTGTGATCGTTCTGAAAACGAGATTGTTCTGATAGGTAACATTATTGAAATCAGATATCTCCCCGGCCAGTGCCAACACACTTTCGCTATCTTCAGTCTGGAATACTAAGGTTTTAGTTCCTTCGATATCAGTATTTGCCATTATATAAGAAAAAGAGCTGCTTCCCATCAGTTTAATATTCAGTACAGGTAAGCCGCTAACAATACTTGCGTTATCATTATGCCAACCATCAAGAGTAAGAGTGTTTGTTTCATGATTGTAAGCATTTTTTTCGCTGATACCACCAATTTTACCAGCTATATCTTGGTGTTTAGACATTTGAATGCCCCCCACAATTAACTGATAACCCTCTTCAAAGTACACATTATTACCATCGTCACATCTTACTAATGGATCTTCGAGTCTTAAAGTAGCATCTTGAGTTATATTATAATTACTTGCTTCTGTAGGAATCAATTTCAAACTTCCGACAGTTGTTCCTGAAGATTTCAATGTCAGTGTTGGTTCTGTATCACCTGTACCCTTTATTGGAGCCTGAGTTGATGATGTAATTGTATTGTCTCCTATCAAATCAATAACAAGTCCATCAATAGATGTCGTAATACCTTCAGTCAAATTGGCACCCTCCAGTGTCAGCGTTGCCGGAGTCGTATCACCTGCCGGTGTGAAAGACACAGTACCGTCACCAAGCACATTTCCTTTGTTGGCATCTGTTACCTGAATGTCACCAATCCAAAGGTCATAATCCACTGCCCACGCCATGTTCGGGATAATCACCATGGCAAACAAGACGGAAAGCAGTCTGAGCCTTCGCGTCAGGTTCTGTTGGTTGAAAAATCTTTTGTTCATAATGTTGTTATTGTTTTTAATTGTTATTGTTTCTGCTTTATCAGTTTATGCTTGGTTATGCAATCTACACTTTTCGGCTACAAAGTTACGAAAAAGCGAGCAAAAAACCAAAGGAAAATTCATTTTTCTTTGTTTTTTCGAGCGAAAGTAACTTCTCGCGTAGCGAAAGGGTACGAAGTTTTCGCGACATAACCAAAGGTTATGGCGATTTATTTTTCTTTTTTTGCATAATCATCCGCCAGATGGATTAAGCCGTTGATTGACAGAAAGATAATGGCGGAGAATTTTTGAGCAACGGAGGTAATTGCAATGAGGTCGCACCTAAGCCGTCGTGAGACCGGACTTAAGCAGTAATAAGGCCGTACTTAATGAATCTGCCACTTAAGTGGTAGATATCTAGGACTAAAGTGCTATGATACTGCTACTATAGTGGTAGCATCCTAGGACTTAAGTGGCAGATTAAAGAACAGGGACTTAACCGGCGCTTAAGTCCGGCCTAAAAAGCAGGGAGCGGCGAGCAAAGAGAAAAGAGCGGGAAGCAAAGGGCGGGAAACTGGGAGCAGAGAGCAGGGGTAACAAAAATCCTCCGCCATCATTCTGCTGTCTATCAGGCAGTTAGAATGGGGGGCGGAGAATTATTGCCTTTTTTACTTTTCTTGGTTATTTCGGTCTTAGATGGGCAGTGAGAGCACGAAGCGGGCTCCGGGACCAGCGAACGCGGTGTCGAGCACGAGGTCGCCACCGAGACGACGGGCAATGTTGCGGGCTACGGTGAGTCCGATGCCCTGTCCGTCGAAGAACTGGTTGAGCTTCACGTAAGGCTCGAAGACCTTCTCAGCGTCGTCAGCCTCAATGCCTGAGCCTGTGTCCTCGACGGTGTAGATGGCCTGCATCTTGTCCATATCGACAGTAACGGCAAGCGTGACGGAGCCTTCGGTGGTGAACTTCAGCGCGTTGTCCAACACGTGAACCAGCGAGCGTGCGGCCTTCTGCAGATTGGTGGACATCATCGTAGCTGCTGCTGTGGGATCCACCGTCTGATTGAACTTGATGTACTGAGCCTGGTCGATGCCCGACTGGCGCACAGCCTCTTCGGCCACCTGAGCGACCATGATGTTATCGGTGCGCTCGAAGGGAGCCTGGTTGGGCTGAATCTCGTCCAAATCGGAAATCTTGCCAGCCAAAGCTGCCAGCTTCTGGTCGCCTGTAGCCATAAGGTCACTAACGACCTGCTTCATGGCCTCAGCCTTCTTCTGAGCGTCCTGCTGCAACTGGTTGTTAGCCTCCTGCAACTGCTGGACGGTATTCTGCAGGGCCTCGTTAGCGGCACGAGCCTTGTCCTGCTCTTCGTTCATCTTGTCGAAAGCGAGCAAAGCCTGCTCGTAACCTTCGCCAACATTGTCAAAGTTTTTCTCCAGCGCACGATAGTCCTCGAGCAGCTTCTGCTGTTCGTTGACGCGCTGCTGGTAGTCGTCGAGCAGACGCTGCTGCTCCTCAGCCTGTTTGGCGCTGGCCTTGTTCTGTGTGTACAGTGCGTAAGCCAACACGATAGCTGCGACTAATGCTACAACAAAAGCGTAAACCATAATCTCTAAACGTTAAACACTAATCAGGAAATGCTATCAGGCCTTTTTCTCGACCTTCATAAACTTAGTGAAACCGGTCATTGCCAGCACTTTATAGATTTCGGGGCTGACATTGGTCATCTTGAACTGACCCTTCTGCTGCATGACAGTACGCATGGTTTTCTGGATGATACGCAGACCTGAAGAGGCCATGTAAGTAAGATCTGAGCAGTCCATCTCGAGATCTACGCCGCCATCTGCCAATGCGGGCTGGATGTCTTGTTCGAACTGAGGAGCATTCATCGTGTCAATACGCTCACCTGTCTTAATGATGGTCTTACCACCTTCTTTGATAATCTGTGTCATAATTGTTTAATTTTTTGATTATTGATGTTTTTAATGTTTTAAACTTGAATGTCTTTTTTCATCGTGAGCAAATTCTTGCCCTCCAAACGCTGATAGGTTACTTCGTTCATGATGTTCTTGACAATAAAGATACCCATCCCACCGAGGTCGCGCTCCGCAGGATTGACATCCATATCGGCGCTTTCCTTCATGGTAGGGTCAAACTCCTTGCCACGATCACTGAGAACGAAGGTAAGTTCCTTTCCGTCGGACTCAGCCAGCAGCTCGATGTCTGCCGTCTTGCCTTCAGGATACGCATAGGAAATGACGTTGACCACCATCTCCTCCATCACCAGATTAAGGTTCATCTGAAGTTCCAAGTCGAGCCCCAGCTCTTCGCCGATTTCCTCGACAAACTGGTTTACTTTCTCCAGCTCGCTCATCTGGTTTTTCAGTCTTAGTTCCTTTCTCATAATCCTATAGTTTATTTTCAGTTATTCTCTTCTTTGATAAACTTCACACAAATCATGGTGAGGTCGTCGTTCGGTTCTGCACCGTCACGATGTTTCTCAACCTCCGCACGCAGCATCTCGACCGTCTGCTCGCAGCTCTCGAAGGGCACCGTCTCCATGAGTTCCAGGATGCGCTCGTCGGAGAACTGCTCCTGCTGACGGTTTTCGGCCTCGTTGAGTCCGTCGGTATAGACGAACAGTGGGCAGTTGGTGATATCTGCTATTTCTTCGCCCTCGTAATCGAGTTCGGGAATGATTCCTACAGGGGCGTTAGGTACCATATCGATGAATTCGGGCTTGCCGTTACGCAGGAGTACGGGGGGATTATGGCCTGCATTACAGAAGTCCAAATGACCTGTCTCGAGGTCGAGCAAGCCCAGGAACATCGTAACGAACATACCCGTCTCGTTGTCCTCACCCGACAGGGCGTTGTTGATGCGTGTGGCAATCTCGGCAGGTTTCATCTCCTGAGCGGCCAGCGTACAGAACAGTCGTGTGGCCTGAGCCATAAACAGTGAGGCCGGCACACCCTTGCCCGATACGTCGCCCAGACAGAAGTACAGCTTGTCGCTCTTGCCTTCCTCGTGGCTCTCGGCCAGATAGTAGCCGTAAAGGTCGCCACCAACCTCCTTTGCAGGCGTCATAGAGCCGTAGAGGTCGAGGTCGGGACGGCTGGGGAACGTGCGCGGCACCATGCCCATCTGGATGTTTCGGGCGATACGCAGGTCGCTCTCGATACGCTCCTTGGCGGTCGTCGTCTCCTCCAGCTGGTCGTAGGCGGTAAGAAGTTCCTCGTGGGTAGCCTGCAGCTGGTCGTGGGCTTTCTTCAAGCGCCGTGCAGCAATGATGCGGAACACGGTGAATACCACGAGACTGAGCAGCACCAAGCCACCGATGATCAGCATGCTGCGGAACTGGGCACGCTCCTGCTCCATCTTCAGCTGTTCCTGTTCGCGCTGCAGCTCGTCGACGTGCAGAATAGAGTTCATTTCCGCCAGCGTGCTCTTCGTCTCGACATTGTTCAGCGAGTCCTTCAGGAAATACATCCGCTTATAGAGTCCCGACAGTTCCTGATAGCGGTTCAACCCCTCCAAGATGTCCGTTCGCTGCAGGGCGACAGACAGATATACGCTCTTGTCCTCATTGGGATCCACGAGGTCCATGCGTCGGTTGTTCAGATGCAGGGCCTCCATGAATCGTCCCTGTTTCAGTCGCAGCTGGGCGGCAACCGTCAGCCACGCAGTAGTCAGATAGTTATCTTCTTCGTGTACGAAGGAGTAAGCGTCGTCCAGCTTCTTCTCCGCACGATCGTAGTCCCCCAGTCCTGTGGCTGCCTGGACACAGGCAACGTCATAATAGAACCAAAGGATTTCCTTGACGTCATTTTTAAACTCCGGATGCTCAACAATCATCGTATCAATAGCAGCCTGCCATTTCACAGTCAGTTCGTCGAGCTCCTTATAGCGTTTCTGCTCGTTGAGCACGTCGCCGTAGTAGGAGAACACTTCCGAAACGACACCCATCAGCGGTCTCATCTGCAGTATGATGTCAAGGCCTTTCTTATAGGCATCGGCACTCTCGTCGAGGTTGTTCATGTTCAGATAGACATTACCCATCATGTAGTAGGCAATGGCCAATCCCCTCTGATTGCCGCGTTCCTTGGCGTCATCATACATGGCCTCCACCTCGCGCAGCGCCTTGTTCTTACTATTCGTATAATATATATAGGTATTAACGAGATAGCTCCACGTCTCGTAGTAGTGATTCCAGTCCTCCAATTCACGCAACTCCTTCATATCCTCAGGAGCGTGCTTAAGGACAGAATCCGTCTCCCCATTATTAAAGTATGTACTGTTACGACCTGCCAACAGACGCCCCAGATATTCGAAGTCATTCGTCTTCCTGGCCTTAGCGATTTCCTGTTGATAATTCACAGCACCCACCTCGAGAGGCATCAGGATGCTTCCCCAGAGACAGATGATGATGGTCAGTATCGCTCTTAACATACGCACAATGGTTCAGACGATGACTCGCGTCTTATGATAATTCTCGCGGAACTCCGAGGGCGAACAGCCTTTCTTCTTCTTGAAGATGCGGTTGAAGTTGCTCAGATTGTTGAATCCGCTCTGGAAACTGATTTCGGCAATGCTCCTGGCAGTGTCGACGAGCATACGGCTGGCATAGCCCAGACGCATCTCGATGATATAATCGCTCAGGTTACGGCCCGTGTGTAACTTGAAGAAGCGGCTGAAGGCCGAAGGACTCATACCCGCAATGTCAGCCAGCGTGTTCAGGCGGATTTCGTCCATATAGTTCTTGGCGATATAGTTCTTAACTTTCAGCACACGGCGTGAGTCGCTCTCCACTTCGACCTTGGCATAGCTCGAAGTAGCCAGCGTGCGGGCACCCTCACAGCGCGACAGTTCGTAGAGTATGGTCAGGAACTGCATCACAGCATAGAAGCCGTCCTTCACACTGCTGAGCGTGTCGAGCTGCTGATAGACGCGCATGATGGCATCCATGGGGAACGACAGGCCTTTACGGGCTTCCTTCAGCATTTTCCGCAGGCTGTGGAAGGGGTTACGTGAGAGGAATCCGTCGTCGCTCAAGTCCAGATAGAACTGGACGGTGATCTCGCGGATGTCGTCGCTGGTACAGGTGTTCTGTTCCCAGACGTGTTCAAGATCAGGACTGGTGATGAGTACGAGGTCGTAGTCGCCAATGACCTCGTTAGAGTCGCCAACGATACGCCGCACACCGGCAGCGTGCTCAACGAAATTGAGCTCGAACACCTCGTGGTTGTGGATGGGATAGGTGAACTCCTTCTTCCTGCGGTCGGCAATATAGAGGGCGTCCTTACCCATCAGTGGGGTGATTTCGTGGATGACTCGTGACTCTTCCATCAAATTTTCAGTTCTTTCAATATATCACTCATGCGCTGCATATTCTTGATGCGCATTGGCACCAGGGGCAGGCGCAATACGTTCTCGATAAAGCCCATCTCGCTGAGCATTGCCTTCACACCGGCGGGATTGCCGTCGACGAAGAGCAGCGAGAAAAGATCGGTGAAGCGGTGGTGAATCTTGCGGGCAGGGTCGTATTCGCCGCGCATCTGCAGGCGAATCATCTTCGAGAACTCCTTAGGCAGCGCATTGCCAATGACACTGATGACACCGACGGCACCACACGACACCATCGGGAATGTCAGCGCGTCGTCGCCACTGATGACGTCGAAGTCGTTGGGCTTGTTCTTGATGATTTCGTCGACCTGCTCCAGATTGCCCGATGCCTCCTTGATAGCCACGATATTCTCGCAATCGTTGGCCAGACGCACCGTCGTGGCAGCCGTCATATTGACGCCCGTACGTCCTGGAACGTTATACAGCACCACTGGCAGCTTCGTGGCTGCGGCAATGGTCTTGAAATGCTGATAGAGTCCTTCCTGCGAAGGCTTGTTGTAATAGGGACAAACGCTCAGAATGCCGTCGATACCCTGGAAGTCGCGCGTCTGCAACTCTTCAACGATAGCTGCGGTATTGTTGCCGCCACAACCCATGAGGATGGGCACGCGGCCTCCCACCAGACTCACTATCGTCTCTTTGATTTTTTGCTTTTCGTCGGCCGTGAGCACGGGAGTCTCACCGGTAGTAGCCAGAATGCACAGGAAATCAGCACCGTTGTCGAGCTGATACTCGACAAGACGAACGAGTGACTTATAGTCCACCGATCCGTCCTCCTTGAAGGGCGTCACCAATGCTATACCCAGCCCTTTGAAGATATTTCGTACCATATAAAAATTAAGAATTCTTACTTATCGTGCGCAAAATTACTAATTTTTATTGGAAACGAATAGCATTTTGCAAAAAAAATATCATTTTTCAGTGCAAATATGCATAAAAGTACCAATAAGTGCCTTCATATTGACGGAAAACTGCCACTTGACGAGCCTTCTTGTCGGGATACTGCGCCTCAAGACGTTGCATATCCTGATAGTCGGTCTCCAACACCTCGTCCTGATAGTTGACCTGACGGTTCGAACGCAGGTGGTTGTACTGTATCAAAGCCTGCTTGTAGTAGCGGGGCAGCTGCTTGTCAATCTTGTAATGACGCGGCAGCACTTCGACAAAACGGTCAAGGTTCTTGTTGATGAGGTAACCGCAGAGCTCGTAGTCGCCACCTTTCTTGATAAACTCATCACCCTTACCGGTAATGGGATACTGAAAGAGGCGTTCACCCAGCAGGTGTTCGTGGTTCAGCGCCTCCATACGCAGCTGGAGAAGTTTGCGGTTCGTCTTGTCAGAACGCTCGCCAACCTTCAAGGCTTCCTGATAGTCACCTTTGGCCATGAGGGTCTCCATGTGCTGAGCGTATAGATCTACGTCACGAGGAGCAATGGCTATGCCGATGACAAGCATCAGCACAGCCATGATGAGAGATATCTGCCACGTACGGCGAAAATTCACTTTCATATACGAGATGAATTCTTCAATTCTCTAATTCTTGATTAAAAAACTCACTTACAGTTTTCTGAGGACGACTGCTGAACGGGCAGGGATATAGAGCTTGAGCCACTCCTTCTTGTCCTGCACATACAGCGGGTCGTAGTTGGTGAGGTGGGTAATGGTGTCGTCGGCAAAGCCATTGCCGCCAAACTCCTTCGCATCGGTGTTCAATACCACCTCATAAGAGCCCGTAGGAACGAGGAAGCCGTAGTCGGTATACGAACGTGTGGGCGAGAAGTTGAAGACGAAAACGAGGTCGCCACGCATGTAGCACAGCACCTGGTCACCATCGTCGTGCCAAATCTCCGTCACAGGCGTTGCCTGGAAGTTCTTCTGCGACTTGATGACCTCCAACATCTTACGGTCGAAATCTCCGAGCCAGTGGTAGCAGAGGTCTTTGTTGTCCACGAGGTTCCACTGACGACGGGCATATTTGTACGACCAGCCGTTACCCTCGCGTGGGAAGTCAATCCATTCGGGATGTCCGAACTCGTTACCCATGAAGTTAAGGTAACCGCCGTTGATGGCACCGGCCGTCACAAGGCGAATCATCTTGTGCAGGGCGATACCGCGCTGAGCGAGGTCGTTGACGTCCTTCTTGGCGAAGTGCCAGTACATATCGGCATCAATCAGGCGGAAGATAATGGTTTTGTCGCCCACCAAAGCCTGGTCGTGCGACTCGCAATACGAGATGGTCTTCTCGTCGGGACGGCGGTTTTTCACTTCCCAGAAGATGCTGCAGACGTTGATATCCTCGTCGCGCACCTCCTTGATGGTCTTGATCCAGTAGTCGGGGATGTTCATCGCCATGCGATAGTCGAAGCCGTAACCGCCATCCTCGAACTTAGCTGCAAGGCCGGGCATGCCGGACACTTCCTCGGCAATGGTGATGGCGTTCTTGTTGACCTCGTGAATCAGGCAGTTAGCCAGCGTCAGGTAGCAGATGGCGTTGTCGTCCTCGTGACCATTGAAGTAATCGCCGTAGCCTCCGAAGGCCTCACCTAGACCGTGCGAGTAATAAAGCATAGAGGTCACGCCATCGAAGCGGAAACCGTCGAACTTAAACTCCTCCAGCCAGTACTTACAGTTGGAGAGCAGGAAATGGAGCACGTCGTCCTTGCCATAGTCGAAGCACAGCGAGTCCCAGGCGGGATGCTCATGGCGGTCACCGGGATAGAAGAACTGGTTGGGGTCGCCAGCGAGGTTGCCCAAACCTTCGACCTCGTTCTTTACGGCGTGTGAGTGAACGATATCCATAATGACGGCAATACCCATCTTGTGAGCGGTGTCAATCATCTCCTTCAAATCCTCGGGAGTACCGAAACGGCTGCTGGGAGCGAAGAAGCTGCTGACGTGGTAGCCGAAGGAGCCGTAGTAGGGATGCTCCTGAATAGCCATTACCTGAATGGCGTTATAGCCGTCCTTTTTTACACGGGGCAGCACGTTCTCGGTGAATTCCTTGTAGGTGCCGACTTTCTCAGCGTCCTGACTCATTCCCACGTGGCACTCGTAAATCAACAGCGGAGACTTGTTGGGCTTGAAGGTCTTTTTCTTCCACTCGTAGGGCTTTTCGGGGTTCCATACTTGAGCAGAGAAGATCTTCGTCTGGTCGTCCTGCACCACACGACGGCACCAAGCGGGAATGCGCTCGCCTTCTCCCCCATTCCACTTCACCTTCATCTTATAAAGCTGTCCGTGTTTGAGGGCTTTCTCCGAGAGTTTCAACTCCCAGTTGCCTGTGCCTTCAATGCGCTTGCACTTGTACTTCTCGTCCTCCTGCCAGTTGTTGAAATCGCCAATGAGATAGATTTCTGTGGCGTTAGGTGCCCACTCGCGGAACACCCAGCCCTTAGCGAGCTTGTGGAGACCAAAATAGAGGTGACCGCTGGCAAAGTCAGACAGGGTCATCTTGCCGTTACGCGTCAACTGTCCGATCTTCCACAAAGCGTGGTCGTGACGGCCTCTGATGGCCTGCTCGAAGGGTTCGAGCCAGCCGTCGTCGCGTACAAGTCCAATATGTTGGGGAACTTCTACCTTTTTCTTCGGAGCTGCTTTCTTTGCAGCAGTTTTCTTTGCAGGAGCCTTCTTGGCTGCTGTTGTTGTTTTCTTTGTTGTTGCCATAATATTTAGGTAATGTAGGGTTGTTAGCAATTGTTGGGTTATAGGGATTAGGCCTTCACTTTGAAGATGGCCTTTTTAATCTCGGGGAAACCTGTGATGCAGGGAGCGTGACCGTCCTGCGGGAAGAAAATAGCCATCATACCAGGCTGACAGGTGACATAGCTGTCGGCAGCGAGGTCGGGAATCTTCGTAATATCCTTCTCGGCATTATATTCGGCCTTCGGCAACTGGTCGCGCTGGGTATAGCCGAAGGTTTCCTCGCCCGACAGCGGAATCTGGATGTCAATCATCTTGTCGTGGGTCTCAATGACTGCCTCCTCGGGGGAACGGCCTTTGGCGACCTGGATGTTGACAAAGAGGTCTTTGCCTACGATTTCGTGCTTACCGGGCTCAAGGGCGTTGAGGTCGTGCTGAGCAAGGAACTCTACTACCTTCGGGAACAGCGGATTCACCGAGGCGTAATTCTTGAGGTTTTCAATCTTGTCGATAATCATAACAATCTTATTTTTAAGTAGTTTAACACATTTATCTCTTTACTTGTCGCTTGCCGCGAACATATGAACCTTGGGCTGTGACATTGCCGTTGCGGTCCTTTTCCACAAAGTCACCGTCACGCTTGTCGTCGACATAGGTACCCTCAAAGCGCTTGCCTTCCTTGTCCTCCTCGATGGCAGGACCGTTGCGCTTTCCGGCCTTGAAATGACCCTTGAACTTCGAACCGTCGGCATAGCGGGCAATACCCTCGCCGTGTATCTTGCCGTCTTTGAACTGTCCTTCAAAGACGTCGCCATTAGCAGTTGTCAGCTTGCCGCGACCGTTGGGCTTGTCTTTCTTCCATTCGCCCTGATAGGTATCGCCATGCTTCCACACGAGCATACCCTGTCCGGACTTGTCGCCATTCAAGAACTGGCCTGTATATTTGTCGCCATTGGCATAGCGGAAGACTCCCTGGCCCGTACGCGAGCCCTCGACATAATCGCCTTCATAGACGTCTCCGTTCTGGAAGCGGTAGATGCCTTTGCCCTGTTGTCTGTCGTTGACGAACTGGCCTATATAGACGTCGCCATTGGAGTATTTATACTGGCCCTTGCCGTTCTGGTGGTCATTCACCCACTGGCCGTCGTACACCGAGCCGTCGCCCCAGTCGAAACGGCCCTTGCCGCTCTTCTTGTCCTGTTTCCACTCGCCGTCGTAGTAAGCACCGGCCTTGAACGTGTAACGACCGTGCCCGTGACGCAGGTCAGCCTTCCATTCGCCGTCGTACTTGTCACCATTGAAATAGTACATCACACCATGGCCTTCGCGGTCGTCGCGGTACCAGAGACCGTCATACCTATTATTATTGGCATAGTAGTAGATGCCCTTACCATGCTGGTGATCCTGCATCCACTCACCCTCGTATTTCTCGCCATCGGCAAAGGTGTAGATACCGAAGCCCTGACGCTTGCCCTTGACGTATTCGCCCTCAAACATATCGCCGTCCTTCCATGTGGTGCGTCCCTTGCCATGCGGCTTTCCTGCCTGCATCTCGCCTTGATAGCTGCCACCGTCCTTCATCTTGTACGAGCCCAGCGTGATTTTCTGTGCCGACACCCCGAGTGCGGCCGCCATCAATATTGTCGTGAGTATATATTTTGTCTTAACCATAATTCTTTGTCGTATTATCAAAAACTTTACAAAGGTACACAAAATATCCGATACCACCAAATATTTTGCGGAATCTTATCCGTTTTTTGGATTTATTTTGTAATTTTGGATAGAAAAAGCAATCTTTCTTTGTATAAAGGCAGTTCGGGGGATTGGGAAATGTCGCGGGTTACGATTTGGAGACCGTTCTCAATTCCACGTTCTGCATTGAATTGCTTTCAAAGAACCCGTGACTCCGAGCCACCAGCCGTTTTAATGACCCTTCATCGCTGCAAAGGTAAGAAGAATTGTTGAAATAACCAAATTCTGTGGACACTTTATTATGTCAGAACCGTTAAATAAAAGTGAAAAAACAAATTTTTCCGATTCTTTTTTGTACCTTTGCACTCAATAATATCAGAAGATAGCAAATGGATATTACTTAATGGTTTGACAAAAGATGAAGAAACTGACATTTATATATTTAGGTATAGTGATTGCTGCATTGTGTAGTTGCAATGGCAGAAAGATGATGGCGCAATTAGATGAGATCAGTAAAATTGCCGATGATAACCCAGACTCCGCACTTACGTTGCTAAGTAAGTTCGATACTGACAAGAATGAATGGGGAAAAGGTGACAGGATGCATTATGAACTCATAAGACTAAAGGCTGAAAATAAATCGGGTATAAAATTCACATCAGATTCGATTATCAAAGATGTTGTTGCTTATTATAAAGACAACGGAAATGCCAATGAAATAATGCTTGCATATTATCTGTTAGGACGGGCTTATAGCGATATGGAAGAGGCACCAGAGGCATTACAAGCTTATTATGATGCCATTTCTATGGCTGACACGACCAATACATCTTGTGATTTTAGAACTTTAACAGTCGTGTATGGACAAATGTCCCGAATATTCCATAAGCAGAATCTTCCTCATGATGAGATATGGGCGTTGAGGCATTATGTTGAGTTTATTCGTAGGAATGGGAATCTTAAAGATTATATTATGGAAACAGAGCAGCTTATAAGGCCTTATTATCTTCTTAACAAAAAGGATAGTGTGCTAAATCTAATAAATAATACATACTCGTCATTGAAACAGTTGGGGGAACACCAAGAAGCTGCGGATGCATTAGTCGTTTCAATATCTATTTATTTAGAACGTGGTGATTTGACCAAGGCAAAACATGCGATGGATATATTCGAAAAAGAGTCTGGATTGTTTGACGAGTATGGGAATATAGCCAAAGGCCGTGAACATTACTATTATACAAAAGGCCTATATGAACTTGCTATCAACCAACTTGGTTCTGCAGAATATTATTTCCGTAAAGCCATCAAATATGGATATCTTTCAGAAGGATACAAAGGATTACTATCCATATATAGAGAAAAACATAATATTGATTCTGTGAATTGTTTTTCCCGCTTATATGAGGCAGCACAAGACTCTTTGCATAATAAGATGCAGACAGACGCAATTCACCAGATGTCTTCTCTTTATAACTACAGCCGAAGTCAAAAAGAGGCTGAACAAGAAAGAGAAAAGGCTCAAGATAGACTATATCTGCTTAGTCTTATCTCGTTTGCAACAATAGTTTTATTAATAGTTATTATTGTCGTTGTTTGGCTGTATAGAAAGAATCAGGAAGAAAAAAAGGCAAGAATAGCCGAATTAGAAGAAACACTTAATAGTGCAAAATCCCAAAGAAATGCTATTCAGGAGGAATTAAGGATATTAAAGGAAAAAGACTATGAGAGTATAATAGCGATTAAAGAAAAACAAGAGATTGAGTTGTCAAAAAGAATAGAATTCCTGGAGGCTAAGAACAACAATAAAAAGGATGCAAATGACATCACACGTATTGATAATCTTGAAAATTTTCTCGGTAGTGCCATCGCACAACAGTTTATTAAGAAAGCAACCAGCAAATCTGAAAGAATTAAGCCAACAGGGACTGAATGGAACTTATTGATATCTCAATTTAGCAAAGACATCCCAGTTACATATAAGTCTTTTGGACAAGGTAGATCTTTATCACAATTAGAACAGCGCATATGCATTCTTCTTATTCTTGATATCCAAGAAAAGAACATATCACTTATGACAGATTCTTTTGCCTCAACGGTATCGAATGCAAAATCACGTGCTAATGAAAAACTTTATGGAAAGAAAGATGCTCATTCGCTTAAAAATAACCTCATAAATAGGCTTCATCGCTCTTGACGAATTTTGACGAATATTTTTTGTAACTCATTGTGTTATAATAGGTTTTAGGGGGGGGCAATTTCTTTCTCAACGAATTTTGGCGAAACGAAAAAGCCTCAGATTTTTGGTTGAATAATTATGTTGAGATACCTTTGCAGAAAAATACAAATATGCAAAGGAAATGAAAAGAAGTATTTTAGCTTTAGTATTGATTTTATCGGCATCTTTATCTGATGCCAAAGTGCAACACGTATGTGATGAAGTGTTTCTTCAGGTATCACTTACAGACCCGACAGAAGATCAAAAGCCAATTAAGAGAAGTCCTGTTGTAATTCCTTCTGTCAGTCTTGAAGGGCACAATTTGATTTTTGCTACATCTTGTGATGGCTGCATTCTCCGGTTACTAAACGAAGACGGCGATGTGGAATACATGGTGGTTATAACTGACGAGACCACAAGTTTAACGTTGCCGTCATATCTCTCTGGGGAGTATGAACTCCAGATTGTTCGTGGCTGTTATTGTTTCTACGGTTACATTAACCTTTAACGCATTACGGATGAATCAAGTACAATGGGCATTACACCAATTTCTACAGAGTTTAGGCATTAAGGTGCCTTACTCTGTAGTCCGAAAATTGCTTGACACTCCAGTTGGTACAACACTTAGAGGAATAAGCGATTCACTTGATTCATTGCACATTGACAATAGTGTCTATCAACTTCCTAAAGAATATCTAAAGGAGTTGGACTATCCATACTTGATGGTGCTTTCAAATAGTAAGGAGGGGTTTGCAATCATTACAAATGACAATGAAAAAGAAAAGGCTTTGCCCAAATGGGACGGTGTAGTATTAGCCGCTAAAAAAACTAATGCCACACCTATATATAACTATGTATGGCTACGTGATGCCATTGATAACATATGCAATAGTCACCTAGAGCTAATTTTCTCTGCCATAGTCGTCGCATTTGCGATGTTATTACAACCAAACCTTTTCACTATGAGTCATGTGTTTTTGTCTCTCATTGGCATCTGGGTTTCGATTTCTTTACTCAGAAAGGATTATTCTGAAAGTAATTCCACAGGAAGATACTGTAAAATCGGACGTTTCATAGATTGTCAAAGTGTACTTGATTCCAAGGGTAGCAGATTTTGGAGATTTCTTCGATTGAGCGACTTGGGCTTTTTCTTCTTTTCTACTCAACTGTTCCTTGTATTGATTTCTAACAACGGATGGCAGACATTTTCACTGATACTCCTAATAATTGGCTGTTGTTTTACAGTCTATTCGGTAGTGTATCAAATAACTGTCATCCACAAGGTTTGCTTGTACTGTATGTCAGTCAACCTAATTACATGGTTAGACACCATTCTTATAACCACTAATGCACCATTACCAAAGGTTGGCACCCCCTATATTTTTATATTCTCTGTTTTAATATCTTATTTGATATGGTCTTTTACAGTCCGCAACGTGAGTCTTTCTCGGCAGACATATTCATTGAGGAATCGTTTGTCGGTGCTGTATAGAAGGGGACTCTTTGAATGGCTATTGTCGCAGGAAAGAGAACTTGAAGAAATTAGTGACAATTATGCAGAATGCAGTGGGATAAATGGAACAGATACAATAACCGTTTTTGTTCACCCCCAATGCAAAAAATGCAAAACTGTTGAGGCAGCCATTTCCCAATTAAGCCAAATAGCCAGAGTCAAAATTGTATCATTAGCAGCAAAAGCCCCAGAGGTTAGACTTTATTGTGAGAGGAATCAAATAGTAAGAACTCCGACAATTGTTGTAGATGGTCATGAATTGCCGGAGGTCTATGATATAGGGGATCTGAAATACATTTTAAAATCATGAAGTCTTTCCCTATCTATACCCAGCATGATGCCATGGATTGCGGCCCGACCTGTTTAAGGATGGTAGCCGCATTCTATGGCAGGCGGTATTCCCTGCAATATCTGCGGGAGAACTGTTTTATCTCCCGACTGGGGGTGTCGATGCTGGGTATCAGTGAAGCCGCAGAGAAACTAGGAATGCATACCATAGGGCTACGTATTCCTATTTCACGGCTGATAGAGGATGTGCCCCTGCCTTGCATCATCCACTGGAACCAGAACCACTTCGTGGTACTCTATCGGATAGAAAAAAATAAGAATGGACACTTGTTTCATGTTGCAGATCCTGCAGGCAGTAAAGTAACATATACAGAAGAGGAATTTAAAAGATGTTGGCTATCTGGCAGAAATGATGGCGAAGATGAAGGTGTTGTGCTCTGTCTGGAGCCAACACCAGATTTCTATAGTCATTCAGATGAAGACGATGACAAAAAGAATAAGCGAAGCATGCTGTTCCTGTTTGAGTATCTTCGACCATATAAGAAACTGATTCTACAACTCTTTATCGGATTAGCTACAGGCTCGTTGATACAGCTTATCCTGCCATTTCTCACACAGTCTATCGTTGACTTCGGTATTACCAATCAGAATTTAGGCTATATTTATTTAGTGCTGATAGCCCAAATGGTGCTCGTTATCAGTAGCACATCTGTGGAGTTTATCCGAGGCTGGATATTGCTTCATATCGGCATGAGGGTGAATATCTCGCTGATATCTGACTATCTGGCCAAACTAATGCGCCTATCCATCGCCTATTTTGACACGAAGATGACGGGCGACATTCTTCAGCGCATCAATGATCATACTAGAATACAAGAGTTTTTGACCAGTACCAGTCTGTCAACACTCTTCTCCATTGTCAACATCATCATTTTTGGACTGGTCATCCTATTCTATAACTGGATGATATTCTTTATATTCTTTATCGGTAGTGGCTTATATATTGCCTGGGTATGGGGTTTCATGAAACGGAGGGCTGTTCTCGACCATAAGATGTTTGCACAAAATTCGGCCAATCAAAGTAATATGGTGCAACTGGTGAGTGGCATGCAGGAAATCAAACTAAATGCCTGCGAACAGCAGAAACGCTGGGAATGGGAGCATATACAGGCTCGAAAATACAGGATTACCGTCAAAGGGCTAGCCCTGTCACAATACCAGCAGTCGGGTGGCGTGTTGATAAATCAGATGAAAAATGCTATTATTACAGCCCTTGTTGCGGCATTGGTTATAAAAGGAAACATCACTCTTGGCATGATGCTTTCCATCCAATATATCATTGGACAATTGAATAGTCCTGTTGACCAACTGATAGGTTTTGTCCGTCAATATCAGGATGCCAAATTGAGTTTAGACCGACTACAGGAAATCTATAACAGAGACGACGAACGCCCTGCAGGCAAGACCAAGATTACAGATATCAAGAATGCAGACATTAGGATAGAACATCTGACATTCAGATACGACAAACTCAACGAGGTGCCTACACTTGATGACATAAACCTGGCAATTCCTAAAGGTAAGACAACTGCCATAGTAGGTCTTAGTGGCAGCGGAAAAACCACACTGCTTAAGATGATATTAGGTTTCTATGAACCAGACAAGGGGAAAGTAGTGTTGGGCTGTTCGGATATTGCCAACTATGACAAACGGGAGTGGCGTAAGCACTGCGGTACAGTGATGCAGGACGGATTCATCTTCTCAGACACTATAGCCCGAAATATCGCCCCAGGAGAAGAGCGGATTGATGAAGACAGAATGCGTGAAGCAGCAGAAACAGCCAACATCAGAGATTTCATCGAGGATTTGCCATTAGGCTATAATACAAAGATAGGAGCTGAGGGCCATGGACTAAGCATGGGCCAAAAACAGCGTATCCTTATAGCTCGCGCCGTCTATAAGAATCCTGAGTTCATCTTTATGGATGAGGCCACAAACTCGCTTGATGCCAATAACGAGTACCTGATAATGGAAAAGCTCAACCGTTTTATGCAAGGCAGGACAGCTATAGTCATCGCCCATCGTCTGAGCACAGTGAGAGATGCCGATAAAATCGTGGTGCTACAAGGAGGAAAGATTTGCGAGCAGGGCACCCACGAAGAACTGATTTGCCGTCATGGGGTATATTACACTTTAGTCAAGAACCAATTAAATGTATAATGCACGATGCCCAAGAGAAATAAGGATAGTATTATAAGAAGTGAGGACGTACAGGAGATCCTGTCAACACCTCCCCATACACTGCTGAGCGTTGGCTCGTCAGTGATTGGCGGTATATTGCTGGTTCTGTTCATCGGATGCTTTATATTTAAATACCCAGATACGATTACCTGCACTGTTACAATCACAAAAACAGAGCCGCCTGTATGGATTGTGGCTAAAACATCTGGCAGATTGCAAGAGTTGTACGCCCAAGACGGACAACATGTCAATGCTGGTGATGTGATAGCGGTGATAGAAAATCCTGCCAATACTCAGGATGTGCTGAAACTTGACTCCATATTGTCCGTACTGTTCGAAAATGGAGAAGGAATAAACCTCCATCTTGATGATGCACATCTCGGCAGTATCCAGAGTACTTATACGACATTAGCCAAGGCAATCACTGATTATAATAATTTTGTGAATAAGAATCTCTATGACCAGCGCATTGCCGCAGAGGAAGCACAGCTAAGGCCTTACTCGGAATATGTAGAATCCATTGAGAAACTGGTTTGCTATAGCCAACGTATAAAATTCCTAAGTAACGAAAACTATCAACGGGAAAAGACTCTCCACGACAAAGGACTAACTTCCACTTCTGACTTGGAATCTACCGAACAATCCTTACTTAGCAGTAATATGTCTGCCGAACAGATACGCTCATCGTTGGCTAATGCCAAAATCCAAATGGCACAAATATATAACACCATCTCAGAACTGAAGCTGCAAAAAGAACAGGAACGACAACAGCAGGAGACTATACTTTGGTCAGCATGGGAGGGCACAAGGACGGCTATTAGAGAGTGGAAACAGACATATCTGCTTCAGAGTCCTATAGAAGGATTCGTGTCATATAACAACCTGTGGAAGATAAACCAGAACATCACTTCCAGCGACAAGGCGTTTTCCGTTATCAGCAGCAGCAAGGAACAATCAATAGGCAAGGCAAAGATTCCTGTTGCAGGTTCTGGCAAGGTAAAGATAGGTCAGCGGGTCAATATTCAACTAGATGGTTATCCCTATTTGGAGTATGGTTTTCTGACTGGGTGTATAACTTCTGTTGCACTGATGCCCGATGAGGACATCTATACAGCGACCTTTGAACTACAGAATAGCCAAACGACATCATACGGCAAGGCAATTCGTCAGACTGGCGACCTTTCTGGAGTTGGGGAGATTATCACCGATGACCTTAGTGTAGCAGAAAGGATAATAGGACCTCTCAAGTATCTGTTCCATAGGAATCTTCGTAATTAACATATTAGTGCACAAAATATGGGTCAATTTGGTGATATGACCTTAATTTTCACCTATGAGAGTTAACAAATTAAGTTTAATTAATTTTTTTCAAGATGAACAAAACAAATTTAGAAATGTTCAAAATGAGCAAGGCTCAGATGAACAATGTGAATGGTGGAAGAAAAATCAAATGCGTTGTCCTTGACGTTGAAAGCGGCTGGTCCAAAGAGATTGTAATGGAATCAGCTGTATCTGTTGATGATGCTGTTGAGGTTTTAAATGATGCTTATGGCGATTGGGCATTTATTACCTGTTAAACAAATGAGGCGATTGTATGCGTATGAATCCTTTTTTTAACATTATATTAAAAATGACTATTCCTTCATATCTGATAATGATGAATAGTCATGCAAGTAATTCTACTATTCTATCAGTGACTTATGATGTTTATTATCAAAAGTTTGAGGAAGAACCCAAACAGGAGAAAGACTTGATGCGTTTGGATATTGGGGAAAATTCATCGCAATTTGTCAGTGTTATTGGCGAGTTCCTGGCAA
>Ga0256404_1004142_pt1 | contig 27827 bp, 19 predicted proteins | sample RumenRJG_01DNA_FD_185990 | JGI IMG/M metagenome (GOLD analysis project Ga0256404, IMG submission 185990) | Bovine rumen microbial communities from Lethbridge, Alberta, Canada - RJG_01 | ecosystem: Host-associated > Mammals > Digestive system > Stomach > Rumen | place: Canada: Alberta | collected...
AGCTTAACTTTCTGGAGACAATTTCTCTATTGATAAATTTTGATTGCGAAAAATTGAGAAAAGATTGTATAAAAAGCAGAACTGTTGTCCAGATTTTGACCTTTTGACGATTTTCCTTAAGTAATAAAGCGCCTTGTTTTAACCATTACTCTTCCTTTGATTACCTTAATATCTTGTGGCAATCCGGCGACAGTTACGGATTCCTCCAGTTCCGAAGCAACTTCTTCCTCTTCCGTCACTAACGGACGTGCGATTGATGCGTTCTTTGCTGCCACGAAAGACGACAACGGCACCATCACTAAAGATGATGGCGGCGTTGTTTATTGTCTGAGCCGACGTGCAACGTCGAGCGAGTGAAAACTCCCCGATAGTCGGGGAGTTCGGTGAAGCTTATAGCTTTGCACAGTCGAAAAAGGCTCCTTACAATTGTCTTGCGGACCAACGCAAGCATTGAAAGGAGCCAAATGTCGAATACCGACAACCTAAGTTTAGCGCACACCAGCTGGAACTGTAAGTACCACGTAGTTTTCGCGCCGAAGTACCGGAGGAAGGAATTCTACGGCCTCAAGAGGCTGGAGATCGGCCAGATTCTCCGGAAGCTGTGCGAATGGAAGGGGATCGTCATCCACGAGGCCGAGGTCTGCCCCGACCACGTGCACATGCTGATTTCGATCCCGCCCAAATTCTCGGTTTCCGGGATAATGGGATACCTCAAGGGCAAATCGTCTTTGATGATCTACCAAAAGTGGGGGAACGCGAAATTCAAATACCGGAACCGAGAATTCTGGTGCCGGGGGTACTACGTCGACACGGTTGGGAAAAACGCGAAGAAGATAGAGGAATACATTCGAAATCAGCTCAAGGAAGATCAGGCTGCCGTGCAGCTGTCGATCGACTTTGACGGAGACCCTTTCAAAGGGTAGCCAGCAATAGATGCGGGCGTTGGTCCGTTCCGCGGCCACCTTGAGTGGCAGCTGGTAGCAGAGGGCTTAAGTGCCCGAAAATGAAAAACCACCGGATTGTCCGGTGGATAGTTATTCTTCCTAATATTTTTGCTTAATATAGGAGCAAATAAGGGATTGTAGATACGTGTTATAATTTCAATCAGCCAAACAAGTTGGACTTGGGAGGCCGATTGGAAGACTTGTTTGGCGATGAGCTCTTCACCGGTCGGCCTCCCAAGCCCGGAAAGAGTTCCATGACAAAAGAAGACGTCTCGCGACTGTCCGACGAGGAGCTTGCAGCCCTCGCGGAAATCATCTCCGAGGAATCGGAGAGAAGGGAGAGGGAATCCGCCAGATTCGCCAAAGGCCTGAAAGCCAGGGCGATGAAAAGGGATCCGAGGTGCCCGGAATGCGCTGCCAAGCTGTGGCGCGACGGAAAAAGGAAGGACGGCGTCCAAACTTATGTTTGCCCCAAGTGCGGCAAAAAGTCCTGCGACGCCAGCGGAACCTCCCTGGCCTCGTCGAAAATGACGATGCAAACGATAGAGAAAACGATAACGCTGATTATGCTGGACTGCCCGAATTGGGTGGTTTCCTGGATACTCGGGATCGATCAGAAAACCGCTCAGTTTTGGAGGGACCGATGCTTGGACGCCAGCCAAAAATGGTCGGCGGAATCGACGCTTTCCAATCACGTCTGGATCGATGAGATGCGCTTTGCCCCAACCAGGGCGAGAGGCTTGGTGGATGGGGTTTGGAGCACCTATGCCGGCAAAATAGCCAAGGACGCTTACCTCGAAGTCGCCTTCGACTGCAGCGGAAGCGGGTTCTGCCGGCTTTACGCCGAGAAACTCGGCATGCCGACGAGGGACATGGTCGCCGAAGCTCTGGGCGGAAGGATTGCGAAAGGATCCAAGCTGACCCACGACGGGGCGCTTGCCCACAATCTCCTGGTGAAGAAATTAGGGTTGGATGATGATTGGTGCAAATTCGTACCAGGCGACAAGGAATACGAATCCAAAATGAAGCTGATGAGCAATTGCTGCAGCTATCTCAGGCATTCCTTCGAATCCCACGGCGGGATCAAATTCGCCAAGCTGGAAGCCTATGCGAATTTCTTCCTCTATCGATGGTCGCACGTCAGAAAGTACGGCCTCAAGGATGCAATATCATTCATGGTTTCGAGGGTTTGCGGAACGCCTAAGAGCCACACTTTCGCCGAATCGTTCAAGAAAACTTCGAAATGGTCGTAAAAATAATCCCTTATTTGCTCCTATATTAAGCATTTATTATACAAATCTGCTTTATTTTTCACGGAAGAATTGAAATATTTAGTCAATTTCAATATAATTAAATTAGTAAGTGACTAAATAAAAAAATGAGCGTGGCGCCTATGTTTCATGAATCGAATGTTGTTGAGTTGAAGAGCAAATTGATCGACGAGGTTAAAAACGAAATCATTGCTTTTCTGAATACAAAAGGCGGGAAGATCTACGTCGGGGTGAACGACGATGGAACGATCAACGAATCGTTTCTTGAGGAGAACAGGGACGCTCTTTCCCTGAAACTGGCATCATGGCTCCAGGAGGCGTTCTATCCTCTTCCGTCGAACCTCGTCACCTTCGATTTCGACGAGGATGGCGTGCTTGAGATTGATGTCGAAGAAGGAAACAACAAACCATATTACCTCAGGGAAAAAGGCCCAAAGCCGAGCGGCGTGTACAAAAGGGTCGGGACATCCATCCGAAAATGCAGTGAGGACGAGATCCTCAAGATGATCATGGATTCCAAGGCCTATGACTACGAGAGCGACATCAGCGACAACCAGGATCTGACCTTTCGCTTCTTGAGCAAGTTCTGCGATGAGCACGAGATTGATTTCGGCGACAAGCAGATGGTCACACTTGGATTAAGGAGAGCAAATGGTTTATATACCAACCTCGGCTTGCTTCTTTCGGATGAGTCGCCCGTGTGCGTGAAGGTCGCCGAATACGACGGCCAAATGAACTTCAAGCTCAAGAAAACGTTCGAAGGCTCTCTGCTCAAGGCACTTTTGGATACCCAGGAGCAGGCCGAGAGGATGAACGACGTCTCCGCGGTCATCGACAGGGTCTCGTGGAAAAGAATCGAGACGCCCTCATATCCTGGAAGTTCTTTACGCGAGATCATCCTGAACGCCTTCTGCCACACGAACTATTTCATCAGATCGAACATCAAGGTTGAGTTCTACAAGGACAAAGTGAAGATCACAAGCCCCGGCGGACTGTATAAGACGACGCTCGAAGACGTTTTGAAAGGCGTCCAGACCTATAGGAACGAGAGACTGGTCCATCTACTTGATAAGCTTGGGCTGATCGAGAATTACGGCACCGGGATCGCAAGGACTCTGAATGCCTACAAAGGCACAGGAAAGGAGCCAGAGTTCTACGACAGCGAGAACTTCTTCATCGTGTATCTTCCGAACCTCAATTACCGTGACGAAATAAATGACGAAATAAATGACGAAATAAATGACGAAATAAATGACGAAATAAATGATTTGGGGCTATCCATCATACGGACCGTGAAGAGCAACCCCGGGATAAAAGCCGACAAAATCTATGAAATCTTGTCATCGGACGACAAAGGAATCACCTTGAATATGGTCAGAAACTCGATACGTAGAGAGTTGGGCAAGTACATCGAATTGAGGGGCTCCAGGAAAACCGGAGGATATTATCTGAAAGAAGTTCCTTACAAACCTGGCGAATGACATGGAAAGCAAGAGGCACCAAAAGCTCCTTGAGCATTACAAAGCCGTTCTAGGTGAAGAGCCCGCTTTCAGCCTGAAGCTGAAGAAGAATGTCCTGCCAAACGACATGAAGCCGATAACGACGCTCGTCTTCAAGCCGACGAACGAATTGCCTTTCTGGAAGCTATGCACCATCGGTGCAGCGACTACCTGCTGCCTGAGCGCGACATCGGATGGGGTAGGAAGGCCAACCCCAGAAACGAGTACATGATGCTCATATCCCCGGAAGTGGAAATCGACGAGTCGAAGACCGAATGGCTTTTCCTCAACTCCCTTCTTTGGTCCACCGCGGAATACGCCTTTAACGAAAAGGAGGCAATCACGGTCTCCGATACGATAGACATGGGAATCAAGGGGAAATACTGCGGGACGGTATTGCTTTTGCCTGAGGCGTTCAAGACTCCGAAGATTGTGAAATGCTATTACTCGAAGCACAAATACATCAGCGTCTTCCAGGTCATGCCGATAACGAGAAAGCTGCTATCCGAAAAGCTTAGAAAAGGGACAAACGGGATCTATTGGCTCATGGATTATTTCTATACGCACGACGATGACTACAAGCTTCTGTCATCTAAGCCGTATGCCACGCTATGAGGCGGTGGCATAAATGGATATCGGCTAAATTTAGCCAAGTCCCAAAAAGATGGATTATGAAATAAACATTTATACCAATACGACCTTCCTCGTATCAACCTTCCAGTAGACATATGAAAAATCATACGTCAGTGGACATGTCTATTCCGTAGTCCACCTCGGTTCCGTAAACATGTATTTCATGTGGGAACGATGCATGTAGAGACAGTATGTAGCTTAAGGCTGAAAAATTAGAAAAAGATTGATAAATACGGAACTTTTTCAATATGAAACCAATTTTTCTTCGGCTTTTGGACAATTGGGGATTGCCTTCAAAATATGCTAGTATTTTGGGATACGTAAAAAAGCTAGATGAAATCGGGATATTTTGAAAACCGCTCTTTTGAGACCGAAAATCATAAAAAACAACCTCAATTCCTGTTGATTGCGCTGGTAAGTTGACATATTCCCCGCTGCAATTGCCAATTGATGATTTTATTACCCACTTTATTACCCACTTTATTACCCATATATGGTAAAAATATAAAATAGAAATGAGGTGGGTGGAGTGATGTGTACCCCTTTCCTGTTTTTGTCCAGGATTAGGGGTACATATCAAGGAAGACGCCCTAAAAAAGTAATTTCCTTATTCGGCCGAGAAAGTAATCGAAATCAAAATGACGTTATAGCCATCAGCTGCGAAGCGCATTTTATCGAACTCTTGGCCAGCAATGGAAGAAACATCAAATGACTCGGTGCTATTCGCCTTGGTCAAAGGATTCGTCCACGCCTTCTCTAAAAGAACGTTGTCACCGAGGCACAGCCTCCAGGAATTAGCGAAGGTGTAATCCCATGCGCCATTAGCGACGATCTTCATCGTTTTAGCATCCGAGGGAATGGTGAAAGATTGTCGTAACGTGAAGCCGTGATTCCAATAATCGGTTGCGCAACCCGTTAAAGAGAGCGATCCGTCTGCGCCATTGCTCACCGCGGAATAGCCAAAGGCGACACATTCTTTGGCTTCGCCGTCGATACTAACAGTCGGATAAGACACGTTGAAATCGATGCTCTTCACGTAATAATCACAACCACCGCTGCCATCCACGCCGAATTGCTTCAATACCTTAACGGCAGAAGAGAAGGTATTCTTCACTTCCACATATTCTCCGGCCACGGCTTGGAAGGAGGATTCTACCGCTCCAAGGTTCGTGATAAAACGATAATAGGCAGTGCCGGTATATCCGTTACTCCGAATGCGCATCGTCACGGTGTTCGTCATGCTTGGGAAAGCATATCCGTCACTTCCGTTAACATCAATCATGCGCCACCATCCGTCTGCACTGTTCACCCCGATGTGAAGTTCATTCCGCGCTGCGTTTTCCAAGGTAAAGGTGCCAGAACTCGGCGCAACCGGAGTTTGAACGTCTTGCCCAGGATTAAAGATGTTGGTATATCCCGCTTGTAAGGTGATCGCGCGAATCGAAATCGATTCCAACGTCAATGTTCTCGCGTTCAGCTGGAACGCAAGTGAGTTGAGCGTTTGGTTGTCTTTCAAGTCCAAAACGTATTCGCCACCCTCACCGTCGATATCAAAGCTTCCTTCGGCAATCGCTACGCCGCTCGACGAGGAAGCGCGATAGGCAAGGCCAGTTGCGTCCGCCTCGGTCTTTGCTTTGATCACAATCGCATCCGCATTCGCAGGTACTTCAATGCCCGCGAAACTAAGCTTTGCCCATCCATCGCTTTGAAGAACCAAATTGTCGGCACTATCCTTCGTAATGGTTTGGTTTGCTGCGCTTTCGTCATCGAAAAGAAGCTTCATCTCAAGGTCATTCTGACCTTGGAATATCTTGGTGGTATAAGGAGAAATCTCGAAGTCCATGCTGGCCGAAGCGGCGAGGTAATGATCCGTTTCTGCTTGGGCGATTTCTACCGTATAAGAGCCAGGTTCTTTGGGGGCGGAGGCAAGTTTTGTTGTTCCTTGGTAGAAATTGACGCTGAATCCTTCACCGACTTCGGGGAGTGCTACGGGTTGCCCGTCATAAACCTTGCTTGGTGAATAATCGTCTGGGAAAGAAGGCTTGGAAGGCGTTGCCTTGCCGATTTGGAAAGAAAGACTCGCTTCGCCCGCTCGATAGTTTTTCGTGGCTTCTTGGGTAAGAACGACACGATAACTTCCTACTTCATTGGGCGCGTCGTCCAGTAAGGCCTCGCCTTGATAGAAACGGCAAGTTACTTCACCTGGAGAATTGGTGGTGTAATTCTGTTCCGTAGGGACGGTTACGGCATTCCCACTATAGGTCGTATCAAGAGAGTACCCTTCAGCAAACGCCAAACCAGATTCCGCTTGAGAAATCACGAAATCCAAATGGCCTGTAACGGCAAGATAATGTTCCGTGGCTGAAATATCGACTCGGACCGTATAAGATCCAGCGTCCGTTGGCGCCGTTTCCAGCGTAACGTTGCCTTCTAAGAAGGTTACCACCGCTGAACCGTCAGAATCCGTCACCCAATCCTCTGGCGTCGGCGCAAGAACCGGCTTCCCGTCGTAAACCTTAGCGGGTTGATAAGTTGATGCAAAAGAGAAAGTGGCTTGCTTCGGAGCGGGTGGTTCGTTACTGGATGTTGAAACGCTGCTGGTTGTGCTGCTACTGCTCATTGTTGTTCCTTCTGACGAGGAGGACTGGGCGTCGAGGGATGAGTTCGGATTTCCCGTTTCGCAAGAAGACAGGAAAATCGCGGCCAAGCAAAGAACTTGGCACTTCGTCAAAACACGATGGGTCTTTTTCATAGATATACTATCCTTTTACTATTATTAAAAGCGCTTACAACGAGAGTTGCAAGAAGCCCGTTTTTGGGTGTAATTATCAGGTAATTTGTTTCTAGGTAATTATCAGGTTATTCGTTTCCGCCTTACCGACGGTCTCTTTTAGCCGAGAAAAACCGATGGCACGAGGGATCCCCTTGGTTATCATCGGTGGGAGCTGGATGGATCCTTGTGAGGGGGAAAGGCCCAGCTTCCTGGGATTCCAAGGGGCCGAGGCTCGTGCCCATCGGTGGAATTGGAATAAATAGGGTAGAAACAAGTTACCTGATAATGACAGCGAAGAAAAAAACAAAACTGACAGGACTCGCTTAATTAAAAAGGCGTGGAAAAACTATGTTCTTCGCAAATCGAGGATTAGCATCGCCCATTCACATAAACGCTTTGAGCTGATAAGTGTATCGCAACGCTCCGCTTCGCAAACTCAGTTACATCGTCCAACTGGCTTCGGAAATGTCATGTTGATTACAACCAGAAAAACATTCACCTTTCTTGTTGGTCAGATTTTTAGCGATAATCTTTCTTTTGTTTTAGACGTTCAATTCCTGATTCTTGTTCTTTACTTAGCTCGCAAAGATTGCATAACGTTTCAATAAATGACCGAAGGCAACGGGCAATTTCGGTGAGAAAAAAGAAAATTTAATTATTTTTTAGAAGATTTTTTACAAAGCTAAATCAAAATTTTGTCTTGCAATTTGTTACAATGACCTCAAATCATTGGTTGGCATTTTGAAACGCAGGCATTCGTAGGGAATCCTCAATTTGAGCCAAACAAGGAAAGGATATTTTATGCATCGTCGTATGATTTATTTCTTCATTCTTCTTTTTTTGACGTCCTTGACATCTTGTGCCGACACTAATCCAAACACCTTTTCGTCGACGATCTTGTCCAAGCAAACGGATTCTTCAACTTCTTCGTTTCATGAACATCAGTCGGACGGAATCTGGCATCACGATGAACAGGGTCATTGGCATGAATGCGTTGCAAAAGATGGAAAAAAATTAGATTATTCTGCTCATATTTTCACCGTGATTGTCGACCAAGAGGCAACACACATTGATGCAGGGCGAAAACATAATCACTGCTCCATATGTGGCTATGATTCTCCCACCGAATCCATTCCTGCTACAGGTCATGCTTTCGATAAGGCATGGCACTCCGATCAAGATGGCCATTGGCATGAATGCGCGTTGGATGGGGCAAAGGACAAAGTAGAGCCTCATCGTTTCGGAGAATGGGAAACAGAAAAAGAAGCAACTCATGCGGAAGAAGGAAAAGAGAATAGAACTTGTTTAATTTGCGGTTTTATAGAAACCCGTTCTCTGCCAAAACTGATTAAGCATACCTTTGACGATACTTGGCATAGCGATTCAAGCGGCCATTGGCATGAATGCAATGTTGACCACGAGAAATCTAAAATCGAAGAACATGTTTATCTACATCAACTAGGAGATGATGGCATCGTTCATAACGTTTGTTCGGTTTGCGGATATGTGAGTCCAACAACCATCTTTGAAAAAGTAGCACTTACTAACGAACTTTTAAAAGCAAAAACAACGATAGGGGAAGAAGCGCAGGCCAATAGTGTATCTTTTACGGATAATGCCCTGCGTGTGGCGATTGATTCTGCTGCCTCGGCCGATTTAAAAACAATCTATGTTTGGAATGATATTTATGAAGAATTTACGTTTGATGCCGATTTTGAATATACTTCTTTGTCTTATACTGGAGAAAGAGCTTCACAGTTAAAAGTCGGAACTTTGTCTATCTTATATTATCCTTTTCAAGACATTGTCAAACTGACGAATGGTGACACCCTTTTAGAAATGTGGGAAGGAGACATTCCTGCTTTGCTTCACATAGAAGTCACCTTATTAAACCGCACTCTATCGATTAGCATATCCGATAAACAGAAGCGAAAAGACCCACTTAGAGCAAATACGAAGCTCGCGGACGGAGAAATCGTAAAAATGATTCATGAGGCGTGGAGAGTTTGCTACACGTTAAGTCAAGTCACAATTTCTTATCCAATCGGCGCGACTCCCATTGCTTACAACCCTTTTGTTACGGAGAAAAAGACGCTAGGCAAAAATGACTTTGTTTTAGAAAAGCGTCGCCAAGAAGACGTTATCACGCTTGACGAAGGAACTCTTGGATTTCGAATGTTACCATCCAGCGACGCTAATAGCTTCGATTACTTGGGTAGCGCAACATTGAAACAAACGTTCTTGCCGCGTGACTCTTTCGTTTTGGATTTTACGTTGACGGCCACCATGGACAATTCTTATATTTCCAATCGAAGTTTAACTCTTGTTGTTGGTAATTGTTCGCTAAAAATCGCTTGGAACATGGAATCAATCTGGATAGGGAGGGGAGATTCATCAAAGTCGGATGTCGGTACAGGAAATGCTATTGATAAAGTCGGCGGATTCTATGACTACGCCGAAGGAAAGATGCGCATCACTTATGAAAACCGTGCCTTGCATTTTCTACATAAAAAGAAAGACAGTGAAGAATATTGTGATTTCATTGCGAATTACTACTTCGATCCCGTCCCTAACGGTGCCGATGAAGAAGTAGGAGTAAAAATCGTCGCGAAGCGTATCGCCATTCAAATTACCGATCTTACTTTAACAACAACCGTTCTTCGGTATTGAACGGACGTCTTTGTTACAGGCAATTCGTGCTGGCTTCTTTAACGGTGAAACTGTTGCTCTCGATATTTCATCGGAGAAACGCCAACGATGTTGGTAAATTGGGAATAAAAATTTGAGGTACTTGAAAAACCGCATACATCCATTATTCGCGAAATGGGTGCATCGGTTTTTTCTAACATTTTCTTGGCTGCTTCAATGCGGATCGTTTTGATGTATTGTTGTAACGAGATGCCTGACTCGGCGCGGAAAATCTTAGAAGTATAGTAACGACTATATCCAACATAAGCAGCTATGGAGTCCAAAGTAATTTTCGTTGGCTCACGGTTGTTTTGCTGCACATAAAAGCAAATTCGCTCATAGATGGTCAAAGGTGCTTTTTGATCGGCATGACGATAGAAATAGGTAAAAATGATATCAACATACGAAAGGACGATGGTGGAGGAATCTGCCAAGTTTTCTTGCTTTTCGATTTGGATGGTTTCTAAGGCAGAACGAACTGCATCGAACTCTTGTTTTTTCAAATGAAAGATACTGGGTTTAGAGATCATATCAGAACGGTTTTTGATCCAAAACGCCAATTCTTTCTTTTTTATTCTTAGGCTATAACAAGTAACTTCGCCGTCGATAATCATAACGTGGCTTTGTGGCCTCAATAAAAAAATGTCGCCTTTTTTCATAGCAAAGGGATTTTTGCTTTCGATTAATGTGGCTTTGCCTTCTTCGATAAGAAGTATTTCAAATGTATCTGCACCAGTTGACGGCTTTTCCTGTGTTTTATTCCAAAGATGGTGTTCAACGCTGATGCTGTTTAATGAAGAATTAGTTCTTATCTCTTTCTCTTCCATTTTTTATTCCTCAAAACAAGAACAAAATCGTTGCAATAAGAGTCAATCCGACCCCAATATAAGTAAAAATACCGTTTTTCTCTTTGAATAGAATTTTACCTAAAAAACAGGTCAACACAATCACCCCGCCTGAAATAACGGGATAATTTAAGGAAGCATCTAAGTGTTTTACTGCTTCCATCGACAAAGCGTTTCCTGAACCGTTGAATCCAGCCCACAGCAGCGTCATTAAGAAAGGGAAAAAGCCGAGCGAACATTGCGTATTTTGTTTTTCCTTTTTGCCGGCGATTGCGATAAACAACATGCCGACAGCGGAAAGCATGAAGATGATGAGATTAGAAAAACTTGTAAAAGCAAGGCTTGATATGCTTTTAGGAAGGCGGGAATGTAAAGAAGAAAAAATGGAGACGGCACCATTCAAACCAAATTGGATGAAACAGAGGAAAAAGAACCAAAATTCTCTTTTTTTGTTCGATCCTTCCTTTGATTTCGAAAGATGATCAAAAACTGGCAAAAAGAGCGACATCACCATGAGGACAGATCCGATGATTCGGTAGAGAGAGGGTTGTTCGTGATAATAAAAAACACCGAAGAAAAACGGAAGCGCCATACCGCCAAGCATAGTAAATAAGGTATAAATCGATATATTCCCAAAGCGCATTGCTAAAAGGCCGACGATTTGTGTGCTAAAAGAAAGAACTCCAACCAGTGTCGCGTAAAGGAAACTTGTTGTATTCCAAACAAAGCCTTGCGATAACGATATGACGCCAAAAATAAGAAATATCAACGCGCCAGTAAGGAAGGAAAAGAAAAATGTCTGAAATAGCCCTTGTGTGGCAGAACGCTGATAATATTTCATAGCCACAAATTGGCCGGCAAAACATAAAGTGCTTCCGAAAAGCATTAAAAGATAAGGCCACTCTTCCATCGCTAGTCCTCGATTCGACAGTCGGTCAAATAAACTTTTTGCCGTTGTCCGCCTTTTATTTCGATTCCGACTTGGACTTCCTTGTCACTTGGCAAGTAAAACGAAATACGACAAGAGCGGAATTCTTCATCGTTTCCTTCTTCGATACGGCAAACAATATTCTGCCGGTTTCTCGCGTCGCGAACGAAAAGACACGCCTTGCCATGTAAGGCGATGGAACAGTTGAAAGTATGCTGTCCAGAAGGCAAATATAATCCTTGATAAAGTGAGGCACTCTTTCCTTCTGGAGGGGTGATGCAAGCGCAATTCTTTCCTAGAAAAACGGTTTCCTTAGAGAATGATAAATTTTTGCCACTCCAATTCGACAATCCCGTTTTCCAGCCAGGCTTTCTTTCCGCCATACGTCTTAGAAAATCGCCATAAAGAAATTGAGCGCTGGAATGTAAACCGCAGTCTGTGATCCAGCTTGTGCCATGTACGGGAGCAGAAGTGCTTAAACAAACGGGCGACCAATATTCATTGTGTTCGATTCGCAATTCATAAATCGGTGAATAGTCTTCCGCCTCGTTCCCATCGAAAGGCTGTTTGCCAAAATATGGATTGTCTAAATAGCCTCCAATAGAACGGCATCCTTGTAGAATGGTATTGGTTATCACAACGTTTTGGATGGCTTCATTTTCTAGTAGGGGATCATCTGTACCCCATGGGCAAAAAGAAATGGCGTTTCCAGTAAATTCAAACGTATAAAAATAACATTGATCAACGAGAAGCCGGCGCACGCCGTTATTTGAAGAACCAGGATTCGCAAGGATCCATAAAAAGTCACGAGGATCTTGATAAGTTGCGCCCAAGACAACGCCATCATCGTTGATGTTGAAACGACAAAACACAATTTTTATGTCCTGTCCGGCGCCAACCCAAATTCCATCTGCACCTGTGCATTTGACTTCGTCGACATCGACATTAGCAACAAAACAACGTCGACTGCCTTTTAGAACGATATTAGCGGCGCTAGATCGGATAATTTTAACGTCCGTGATTTCTACATTGGAACAATTTGTAAAACCGATTGGTGTCATGTGAATGCGATCGCAACAACCAATGCACACGCCTTCACCGATGAAACGAAAATGTCCGTCAAGGCTTTTGGATTCTTCGTCGCACATTCTAATCACACCTTTGCCCGTGAGTTTGATATTCGTTTCTTTGTGAGCGTAAATGAGAGGATAGTTTCCACAACGGCTATTAGCAGGCCAATTAACGCCTGAAAGGCTGGCATTATGGCCAAAGTAAGGCAATTTCTTATAGTGAGAAAGCACATCGTCTTGATATAAGACAGCGCCTTCTTCGAAATGGAGTTCAACGCCGCTTCTTATTACAAGACTTTGAATCCGATAAACGCCGACGGGAAGGATGACCTTCCCTCCTGATACAGAAGCGTCATCGATCGCTTTTTGAATGGCATCGTTATCATTATGATAACCATCGCCTTTTGCGCCATAGCGTGAATCCGTGACTAAAAAGTCTCGATTAGGGACAGCGAATGAATAAGGATTCGTACCTTCGGGAAGATCGCGCCAATTCTCTAATTCCACTCGATTTGAGAAACGTCCTTCGCTTCCTCGCGCGATGAATTGAGAAGAATAAAGATAATTTCCGTTTTTTGCCGCAGAAACACGGATACAATAATGGCCTTGGCTGTCTGCCATCGTATCGCCAAGCAAATTTTTGGCGTTAAAAGTATCTTTTCCTAGCAAATGGGGAAAAGTTCTGTAAAGTTGTATCTTCTCGTGTGGAGCGGCAACGCCTTCAAATGAAAGCGCGTTGTTTTTAGCACGGCACGAAAGTAGCGAAAAAGATTCTTCATGAAGCTCTTCTTGTTCAAAGCCGATTTTGTGAATTCGCACTTTTCCACCGCTAAGCATTTGTAGGCGAAAACCGGTTAGTCTTCCTTTTGCGTGAGGGAATGTGCAAAGCAAACGTTCGTAAGGATGTCCTGAAAAGTGAAAAATTTTTGATTGTGACAAAATAAAATCGGGGGACTCTTCGGTTGCATAAAAAAGCCGAAACGATAGAGGAGAAGAGGAATCAGCAACGATTTCGATGGTGTTTTTTACGCTTAGTTCAACATCGTAGATAGTTTCTTTAGCGAACGACAAGGTGCGGTTTTCCAAGACCGTACCGTTTGAAAAAGAGAAAAGCAGAGATTCTCCTTCTTTTTGAATCGAGCCTCCCTGACAAGTGAATGTGTTTAGCAATGCACCGGGACATTGAAAGTCCATTTCTTTTCCAATTTCGATATTGTCGACAAAAATATCGCCATGCCAACCTGGCGTTTCACACGTAAAGGAGAAATCGAAGCGTAACCCATATACTTCTTTAAGATTTTGATGACGCAGGAAATTAAAAAAGCAACGATTAAAACCGAAATTGGTTAAAACGATTGACTCCGACTCTTCTCCTTGGTTAGTCAACAGCGATACAGAAAGGAGCGGAAAAGCGATTAGAGCGTCATCTTTTGGATTAGGAAAAATTTTATTTTCCGATAAATCTTCGAAATATTGGGAATCGTGTATTCCATCGTACGCAGAAAAAGCGAAGCATAATAAAGGGGTGTCAACTAAAGAAACGGGTTTCTGGAAAAGGAGAGAAAAAGACAAAAACCCAGGCTTATTGCTGGTTTTCGTTACACAAAGTAATTTTCCTGTTTTTGCAATGAGATCATGAACAAGAGCAGGAATCGTGGCGTGGCTCTTCACGTTTTTATTTGCCACGAACGAAAACGAACAATCATTGAAGTCGATGAGAGTCCTTTTGCTGCCTATCAGCAACCTGCGATTTGATAATGAGCATGAAGCCATATTGAAACGGAATTAATTTGAAGATTGGAGAAATTATAAAAGAACGCAGGCACATATGCGTGCCGTATTTTATGAAGATAAGTTCCATTATGTTGTCATCGATTTCGATATTTAGCTACAAAAAACGCAATTAAATTATCTTGTTTCTTTTGAGATGATAAAGACAAAACGCCACAGTTTTCCTTTGACATGTATAATCAAAGCATGCCCACAATTCGTGTAGATGACCTTTGCTTAGGATATCAAAACAAAGGCGACACTGTAACCATCGCTTTGAATCACCTGAATGCTGTTTTTGAAGACGGCTTATTACACGTGATTGTCGGCTATTCCGGATGTGGCAAGACCACTTTGCTTCGCTGCATTGCCGGTTTATTACCGTATGATGGTCATATTTTCTTCGACAATGTTGACGTGAACGATATGCCCACCAAAGATCGAAGAATTTCTTACGTTACGCAAGAATACGCGCTCTATCCACACATGACAATTTTCGATAATATTGCCTTTCCCTTGAAAACCATGGGCGCAAAAGGCCCAGAAGTTCGTGAACGGGTTTATTCTATCGCCGAACGCTTTCGTATCTTTGACACCTTAAGCCGTAAGCCCAAACAACTTTCGGGCGGGCAACAACAGCGCGTTGCCTTGGCTCGTGCGTTAGTGAAAAAGCCCTCCGTTTGTCTCTTTGACGAGCCTCTTTCTAATCTTGATGAGCCAAATAAGAATGAGATTCGCCGCCAAATCAAAGAGACTGTGCACGAATATGGTTCTACAGCCATTTATGTAACGCACAGTCTTTCGGAAGCTATGTATCTTGCCGATACTTTGTTCGTAATGAATCAAGGTAAAATATCTCTATCAGGCTCTTCGCGTATGGTTTACGACTCCTCCGATCCGGTCATGCAATCATTAAAGCAAGGGAGCAGCGATCATGATTGAGTGGTATCACGAATATGAACAAAAGAGCCGACGGAAAATAATTTTGCTGTTGATTTCCTCCGTTTTTGTTTTGTTTTTGCTGATTGGCGTTATTACGTTTTTTCTGCTTCTCGTTCGCCGATCCGATTCTCTTTTTTGGAAGATTCTTGGAACTATTATTTTGATATTGCTCGTTTGGATGTTTCTTTATATCGTTGTAGACAACTTTGTTCCAGAAGTAAGACATCGAAAACGATTGCTCCTTCATCTGAATTCACCCAAGGATATTTATACCGGAGTCATTCAAAGTGTTGGAGCCAGTGAGACAATAGAAAAAGATATCAAAGGAAAAGAAGTGGTGCTGGAGACTATTCAAGGGACCAAGCATCTATTTTATGAAGACAAATTTGCTGATTCTGTTTTTTGCGAAGGGGAAAAAATTCAAGTGGAGGTAGGAGGGAGCTTAATCCTTTCTTATTGCAAAAAATGAATTTTAAACGGGTTTTCCATCATTGGTACATTTATGTTATATCCGCTATCGTCGTGACGCTTTTGTTTTCATGGGCCGTTTCGCTTGTTACGCGTCCGAGCAAAGAAGAGCGAATTCGCATCTGCCTTTCGTCATATGGAGCGAATCGAGCGGCATTAGTACAAGCCTTGCAGCAAAAAGCCCCTTCCTATTTGCGAGAAATCGATGTCGACACCATTGACTTAGATGCCAACGATTATTATCGCTTTTATGAAGTTTATGCCCCGAATGCCGACATTATTATTCTGCCTGAATTCAAAGCGAGAGAAGGGGTGGAAAAAGGAACGCTTCCTTTGAACCGGCAATACGTGCACACGTTAATTCCTGAATATGTGTCTCCTTTTTTTGAAGTGAACAGCGTTCCATATGGATTGATGGTATATGACTGCAAAGCAGCTATCGGAGGAGCGATTTCATATGTGGACTATGTGAAAGAAGGGAAAGAAGCAGCTTCCTATTTTGCTTTTTTTAATGAAAAATCGCTCCATGCAGGGGAATTAAACCAACAAGGCCGCGATGGGGATTTTAGCATATTAAAAGCATATTTAACTTTATGAAAACAAAACGTGCACCCACTGATTTCACTGCCGATTTGCTCCCTCATAATCGTTGGGAAGTATTTTGGGATGTCATCAAAATGCGGTGGCGTACCTTGCTTCTTATTGGCGCTATTCTATTCGCGTTCTTTCTGCCAACAATGTTGTTAATGGTCTTTCGCGATATCTATGCCATTAATCTGACGTTAGCAAAGGAACAAGAGACTATCAGCGAGGAACAGGCACTGTATTCTTCTCGCCTCGTTCAAAATGTCACGAATTTGCTTCTTATCCCTTCTCTCGCCATCTTTGGAATCGGAGTTGCAGGCACAGGGCGTGTTATCAGGGAGTTAGTCTGGATGGAAGGGGTTGTCTTCCGTGATGATTTTAATCTCGGTATCAAACAAAATTGGAAATACTCCTTTACGATCGGGGCGTTGTCGGGTCTAATGATCTTCTTAGCCAGTTTTACGCTAGGAAATTCCTCTTCGCAGATTCTTGGCATTCTTCCGCTGGTCATCAGTCAAATTTTCTTTTTGCCGGTTGCTTATCTCGTTTTGTCTCAAACGTTCGTCTATTCGCAAGGCTTTTTCCGCTATGTTGGTAACGGATTTCAACTTTATTTCAAAACGGCTCCGACTACGTTCTTGGCAACCCTTGTCATGATTGCCCCTGTTTTTCTCCTTTTGATAGGCAACCTTCTTTTAAAATATGGTCTTTTGATTTTTTGTAGTGTTTTTCTCTTTCCCTTACAAGAATTAGGATATTTTACATATAGTTGCTGGGTTTTCGATCGTTGCATTAATCAATATCAATTTCCTTCCATTGTCGATAAAGGAATTCACCGAAGAAACAATTCTATTTGATTTTGTCGCTTTTCTTAAAACCGCAGGAAAACGGAATCGAAAACAGTTTTTTCGTTTTGATAATTGTCTGGTTTTCCACGAATAAAGTGACTTGTAATCGGTGTTTTTAATCTTTGTAGCGCATTGATTCGTTTTTTTGCCAAATTCCAAAAGCGCGTAATCACAACAAGATAACGGAATATAATATCGAAAAATCGGTTAGCACCATTTTGGAATCCATCTATAATGAAACTAACTTATGACAATTATCAAAGGAGAAAGCTCTAGCTTTTTTAGAAAATATTCAAAGTTGGAAAGGAAAGATTTTCTTTTTTGCTATTTATTGGTCCTTATTCCGGTGGTGCAGTTTCTGATATTTTGGGTTTATGTGAACTTCGATAATATCCTCTTGGCCTTTCGCGAAGATTGGACGGGTGCCTTTACTTTTCGCCATTTTGAAGAAGTGTGGGCTGGCATTATAGGCAAAGATGTTTACGGATTTAATTTACTCGAGCTCATCGGCAAAAGTGTGTTGCTTTGGTGTTTAAGCAATTTAATTGTTTTCCCGATTTCGATCGCCACGACTTATGTGCTTTATCGAAGAGTTTGGGGCCATTACGCGTTTCGCGTCATTTACACCATTCCTAGTTTGGTGGGGGGTGTCATTTGGGTTGGCTTAACCAAAATAGTTTGCGAATGGAATGGCCCGATCATTTCTGCGCTTTCCTCTATGGGTGTTCATTTTGATTATGCTGCTTCCACACAAGGTCTTTTTGGTTCCTATTCGACTGCTTTCCCTACCATCTTCATTCTTAGTTTCGTACTTGGAATCGCAGGCGGCAACGTTATTATTACAGGCGCTTTTTCTCGTACTCCAGCGGACTTGATTGATGCAGGTAAATTAGATGGGCTTGGCTTTTGGGGCACGTTTTGGCATATTGAGTTGCCGTGCGCTTGGCCAACGATTTCGACTTTGATGACGGTCTCACTGTGTTCCATCTTTGTCGCTGACAGCAATTTCTTTTTGTACTCCAATGGTACTGGCGCTTATGGATTGGCTAATATGGGCTACTATCTTTATTCTTTGACTTTCCGTATTTCACAAAGCACAGCGTTGGTGCGTCCATATGGATACCCGGCCGCAATCGGAATTTGCGTTACTTTGATTTCGGTTCCAGTGGTTCTTTTAGGCCGCAAATTACTTGATAAAATCATGGAAACCGTGGAGATCTAATTATGAAAACCACACAAGCGTTGCAAAAATTTCGACGAAAACCGACCAGTGAAAAAGTCACGCTTTGCCTCTTTTTTGTGTTTTTTGTTTTAATGGCCTTCATTTATATCTACCCCATCCTGTTTTGTTTTTTGTCTACCTTCAAAACCAATGAGGATTTTTACGATGCGCAAAGCGGATTCTTGATTTGGCCAGCCCACCCTCAGTTCGATACATGGAGCCACATTTTTGAAGAATTCACCTTTGGCGGATTCAATTTTTGGACGATGCTATGGAACTCGATTTGGTTCACTGTGCTTAAACTTTTTTGCACAACTGCCTGTTCCATGATGCTCGCTTATGCCGTAGCTCGCTATCGTTTCCCTGGCAGGGGATTGCTCTATGCGACCGCCATTTTTGTCCAAACAATACCCATTTTTGGGTCTGGATCGACTGCATATAAACTGTTTGACGCTTTGAACATGGTCAACAATCCTGCGTTGTTTTGGATTGCTTGGTGCAGCGGTTTTGATATGACTTTCATCATCCTCCATGGTGTTTTTAAGGGAATCAGCAAGTCTTATAGTGAATCGGCAAAAATTGATGGTGCTAGTAACGTACGAATCTTATTCTCCATTATGATTCCTCTTGCTGCCCCTACCATCATTGCCTTGTTGGTGACTGATTCCATCGGGGTTTGGAACGATTACGCCACCATCCAAATATATTTAAGAGATTACGCCACCATCGCTTATGGACTTTATTGCTTTCCCAATGAAGTGCAGTATGCTACCAATCCAAACGCTGTGTATTATGCTGCCATGTTAATTTCCATGCTCCCGGTAGCAATTCTTTACGCCTGTAATCAGAAGATTATCATGACCAACATCACTGTAGGAGGGCTAAAAGGATAATATGGCCATTCATAAATATGCCTATGGCGCCCCTTCGCTCGGTTTCTATCGCATCGAAGGAAAAGATCACAAATTAGGAAAAAATCTCCAAACTTTGGCGGGATATCGGCAATATCGTTCGATAGGTTTTGACACCCTTTCAATTGATGATTCGCCGTGGGAAGCTTATCGAGGAGAACCATTTGCAACTTCTCATCTAAAACATGAAATGGATTTGGCTAAAGCAGTAGGGCTAAGCCGAGTCATCGTTTACGATGCTAGAATTTATGAACTGTCTTTTGCTACAACAGGTTTGGTTGGAGCGGGAAAGAAATTTTCTTCTGAGCAAGCGCTTGAAGATTATTTACGCGACTGTATCAAAGATTACTCACGCCATCCTTTGTTTGCTGGCGTGAAAGTACGAGATGAACCTTCAGAAGCTTATTTCCTCCCTATCAGTGAAATTGTGAAAGCGTTTCAACGCATTGATCCCCATCTGTACGTCCATTGCAACTTATTGCCTTTAATGGGCGGCCTTTCTTCTCTTTACGATCGCCGCGCTGACTCTGATAGCAATGAAGATTTGGAAATACATTATCGGCATTATCTTGAAATGTTTTGCCAAATGGTTCCTTTGATGAACCTTTCAGTTGATGATTATCCTTTCCGAGCGACACCGGAGGAAGGGAAATCGATTTTATTTCGTTATTTTACGTGTTTAGAGATTTTTGCTGAAGTAGCGAAAAAATACGGAAGGGAAACAACATTTGTTATTCAGACTTCTTCGATGTTTTATCATGATTTTCTTGCCATCACACAAGTGGGGGAGAAAGAAATTCGCTATCAATATAATTGTTGTCTTGCTTTCGGCATTCATTCCATCGTTGCGTGGACCTATTCTCGCTATTTTTTCAATTCACACGAAGGAGAATATTATCCCGACGATTCCGCGATGATTTTTACCGATGGAGAAAAAACAGAACGCTATGATGCTTTAAAACGAGTTATAGAAGAAAACGCGCCATTTGAAAGCATTTATTCTCCATTCCAATATGACGATTCTTACATTTTGGGCGAGCGGACTTTTTTGCAGAATGTGAAAAGAACACCTTTTCCGGAGATGAAAGTGTTGAGTTCCACTCCTCTTTTAGTCAGCCGCTTATTGGATTCTAGCAATGGAAGGGCGCTTTATGCTCTTGTGTCTTTGGAAGACCCAAGCAAAGAAACAGACGATGGTATGATTTCCGTTTCCTTTCCGAACGACGCCAATGTAGATTGCTACTATAAAGGCAAAAAGAACAATCAGTTTTTTACTGCTCGTCAGGGGAAATGCGTCCTTTTACCCGGCGAAGCAGTCTTTTTATTAATGGACGCGTCAAAAAGAGAAAAGGAGAATGTATGAATCCAAAACGACGAGCAAAAGCAACCGGCCTATTTCTGATCGGTATTTTTGCCATGACCGCATGCCAAAAGAAAGCTGACAATGGCAGCGAAGAAAAGACCATTTATTGCAAATTATACAAAGGCGGCTATGGCGATGAGTGGCTTCGCGAATTGGGGAAGCAATTCGAGAAGACTTTTGCCAAAGAGGGATATCGTTTCCGCCTGCTTGATCCGTCGGTTGACAATCAGGGTGATGCGATGGTGCAAGAAATGTATCAAGGATACAACCGAAATAAAGTTGATTTATATTTTTCTGGAACCATTCTCCCATATAAAGCGGTGGCGGATGATTATGGCTGTGTCGTGGATGACATTACGGAAGGCGTATATGGCGCAAAACCCATTCGTTTCGATGGTAGTGAGGAAGAAACAACCATTCAGGATAAATTAACCGATGGTTTCGATCCCTTTTGGTATAAATATCAAGGAAAGTGCTACAACTTTGTTTACGAAAAAGCGGTCGGCGGATTGCTTGTTAACACCAAGAAATTGGAAAAATTTGCCTCCTATGGTGCTATCGTGCCAAAAACAACAAACGAGCTGTACCGCGATTATAAAATCATCATGGAACACAATATCGATTCTATTAAACCGATGTCTTTCCTTGGCCGCCAGCCTGGTTATTCGCAGCATTTGCAATACGCAGCAGTGGCGCAATATGGCGGAATCGATTATTGGAACCAATTGATGTCCTATCGCTCTCCTGACTATAGTGACACAAATCGCCAATATCGCTTCGAAGATGGCTATGAGTTGTTCCATGACAAAAGCTTATATGAGATGTACAAAGCGATGTACGCTTTTTACGATCCCAAGACGATCGCTCCCGGTTCCGTCCAAGCCACTATTTCACAGGCACATTCCTATATCACCAAGGAGAAAGGCGGTTCCGTTTTCTTGTTCGACGGCGACTGGGCATATAACGAAATCCGTAATAATTTTCAAGGCAAAGTAAATGATCTTGCTTTTATCAATGTTCCGGTCATTAGTGCGTTGGGAACGAAATTATGGGGCAAGAACACAATACATGGCTATAACGAAGAAAAATGTGAATCCATTTTGAGACGCTGCATCGATTTGTCCGATGAAGGAAAGGACGAAAAAGAAATTGCTGAGACTGTGAATGGTGACTCATCGTTAAACGCTTCTATTACGGAAGAAGAGGCGCTTGCGGTCTCTAAGGCACGTGGGATTTATGTCAATCGCGGTTCGACAACGGGCATGTGTTATATCGTAAAGGATTCTCCACACAAGGATATTTGCTATAAATTCTTGCGGATGTTCGCAAGTGATGATTGGGCGGGCAAATACAAAGAAATTGCCCATTGTGTTTCCCCGTTTGATAGAACCGGTTATTCAAACGCAACCAACCCTTTTGATCAAGGGAACAATGCCATAACGACTCACGTCAATCGGACCGGAATTTGGTTTTATCCAAAATCGTTACGTCAATTAACCGGTCCTTTTGGACTGATACCTGATGAGATGTCCACCTTGGCTTTAACGTTCTTTCAACAAAATAAGAGCGCTTATAACGACGATAACGTTTTACAAGATGAGTCTATTTACGAAACCGCTGCCAAAGAGTGGTTCGAAAAAGAATACAACGCCATGAAGTCGAGCTGGTCTAGTTATATGGGTGATTACACAGCTGCCGATGTGGTGGAATCTGACTAAGACTGAGGAGGCAGAAAGATGTTCAAACATAGTCGCTTTGCTTTGAGGACTGGCGTTATTGTCCTTTCTTTTGGTGCAATAGCATTGTCTGGTTGCGCAAAGCCTTCGTCACAAACTGATTTTGTCCTTTTGCTACGCAAGGACATCGGCCATACTTCGAAAGTCGGTCAAGCAATCGATCTCGATCGTTACGTCGAGGCAACTTATTATCAAGGTGCTACATATCGAGTGTCCTTTCAAGGAGTAAGCGAAGACTTGTCGAGTCATATTTACTATCCGCAAAAAGCCGGTCAATATGATTTTACTTACTCAAACGTTGGAAAAAGCGTCGATTTTTCAATTGATGTATCTCCAGTTGATATGAATCTTACGTTAAACGAGACGCCGCTTAGCGTTTTAGTCGGGAGAAGCATGAGCGATGAAGACATCATAGCGGAAGCGGCTGCATTAGCCTCTCCATTAGACGCAACGATTTCTCTTGATCACATTGAATATCGGCCTTTTGTTTTTGATGAAGGCGGCCCCAAAGGAGAGTGGCGAACTTATGAACATGACGAAGGCGTTACAACTTTTGCCGATGCGGGCTTCTATCGCGCGTACATCAAAGCAACATCAGGAGAACAAAGCATCATATCTCCCTATTCTTTAATCGCATTAACTTCTAGAAATAATGGCAACTCCATTGTGCTAAAAGACAAGAATGGTGGTTATATCAGTAATTCGATTGTCACATCGCCTGACGATGAACATCTTCTATATCTTCCGAAAGCGAGCAGCGATGGTGCAGGAGCTTATGCCATATTGAATCATGAATTTGCATGGGGAGAAGGAATTTCTTTGACCTTTAAAGGAAAAAGCTTGCCACAAATCGGATTAAGAATTTCGGCGGGGGAGAGTGCGAAGAACCCATATTCTTTGGGCAACGTCAAAGGATACATTATGTCATTAGAAACCCCGTGGCCAAGCGATGTTGCAGTTCATGGGCCAAATGGTTTATCCGATACGATATGGCAAAGTACATTTTGGCTTGGCCCACATTTTGGAATGAATGATTTCCAATCGGACAAATACTATAAATTCACAACCGAAATGTCTCAAGTGGGACAAGAAGGAAGTGACGGCCGCATGGGAAAGCATTATTCCATCAATGTTTATGAAATCACTGATTATGGACTTCCTAGTGAAAGCGCAAAATTAATCTACGTTGATCCCGGATATGGTTGGATGGATGCAGCCACCAAAGATACTGGAGTTTATTTTGGGCTGTACGCTTCTAAAACCAGCGACTGCTTTGTGAAAGTGGAGTATGAAAAACAACAAATCGAAGATAATGTCTATCTTTATAACGGCTATTCGAATTCCGATGTGTCAAAGCGCGAAGTTTATTTATCTCCATTAAGTCAAAGTATAGGAGGGGCAGACAATCCTGGTGTCAGCGCACATGGTGGTTATCTTGCGTTTGATGGCGAATACGGTCTCGGATCAACGGCTACTTTTGACTTTAAAGGAAAAAATATTCCCGATGTCGCTTTATTTTGCGATTCCGTTTCAGGGCCGACGGGCGGGAAAGGCATCTATCTTTCCGCTGGCGAAAAAGGCAGTTTCTTTGAACGGGCTTTTGCTGTGAATGGACCAAGTCGCTTGGATCCAGGAAGTTCTCAAGGAATCAGCAATTATTCTTCAATGGGGTTTAATGGCCTCTTATCTTTGGATGGATCCAGCCCTTTTGGCTATGCTTCCTTACAAGATGATATTCATTATCGCTATGTCGTTTCGAGCAAGGAAAGCAAGGATGGTCAAGTTTGCATTGTGCTTAGTCTTTACGACATCGGAGACGAGAAGAATTGGCAACGACTCGGTTATCGCGAATTCACGGTGCCTTATAACGAGACTCTAAGTGGCAAAATCATTGCTTACGGAGGCTTGATGCGCGGTGCCCATTTTATCTACCATTCAATTAATGAGGTGGAAGAGAGCGTTGAAGAACCTGAACGGATCTCCTTTTCTTCTCCTTCCTTTTCATTGATGAAAGGTACTACGGGCTCTTTGCCTCTAGAGGGAGGCGAAGGGTTCAATGTCACTTGGATTTCACAAGATGCCAATGTTGCAAAAGTTCAAGATGGTGTGGTTACTGGCGTGGCCGTCGGCAATACAAAAGTGATTGCAAAAATAGGGACAAAAGAAGCTTCTATCGAAGTGAAAGTAATAGAAAACCCTGCCTTTCCCGAATTAGAGCCTGAACATGTATACTACCGCGCCAAAGAAACATCGACGGGGGAGGTAACGATTCTTGGCGGAACGGCAGCAAATAAAACGGATTTGTCTTATTTGGCAATTCCCAATGTTTGTGAAAGAGGTATGACACTGGAATTGGACTTCCAAGGAAAGAACATTCCAAGTTTTTGCTTCTTTGCGGACTCGTTAGACGGCCAACCGATTGGCGGCGGAACGGGAATATTTGTGCGCAATTCTGCCTTTGATGAAAGCTTCACTTGGGCGGGAGACAGCGCATCATCGCTTCGAAATGCTTACGAAAACGCGACATATGTTTGCGGGCCAATGCGCTGGGCGCCGAATCGTTCCGGTGATATTTGGTGGCCAGGAAATTACATCATTACGGATGGCGCCAATGGCACAAGCTGCATTAGTCGGAGCCAATTAAATGAGACGAATGACTATCACCTAAGTGTTTCGATTGATGGCTATAGTCGAAAAAACGGCTCTTTCACCATCCGTTTCGTGCTTCAAAATAAAACTGATAATACTAGCCGGACCTTTGTGTCTTCTGGTAACTATTATGGCAAATACCCCGGTGTGCGCTTTTCTTCCGTCAACACCAATCTTCTGCTGTACGGACAAGAGGTAGACATTTCTTTCCGCTATTCTTTACAAAAGAGCACCATCGGGCCGGAGCCGGAAGAACCGACCATCGAAGAAAATTTTCAAGACGAGACGCTAGACTCGAATCTTTTGATTCCTTCTAACAACGCATTGACAATTCAAAATGGCGTTGGAATTTATTCAACCAGCGGTTGGACGGATTACCTGGGAGGCAAGTACCCATATGAATCTTGGGAACTTTCTTTCACGGCTCGATATCATTACAACAACGGCGGTAGCGGATTGATGTTGTTATTTGGCAGAGATTCGTCAGCTATCGATTTGACCGGTCCAGTCATTCAATTTGCTCCCAATCAGATTTTTTATACCGAAAACTGGTTTGCTAATCCAGTAGGAGGGACGCTTTATCTATCCCATACTAAATTTGAGGAAGAATTTGTGGAGGTGACGGTAAAAGCGCATTTGAACGGAATGGTTGAAGTGGCAATGGGGTCGCAGCACTTTACCTTGAACGGCATCAAGACTGATGGCTATGTCGGTTTTATCATGGGTGGCGGTGGAGAAAATCCGCAGTCGGTAGAATTTAAGCATCTTTCTTTAAAAAAGTTAGCGGAGGATTAATGATGAAAAAAACGACGGCTTTTGCTTTGCTGGCAACATTTCTAATTGGTGGATGTACCAATAACGAAACAGCCATAGATTCAAGCAAATTGCATCTTTCGGCAGACGCGTCTCCATTTGATTTATTTGGATATTATTCTACTTCCGATGGTTATTACAACTTGGATGGAACGCGTGTCAAACTGGATGAATCTCATCTTACTTTAGACGACTTCAAACGTTATAAAGAAGCGGGGATGAATACATTTCTTTGCCAATTTGAATCTTTTTATTGGGGCGAGGAAAAGAACCAAGATTATGAAACATCTAATTTAAAGAAGTGTCTTGATCTTTGCCAAGAAGCAGGAATTGAACATTGCTACGTCCTAGACTATCGGTTTATCCATCTCACTGAACTTGAGACGCCGATTTATTCCGAAGCTCCGGGCGACTTTTTAGCCAATCGACAGTTCGTTGATCAAAAAGCGTTGGATGAATACGTTACGATGTGCATGAAAGATTACTCATCTCACCCCGCCTTTGCCGGTGTGATTCTTCGTGACGAGCCAAAATACAGCATGTTAGAGCGCTGCGCTGAAGTTTATCGCAGCATTAAACGAGTCTGCCCCAAAGCAGAGCCGTTCTTAAATCTTTTTCCTCTTTACGCTACGCAAGCTTCGCTTACGGATGACCCGCTTCACGAAACCCGCGAAGAGAGCTATCGCAAATACTTGGAAAAATTTGTAACTTTGGCGAAACCAGATACTTTGTCGGTGGATTCTTACCCCTTCCGCGAAAGCACAACAAGTTATCGAATGGAAGAACATCATATGGCCGGTATTCAGATTTTTATGGACGTGTGCAGAAAATATTCCATAGAACCAACTTGTGTTGCATCCAGCGCCCAAATGTATAAAGGCGGAATGCCCGATATCGTTAAGCCTCAATCGCCTGATATGCAGTGGCAAGTGAATTTTTATATGGGCATGGGCGTGAAACGGATAGGCTATTATACCTATTGGCGTTCGCCGCACAATGCCAAAGATGGTGAGTTTTATCCTGACGGGACTTCTTTTGTCGACACTTACGGAAAACCAACCTATCTCTATTACGACATGCAGACGATTCATGAAGAAATGCAGAATCTTTCTTCTGTCATCCGAAAATTCTCCTATCAAACTTCCACAACGTTGCTCTTTCCGCCAAGCGCTTATTCTACGAGCTACTTGAACATGGAGAACGCAAATTTTGAATTGGTAAACGAAAAAGACGTTCACGCAAACGAAGGCAGTGCATTGTTTTTAAGCGAGCTAAAAGACGACTCCGGAAACCATCTTTATGCTTTGATGAATGCTGCCAATCCCTGTTATGAAAGAACGGGGCAAGCAAATTTAAGCACCGATATCAGCATTCGCTTTGAAAATTGTGATGCAGCGCTGGTTTACTATCGTGGTAAGAGTAGATACCAAAAACTGCAAAATGGAGTTTATTCGACCCATCTAGAAGCCGGTTTTGCTGATTATATTATCCCTTTCCAAAGCGATGAATGATGTTTTAAGATGAAAAATCATAGTAGTGTTCTATTTCAGGTGATGTGAAACAAAATCGATAGCCAGGGAACCCAGGGATGCAACCCCCTAGGGGTTCAAGGAGGGAAGGAAGAGAAGGCAATCGCGTCAAGCCAAGCGAATCGGGAATAAAACAGAAAGGAAGGAAGAGGGCCATCCCGATTGGTAAAAGTTATTTCATCCGTTTTGGTGAAAATTATCTTGCACTTAACATAATATATGAAAAGGGTACACGGTGAAAGGGGGTGGTGCGGAGAAGGAATTCATATCGCTAGGGAACTCGAGTTCCAAATAGTCTACATACTGTCGGGGGATTTCGCCGTCCAGCGCGTATGCAGGG